>Ga0075530_1000262_pt1 | contig 24217 bp, 22 predicted proteins | sample NGEPerD_2_FD_75101 | JGI IMG/M metagenome (GOLD analysis project Ga0075530, IMG submission 75101) | Arctic peat soil microbial communities from the Barrow Environmental Observatory site, Barrow, Alaska, USA - NGEE PermafrostL1-D | ecosystem: Environmental > Terrestrial > Soil > Wetlands > Peat ... | reverse complement strand
TTGGCGGCAGTGGTGGGGCTGGCCGCGACCGCGGAGATGCACAGCGAGCCCGTCGCCACGTCCGGGCGGGCCGTCACCGTGCCGAACCGCAGTGCCACGGCGCGAGGCTGGCCTCGCCGGCGACCGTGCTTGGCTCCGTTGGCGTCGACGGCAGGTGCGGCCCCCGCAACCCGATAGTTGCGCAACCGCCGGGCGACCAGGTTCGGGACGTCACCCGAGGTCGCGAGCAGCGCGATTCGGTCCCAGTCGACGTCTTGATTCTTGCGCTCCGTGATCGGGTCCGTGATGAGGCAGTGGGACGCCTCGAAGGAAGCCGGTGCCGCTTTGACGTTGGGAGCAGACGGCTGCGACGGCTGCGTCGTGAACGCAACCGCGAAGCCGACCAGCGCGGTGATGGGCAGCACCCACCACCTCTGACGGAGGAGCCGCAAGTATTCGAGCGGTTTCATGGTGGCGGTCGCCCCCCGGCTGATCCGTGCCTCGGACGCGCGAGCGGTGCCCCGCCGACAGCCGGTTGATCGCTGTGCTCGCGCGCCAGTCCTGGTCATGGCGCACATCGCCACGCCTTTGCGAAAACAAGTGTAATCCCGTCCACCTCGCGGGAGGGAGCGGCCTTCCGACCTATTTCGGCAAATGTTCACCCAAGGCGGCGAGCCCGTGGGAGACGCCCTCGGGCGGCATGCTCGCGCGAGGAGCGTTCTCCGCGCTACATTTCGCGCCCTCGCGAGCAGCAGGTTCGCGCTGGATCTCGGTACGGTCCAACCCCGTTTTCCACCGGTCCGGAGCCGGCCGGTCCGGCCCTGAGGGGTGTCGATGGAGCGCCAGGTGAGCCTCGGGTCCGCGACGGGCGAGATGCACGGACCTACCGGGTCCGGCGGTGGCGCCGGCCGCCGATCCGGTGCCTGGCCCGTCCTCGTCGCCCTCGTCCTGGTCGCCGTTGCCGTTCCGCTCGTCGTCGCCTGGGCCTACGGCGCCCTCGGTACGCCCCGGACCGACGGCTGGTCCTACCTCGCAACCCTGTTCGGCTTCGCCGAGACCGGTCGGATCGATCTCAACGATTGGACCTCGATGACGCTGATCGGCCAGATCCTCCTGGCCACGCCGATCGCCCTGGTCGCCGAGCGCAACGTTGCCGCGATCCAGATCTGGACGAGCTTCATCGGCCTCGGCGGCCTCGTCGCGGTCGTCGGTCTCGCCCGCCGGGCCGGCACGACCTGGTGGGTGGGCGGCCTCGTGGCGATCACGGTCGCAGTCGGGCCGTTGTGGGCCACACTGGCGGCCAGCTTCATGACCGACGTTCCCGCTTTCGCCGCAGCGATGGTGACGCTGCTCGTCGGGATCGAAGGGCTCCGGCGCCGCCCGGTCTCGCTCCCGCTGATCGCGGCCGCCCTGGCGCTCGGGCTGTGGGCCTTTTCGATTCGCCAGTACGCCGTGGTTCCGGCGGTCGCGGTCCTCGCGGTCGCGATCCTTCTCGCCGTCCAGTCGGGCGACCGGCAACGGCTTCGGCGCCTGGTCGCCATGGGTGGCCTGTTGGCGGTGGGCGTCGTGGGGATCCAGCTGTGGTGGGTGGCGATCCCCAACGACAAGGCCCTGAGCCCGGTGGTGCCAGGTCCCGGCTCGATCTGGGACGCGGTCGTCGAGGCGACCAAGCTGATGCGAGTCGTGGGTCTCCTGCTCGTTCCCGTGCTGCTGCTCGCCGGGCCGATCCGCATCCTGCAGCGCGCCTGGCGGGCGAGCCCGGGGGTTGTTCTGGTCGTCGCGACGGTCGTCGGGTCGGCCCAGATCGTGACCCATGTCCGCGCCTCCGACGTTCCCTTCCTCGGGGGCTATTTCGAGCGCACGGGCATCCAGGCCGAGGTCGTGCTCGCGGGGAACCGCCCGGACCTGGTCCCGGCGCCACTCTTCGAGCTCCTCGTCGCGGTCGGGTCCGCCGCCGCCGTGCTCCTGGCGGTCGCGGCGATACCGCCGCTCGTCGAGCTGGTCGCCCGCGCCCGCGCCCGGGACCTCGGCGTGCGCGACCCGGTGATCGCGGCGATCGCGGTGGCCGTCGCCGGCTACTCGGCCGCGTACTTCGTCGCGGCGGCGGCTGACCTGCCCCTCTTCGACCGCTACGCGCTCCCGCTGTTGCCGCTCGTCGCACTCCTGGTGGTACGCGGCGCCCGCTCGGACGGCGTCGAGCGGTCGCCTCGGGCCCTCGCGGGCGCGGGTGTCGCCCTCGGGCTCCTGGCGATGCTGGGGCTTGCCTACACGATCGACGCAGCCGCGTTCGACGGGACCCGCCGGCGCGTGGCCGAGCTCGCGGTGGCGGCGGGATACCCGCCCGAGACGGTCAACGGCGGGTTCGAATGGGTGAACGAACACCTCGAGGCGGGCCAGTCGCCCGTGCTCGGCCACGGGTTTCCGGCCGGGGCACGGCCGTGCGTCGTGGTCGTGGTGAACCCCGATGAGGTTCCGGCGGGCCGGGTCGTCGCCCGCCGGGTGTCTCGGCTGCCGTGGCGGCCGACCGAGACGTTCGTTGCCCTGCGGACCGGATGCGACTGCGAGGTCGCGTCCAGATGACGGGCTCGGCGGTGCCGGGAGGCGTGGAGCGTCTCGGGATCCTCGTGGTCTGCTATCTGCGAGACGACGGCGACGTGCCCATCTTGCGGATGCACCTGGATCGCGTCGCCCGTCACACCGACGTCGCGTACACGCACTACGTGACGACGGCGAGGGCTTCCGCCGCGGCTCAGGAGCTGATCCGGGCCCGGCCGGACGTGCAGCACTGTGACGTGGAGCCGACGGAGTTGCGCGGGAGCCGGGAGCACGCGTACTACCTCGATGAGCTGGCCCGTCGGGCGCTCGCGGACGGGGTCTCTCACGTGTGCACGCTCGATGTCGACTCGTTTCCGATCCGTGACGGATGGGTCGAGGCGATCGCCGAGGCCCGCCCGCCCGCCGCCGACCCGCAGACCGACTCTGGCGTGGCCGGGATTCTGCGGGTGGAGAACGGCGATACCTGCCTCCCGCACCCGTCGTGTGTGTTCGCGCCCCGCGCCTTCTTCGACGACCACCACCCGAGCTTCTCGCCTGACTCCGACGGATCCGCGGAGTTCAGACGGTTCCTCCGCGCCACGGGCCAACCCGCCGACACCGGCATCCGACTCGCGCACACCCTGTGGTCGCGACGGCTCGGCTGGGCGCGCCTGGTCCGCACGAACGCGGTCGACCTCCACCCGGTGATGGGCGGCGTCTATCACGACGTGCTCTTCCACGTCGGCGGGATCGGCCGGGGCAAGCTCTTTCGTCGCGACCTGCTGGCGTCGCGAGTCCATCGTCTCAGCCGCCCGATCGAGCGGGTGCCCGTGCCCGGAGCCGGGCTGCGACGCGCCAAACGGCGCCTGCTGCACGCCATTCGGGGCCGGACGGAACGTCGCCTCGCGGCGGTGAACCGCGAGGCGGCCGACGAGCTCGACACCCGGCTCCGGCGCGATCCCGATGTGTTGTTCGCTGAGCTCACCGGCGTGAGCGCGGGGGACCGATGAACGGCGCGCCGTTGCGGGCCCGGACGCGGACCCGGCGGGCGTCATGGGTCGGTCCGGTCGCTACCGTCGCGCTGCTCGCCGTGCTCGGAGTCGGGATCCCGGTGGCGATCGCGGCGGGGTCCGGCGCGCTCGACATCCCCCGCAACGACGATTGGGCGTTCCTGGGAACGCTCTTCCACTGGTCCGACACCGGGGTGCTGGATTTCAACGACTGGGGCGGGATGACCCTCGTCGGCCAGCTCGCGCTGGGCGCGCCGCTCGTAGCCCTCGTCGGTCACGACATTGCCGCAGTGTCGGTTCTCACCGCGGTCGTCGGGCTCGGCGGACTCCTGGCGGTCGCGGCGATGGGCGGCCGGCTCCTGCAACCTCGGTGGGGGGGCGCGTTCGTGGCGGCGACGGTCGCGGTCGGGCCACTGTGGATGGGTCTCGCACCGACCTTCATGACCGACGTCCCCGCGTTCGCGTTCGCGATGGCGTCGCTCGCGATCGGCGTCGTCGCGCTGCGGCGGGACCCGATCTCGGTCCCCCTCATCGCCGCCGCGCTCGCGGTCGGTCTGTACGGCTTCTCGATCCGCCAGTACGCCATGGTGGCCCCGGTCGCGGTCGTGCTCGCCGGAATGTGGGCGTGTGTCGGTACCGCAGACCGACGTCGACTCCGAGCCCTCGTGGTCCTCGGAGCTGGACTCGTCATCGCCGCGGGAGTGTTCCTGGTCTGGCACCAGGGGCTCACCGGGGTCCGGCATCTCTCGCCTGCGTGGCCGACCACCGGCGCGGTCGCGGACGGCTTCACGAAGAACGCGGCGTTCTTTCGGCTCGCCGGACTGCTGCTCGTGCCGGTCGTCGTGCTCGCCGGACCCGTCCGGATCGTCCGGCGAGCATGGCGGGCGCACGCCATGGTGACCGGCCTCGTGACGGCCGTCACGGGGACGTGGCTGGCGGCCACCGCGATCCATTCGCCGCGTACCGCCTTTGTCGGGAACTACCTTGCCCGTGACGGCATCGGATCACGCCAGCTCCTCTCCGGCGTTCGTCCCGATCTCCTCCCGAACTGGTGCTTCGCCCTCCTCGTGGTGGGTGCATCAGTGGCCGCGGTGCTCCTGGTCCTGACGGCCGTGCCGTGGTCGGTCCATCTCGGAGCACGCGTACGCGACGGGCGGCTCACGCCCGACGAGCCCGCGATCGCCGCCCTGGGGCTGGCCGCGTTCGGCTACGCCGCCGCGAACGCCATCGCGATCGTCGTCGGCCTGATCATCTACGACCGCTATGCCCTGCCGTTGTTGGCGATCATCGGCTTGCTGGTGTTGCGGGCGGTCCCGCCCCAGGTGAACGCGGCGCGGAGAGTGACGTGGCTCCCGGTCGCGGCGACCTTCGGCGTGATCGCCCTCCTCGGGCTCGCCTACGCGTCCGACTCGGCTGCGTTCGACGCGGCCCGGTGGGAGCTCGCCGAAGAGGTGGTCGCGACCGGAATCCCGGCCGAGGCGGTCAACGGCGGGTTCGAGTGGGTCGGTTACCACCAGCTCCGCGACCGTGATCAGCCCGACCGTGGTCAGGCCGACCGTGATCAGCCGCGGCGCGACCGGCGGTTCTGCGTTGCATTGTCGATTCGCTCACCCGGCGCGGTCGCCGTGGGTGTCGGGCCGAACGGAGCCGGTGAGGTCGTGGCCGGCCGTACGTACTCGACGCCGTTGCACGGACCGGTGGAGATCGTCGCAGTGCGGACCGGTCGGTCGTGCCCGAACGCCCCTTGAGGATCGCCACACGTCCCCAGACGATTCGGGGCGGTTCTACTCGCCGCCGGGCTAACGAGCTTCGGTAGCGGCCTGGCGGGCGCGACGCCTCGGCGGGGCGCCCGCCTCGGCCCGCCGACGGTCCCGGCGTCGGCGTTCGGCTCCTGTGGTCAGCGGCCGCGCCGCGCGCCGCAGCCGCGCCGACCGGCGCCACGCGAAGGCCTCCAGCCGGGCGCGGGCTGGGGGTCGGGCGCGTGAGCGGTCATACCCAAACGCGTCGAGCGCGTCACCGGCGAGGGCTTCGAAGCGGTCGACGTCATGGGGACGCATCGCCGTACGCCAATCGCGGATCCCGGGGGTCGGCGGCCGCGTGATGCCCTGGTGGCGGCGCTCGTCCCACACCGTTGCAAGGACGGACTCGGAACGCTCGGTGTAGTCGAGCATCCGCTCCGGGTGCTCGAGCTGGGCGAACTCGCCGATACGGGTTACCGCGGCGGCCGGGTCCGAGACGAGGTCCTCGTAGCGGATCTCGAGGTAGCGATCCGCCGGGAGCTGCCCACCGGAACGCCGGCCGGCGAGGACTCGTTCCCGCCAGTATTCGACGGTGGGGAGGAACCGGTCGGGTCCGACGAGGTGTTCGATCACCGACGGCACGACGTCGCGACCGTCGCGCACGAGGTGGAGGAATCGCGCCTCGGGGAAGCTCCGAGCGATGAGGTCGATGTGGGCAACGTTGCGCGGTGTCTTGTCGGCGACGCGCGCCTTGCCGCGGGTCGCCCCGTAGGTCGCGTAGACCGAGCGCAGCACGTCCGCGGTGCTCTCAGGTGGCCGGGCGGCCAGCGTCGCCCGGAGCGCGTCCGGCGGGAGCGCCCAGTTGCGGTACGACCCGTCCGCCTCGAGCTCCGCCGTCAGTCGATCGAGCATCGAGTCGACCCCAGCGCCCGGAGAGCTCGGATGGCGGCGCAGGATTCGCACCGTGAAGTACGCCTCCGGCGGTACGGCCAGCTCCGGGTGTGCGTCGAGCATCGTGCGCAGCAGGGTGGTTCCGGACCGGTTGCAGCCGACGACGAAGAGGAACGGCGCGGTCATCCGCCGGACCTCGAGTCGGTACGGAGCTCGCCGAGCACGCGGCACACGATGCCCCGATCGCCGGCAGTGAGGCACCGGCCGGTCGCCAGGTCGAAGCGCCAGCCGTGGAGCGAGCACGTCAGCACGCCGTCCTCGATCGAACCGAAGCGCTCCAAGTCGGCTCGGAGGTGAGGGCAGCGACGTTGGATCTCGTAGCCGTCGCGTACGAAGGTCTCGAACGGCGGCGCGGCCTCGGAGTAGTAGCGCTCTGTGTAGGCCATGCGTTCCACCGACAGCGAACGAAAGAAGTTGTAGACGAACTCGTTGTAGGGCCCGTCGCGCTCGGCTTCGAACCGGCACGACAAGAACACGGCGTTCACCCAGTCGACCTCGCGGCGCTGGATGCAGCGCTCGACGAGCGGCCGCGGTATGTGGAAGCGGTATCGGCAGTACTCGCCGTCCCACCGGTCGACCCGGCGGTCGAGGAAGTTGATCACGATCTGTTCGTCACCGACATCGAGCAGCACCCGGCCGTGGACTCCCGCACAGGTGTGGCTCGCGTCGGCCAGCAGCGGGGTCCACCACTCGGACAGCTCGTTGGCGATGTCTACTTCGTGGTCGGGCCACGTGGCCTTCTCGGCCGCGATCTTGGGCGCGGCTCGCTGCTGGTACTCCGCCAGATACGCCCGCTTGTCGGTGAACGCGCGGAGGGGATCACCGTCGGGAAGCTTCACCGTGCAGCTCTCGCGGGTGAGCTCGACGACCGCCCCCGGGACCGTCAGGTGACCGTGGGTGAGACCGGCCGCGTTCGTCTCGGTGACGGTCTTGGCCTGATCGGGAAAGATGTTCCAGTCCGTGTCACCGAAGTCGTTGAGGTGGAAGAGGTCTTCGTCGAGGAAGCACGGCGGGCCCGCGAACGGGAAGAACTCGCGGGCGCCGATCTCGGTCACGAACCGCGAGGCACGCGCGAACTGGTTGTGGCGCTTGCGCCGTCCCAACGCGCGCGCCTCCTCCTCGGGCACCCGGTACACCATCGGGTACCAGATCGCACCGGAGAACTGCACGAGATGCCCGTCGTACGGCCCGAACTCACAGATCGCATCCAGGTCGATGGGCTTCGAGTCGTTCTGGTTGAACAACGTGGCGGTGCCGTCGTCGACGGCGAGTCCCGAATCGCCGATCGCGCCGTCGGTCGGGGCCACCAACGCGTTGGTGAGCAGCCGCAGGCCGTCCCGCTCGACCGGCTCGCCGTTGTGCGTCTCCAGGAACCGGTGGAAGCCGAGGGCCTCGAGTCCCCGGCGATGGTCGCCGGTCGGAAAGTCGGGGAGGATGACGGTGCAGTCCTTGGTGACGTGGTTGGCAAGAAAATCGACGTCCAAGTGATCGTCGTGCGGATGTGAGATGTAGAGGTAGTCCGGCGACGAGATGGCCCCGACGTCGATGTCGGAGTTGTCGGGGAACGGGAACCAGGATCCGAAGAACATCGGGTTGAACCACGGGTCGCACAGCACGGTGCCCCCCGCCGTCTCGAGGTAGACACCCGCGTGGCCGAGGAACGTGAGGCGCACGGTCAGTCGCCGCCTCGTTCGGGATCGGATGAGTCGCCCGGCGTGGCCGACGAGGCCATCCGGCGGCCGACGCGGGTGCGCAGGGTCCGCGCCCGTGCCGCGACCGTCCGCCGCGCGCGATGAGCAGCCGCTTCGACGCGCACGCGAACGCTGGTCACGAGCCCGGAGCGCTCGTAGCCGAACGTATCGAGCATCTCACCCGCCAGTGCTTCGAAGAGCATGACGTCGCGCGGCGTCATCGTCGTGCGCCAGTCCCGCAGCCCCGGTGTGGGTGGTCGCCGCACTCCCTGGACGTGGCCCGGGCGGCGGAGGCTGTCGATGAGCTCGTCGGCGCGGCGGTGATACTCCAACATGGCCGGGTCGAACTCGATGCCGACGAACGCACAGAGGCCGCGCAGCACCGGATCGGGATCGGCCACGAGATCTTCGTAGCGGATCTCGAGGTACCGGTCGGGCCCGAGTCGCGCGCCGGCGGCTCGACCCTGGCGCACTCGTGCCTGCCAGAACAACGCGGCCGAGGCGAAGTCGTCGGGGCCGAAGTCCATGGTCACCAGCGACGGGACCACGTCGCGCCCGTCGCGTACGAGATGGACGAAACGCGACGTCGGAAAGCACTGGGCGAGCAGCTCGATCTCGAGCACGTTCGACGGTGTGCGGTCGGCCACGAGTGGCTTGGCTCGGGTCCGGGCGTAGGCGGCGTAGAGCCGGGCGATCGCCTCTGGCACGGTCGCGGGGCGCGGATCGTGCCGGACGGCGTCGAGCGCGTCCGAGGACAGGTGCCAGTCGCCGAAGCTGTCGTCGGACGTGACGTCGGCGAGGAGTCGGTCCAGGTCGAATTGGCCGTTCGCCGAGTATTGCGCCGCCCGGTGCAGGGCCGGGGCGACGAAGTACGACTCGGGCGGCACCGCGACATCCGCATGGGAATCCAGCATGGCCCGAAGCATCGTGGTGCCCGAACGCACACAGCCCACCGCGAAGAGGAACGGGGCATCCGCGCCTTGGGCGCGTGTCGGGGGGGCTCCGAGCTCGCCGGTCAGTGGACCGCTCGGGCCAGCCTGCTCACCACTCACCGCACACCAGATCGCACATTTCGCCCGCCATCAGCCGCCATCAGCCGCCACCAGTCGATGCTCGAACGCCCCAGCTTCGGCTGGGCACGGGCGAGCGCCCTCGGGCGACGAGGATAGACGGACCACGCACCGTGGTCACCCTGTGTGGCCGTTGCTCGCTCGTCGGAGTTATCCTGGTCGCTCGTTCCCGGCTGGACCGACGCGCCGTATCGGGTCGGGACGGGGTCTTGGCGGGGCTCCGTGAGGGGGTTGGGTGCAGGTCATGGGGTCTCCGGAGCCGCCGCGTCTCACGCGCCGCCCACGGTGGAGCTTCAGCGGTGAGTGAGTCCGTAACGGAGCCGTATTCGCAACCGGAACCTCCGGAGCCGGTACTGGCCGCGGCGGCGGAGCGAGGCGCTGATTGGGCCCTGATCCCGCCGGACGTCGCCGCCGAACCGCCATCCGAGCTGCGGTATCGACCCGTGATGCACCTGGCGGGCTCGATCGGGGCGCTCGTTCGGTCCCGGGCGATCGTCCGGAGCCTCACGTTCCGTGACCTCCGATCGACCTACAGCCAGGAGGTGCTCGGCATAGCCTGGGCGCTGCTCGGCCCGGTCACGCTCATGGTCGTGTTCACGTTCCTGGAAGGCCGCTTGGGCGGGGGCATCGACACCCAAGGGGTGTGGTATCCGGTCTTCGCCTACGTGGGCATCCTGCCGTGGACGTTCTTTGCCAACTCGGTCTCGGGTGGCGGGACCAGCCTCGTCGGCAACCCGCTGCTCAACAAGGTGTACGCACCGCGAGAGGTGTTCCCGATCGCCAAGATCCTCAGCGCGACCGTGACGTTGCTCTGCGCCACGGTCGCCCTCGCGATCCTGTTCATCATCGATGGACGATTGCCGTCGGTGACCTCCTACTGGGTGGTGCCGTTGCTCGCGATCCTGTTGGTGTTCGCGTTCGGCATCACGCTGCTCATCTCCGGGCTGACCGTGTACCTGCGCGACATGCGCCACGCCATCCCGCTCCTGCTCCAACTCGGGTTGTTTCTCACCCCGATCATCTACGGGATGGATGAGATCGACGAGCCGTGGCAAAACGTCTACGTCGCGGTGAACCCGGTCGCGGGAGTGATCGACGGGATGCGGCGGTGCCTCCTGTACAACCAGGCTCCCAATCTTGTCTTCACCGCGATCGCGGCGACGGCGGCGCTCGTGTGGGCCCTCGGCGCGTTCCTGGTGTTCAAGCGGCTCGAGACGGGGTTCGCGGATGTCTCGTGAGGGTGAGGTCGTCGTCGACCAGGTGTGGAAGCGCTTCCGCGTCGACCGCGGACGCCAGCTGCTGCGCGACCACGCCAAGCGCGCGCACGGCAAGATACGCGGTACCGCCGGCGACAACCCGTGGCGCTGGGTGCTGCGGGACATCTCGTTCTCGGTCGAGCCGGGCGAAGCCGTGGGCGTCGTCGGCGCGAACGGCGCGGGGAAGTCGACGCTGCTGAAGATCGTCAACGGCCTCATGTTTCCCCACAGCGGGCGGGTGCAGACCCACGGCAAGGTCGGGGCGATCATCGAGGTGATGTCGGGGATCCACTCCGAGCTCACCGGTCGGGAGAACATCAACATCTACGGCAACCTGCTCGGTCTCAGCCGCAAGCAGGTCGCGGCGCGCTTCGATGAGATCGTGGCCTTCGCCGAGATCGAGGACGCGATCGACCGGCAGGTGAAGTTCTATTCGAGCGGGATGAAGGTCCGACTCGGGTTCTCCGTCGCGGCCTTCTTGGAGCCGTCCATCCTCATCGTCGATGAGGTGCTCGCGGTGGGGGACCAGTCGTTCCAGCAGAAGTGCCTCGACCGGATGCGTCAGGTGATCCAGGGCGGTACGACCTTGCTCCTCGTCTCGCACGACCTGGCCAGCGTGGGCGCGACCGCCAACCGCGCCATCTGGCTCCGCGACGGTCTCATGATGGCCGACGGTCCGGTCGACGATGTGCTCGGCGGGTACCGCCGTGCGATCGAGCGCCGAGCCGAGGAGAGCGCCGACGTCCAGGGCCTCGTGCGGGTCGTCGACGTCCAGTCACAGAGCCTGGACGGCCGACCGGTGGCGACATCGCAGGACTGCCGCGTTCGCCTCGAGCTCGAGTCCGACCACGAGCGTTCGGTCAGGCTGTTCCTCGGGGTGAGCGAGGGTGCCGCGACCCCGATCTTCGTCGTCCGTCACGTCACGACGATCCCCGAGGGCCGCACGACCATCGAGATCGAGCTCGACCATCTCCCGCTGCCGCCGCGCAGCTACTTTCTGTGGTTCAGCGCGTATGACCGGGACGACAAGGCCGAGCTGACGGCGTGGCAGCCGATCGGGCCCTTCATCGTGTCCGGCAACATGCGGCTCCCACCCGTGCCGCGCGCGATCGTTCGCCTCTCACCGGTGTTCGTGGCCGCCCGGTGGTCCAAGGTCTCATGACGGCGACGGCGCCGTCGCCCACACCGGGACCCGCGCCGCTCGTCTCGGTGATCATCCCGGCCTACAACATGGTCGACTTCGTCGCGGAGACGATCGAGTCCGCCTTGGCCCAGACCTACTCTGCGGTGGAGATCATCGTCGTCAACGACGGTTCCACCGACGAGACCGCCGCCGCGATCGCGCCGTACCGCGACCGGATCCGGTATGTGGAACAGGAGAACCGGGGCTTGGCGGGCGCGCGCAACACCGGAATCCGCGTGTCGCGCGGCGAGTACCTCGCGTTGCTGGACGCCGACGACCTCTGGCTGCCCGATCGGCTCGGCCACTGCGTCGAACACTTCGCCGCCCACCCCCACCTCGGCATGGTGACGACCGACGCGTACCTCATCGAGGGCGGCGAGACGACGACGAAGCGTTGCTATCGCGACCGGCGTCAGTACCCGTTCCCCGATGCCGAGGACCATCAGCTCGCGGTGATCGCCCGGCGCAACTTTCTCTTCGTGTCGGTGGTGTTCAAACGGGAGCTGGTCGATCGGTACGGCTCGTTCGACGAGCAGTTCCGACGGGCCGAGGACTACGAGCTGTGGTCTCGCTACCTCGTGCGCGGTGAGCGGGCCGGCTACGTCGACGAGCCACTCGGGTACTACCGGCGTCGCGCCGACAGCCTGAGCGCTTCGCCGGAGCAGTGGCGCGCCCACCTGGCGGTGAAGGAGCGCCACCTCCCCGATCTGTGGGAGCAGGGCGTCGAGGGTCGTCCGCGGGACCTGATGGAGATCGGCCGCGACGCCGCCGCCCGGGGCGATCGCCGAACCGCCCGCCGGTTCTTCGGGCGCGCGATTCGTGCCGCGGACGCGCCGTGGTCGACTCGCGCGCGCTACGCCGCGAGCGCAGCGCGCAGCCTCGTCAGCCCGAGGCGGTCGGATGGCAGTCTTGGTGACTAGGCCCCGTCTCGCTCTGCTCGTGGGCGCTCCCCGCTCCGGTACGACGTGGCTCCAGAGCATGCTCGGCGCGCATCGACAGGTCGCGACACCACAGGAGACGGACCTGTTCAGTCGGTACGTGCAGCCGCTCGCGGAGGCGTGGGCTTGGCAGCTGCGCGGTTCTCCCGACGACTGGGCGGCCCGGCGGTACAAGGGGCTGCCGGCCGTGCTGCGCACCGAGGAGTTCAACGACCTCGTGCGTGGCGTGATCAACCGCGTGCTGGACGGTGTCTCCGCCCGAGCGCCGGAGGCGGACGTGGTCCTCGAGAAGAGCCCCGCGCACAGCCTGTGCGCGGACGTGGTCGCGGACTTCGCGTCGGAGACGCGCGTCATTCACCTCGTGCGCGACGGGCGCGACGTCGCATCCTCACTGGTGCACGCGAGCCGGGTCTGGGGCCGAGGCTGGGCGCCGAGTGACCTGCGGGCGGGTGCGGCGACGTGGGTCCGCCATGTCCAAGGTGGGCGTCGGTACCGCCTGATCGGGTTTCTGTACCGCGAGGTGCGTTACGAGTCGCTCGTCTCCGGAGACCCGGCGGTACTTGCCGAGCTGTTCGACTTCCTCGGCGTCGACGTGACCGAAGACGAGTGCGCGGCGATCCGAGATTCGTTCAGCCTGGAACGGATGCGCCGCGGTGAAGGTGCCGATCCGATTCTCATCGGGGGAGAGTTCGCCGAGCACGCGCGCGATCGCGCCGAGCCCGAGGGCTTCTTCGGTGAAGGCGGAGCGGGTGGGTGGCGCGACTCGTGGGAAACCCGCGACCGGTTGCTGTTTCAAGCGGTGGCCGGCGCCGAGCTCGAGCACCTGGGCTACGAGCCCGACGGACGCTGGGCGGCGGGCGCGACCCGCACCGCGTCGTATCTTGTGGAGGTTGCAGCGCGCCGCGCCGTCGGTCGAGCGGCGCGTGGGATCGGCCGGTCCGGCGACCGGATCACCCGGGGCCTCCCGTGATCCACGTCGCGACCGTCCACTACTGCGACGACCAGTGGATCGAACCGCAGCTGCGCTTCTTGCGCCGGTTCCTCCCCGAGGATCACCGCGTGTACGCGGTACTGAACGACATCGACCCTCGATGGCAGTCCGAGCTCTTCTTCACGAGCGACATGGACGGCAACCACGCGAGCAAGCTCAACGCGCTCGCCGAGGTGATCACCGACCAGGCGGACCCGGATGATCTCATGCTGTTCGTCGACGGCGATGCCTTTCCGATCGCGCCGATCGGAGCCGAGCTCCTCGGTGGGACACCGCTCGCAGCCGTGCGTCGCTCGGAGAACCTGGGTGACCAGCAGCCCCATCCCTGCTTCGCGTTGACGACCGTCGGCTTTTGGAACGAGATCGGTGGCGACTGGAGCAAGGGGTACCGCTGGACGTCGAGCGTCGGGGTCTCGGTCACCGACGTCGGCGGCAACCTGTTGGGCACCCTGACCGAGCGCGACATTCCCTGGCGGCCGCTGCTGCGGACCAACCGCGTCGATCTGGACCCACTGTGGTTCGGCATCTACGCGGACGTCGCCTACCACCACGGAGCGGGGTTCCGGAACAAGGTGGCGCGCCATGTCAAGGTCGCCGGCGAGGCCGAGGTCCGGGCCGCCGCGAAGGTGACGCGCTCACCCGCATGGCTGCCCACGCTCGGCCGGGCCGAGCGGTACTCACGGGCCAAGATCGCCAAACGCCGCCACCTCCGCCGCCTCGCCCGGTCTCAGCGCGACGGTGAGCGCCTGTCGGCCGAGGTCCTCGAGTCGGTTCGTACCGACGACGAGTTCTACCGCCGGTTCCTCGAGGCGCCCAGCTCGGCGGAAGCATCGAACCCACCGAGCACGGGGTCCGACCGGTGATTGTGCTCCTCCTCGTCACCCAGAACGAGGTCGAGCTGTTGCGCGCCAACCTCAGACACCACCTCGAATGGGGAATCGACCACATCGGTGTCGCCGACAACAACAGCACAGACGGCACCGCGGAGGCCGTCTCGGAGTTCGGTGATGCCGTCAGCTACCGCCGCTTCGACGACTTCCACGAGCGCCAGATCTACCGCACTGCGATGTTGGACGAGCTGCGCGCCCGCCACTCGGTCGACTGGGTGGGTATCGGCGACACCGACGAGCTCCTCTGGCTCGACGGGACGAGCCCGACCGAGGTGCTCGCCGAGGTTCCCGACGAGATCGTCGGGGTGAACTTCGACATGAAGCTCTACCTCCCGACGACTGCCGATGATCCCGAAGGGCCGGTGTTCGAGCGCCGTCGGTTCCGCACGGCCGGCGCGGGTACGCCGCTGCACAGCAGCTATTCGGCGGGCAAGAGCTTCTACCGAGGGTCGTGGCTCACCACCATCACCGATGAGCATTGGTGTCGGGAGGTGCCCCATGAGCAGTTTCGTCACCCCGAGCCGTGGGTGCACCACTACATGGTCGGCGACGAGGACCAATTCGTGCAGAAGGTCATCCGGCTCATCTCGTGGGCGCCGCCGCCGGATGAATTCCTCACCCGTCGTCGCTGGAACCGCACCCCCGAACGCCAACGCGACCTGCCCGGGTGGAGCGCGCCGTTCAAGAAACGGTGGTGGGGCGTATACCAACAGGGCGGTGAGTCTGCCGTTCGCGACTACTACCGCAACGTGTACACCCTCGATGATGAAGCCCGCGACGAGGCCCTGACGCGCGGCGAGCTCGTCGAAGACGGAGACTTTGCCCGCTGGGCCCGAGCGCGATACGCGTGACGCCGTGATCGTCTCGTTCGAGCACAACTTCGTCTTCCTCAAGGTGCCCAAGACCGCGGGGACCTCGGTCGAGCTGTTCCTCGATCCCCTCGCCGGTGACGACGCGATCGTGACCCGGATCTCACCGCCGGAGGCGGCCAACCATCCCCGCAACTCCGCGACCGGGCCCGGTGTGGTGGCGCGCGCGTTGTGGGCGGCGCGCGGTGATCGCGCGGCCGCCGGGCGGATCATCACGAGCCTGCGGCGCAAGGACGTGCTGTTCTTCAACCACATGCCCGCGTCGCTCGTGCGTGAACGGATCGGCCCCAAGCGATTCGACGGCATGTACAGGTTCTGCTTCGACCGCAACCCGTGGGACAAGTCGATCTCGCGGTACTTCTGGCGGACCCGTCGAGTGTCGCCCCGACCACCATTCGACGAGTGGGCGATCATCGTCGGCAACCTTCCCAACGCCCACCGGATCTACACGATCGACGGCGAGCTCGCCGTCGACACCGTCGGACGCTACGAACGACTGGCCGAGGATCTCGCCGCCGCGCTCGCCGACATCGGGATCGACACGCCCGTCGAGCTCCCCCACGCCAAGGCCGCCGTCCGCCCGACCAAGGACCCCACCGCGATCGGCGAGCGCGCCGATGCCGCCATTCGGGCCGCGTTCGCCTGGGAGATCGAGCACTTCGGTTGGGAACGTCCGGAGGCCATCCCGTGGTCGTGACCGCTCCGGGGCCTCGTCGCTCGACTGACCGGCTCGCGATGGGCCGGGCGGCCTGGTCGCGCTCGCCTCGGCCCCGTCTATCCTCGGATCGATGAAGCCGATCGTCATCCTGGGGATGCACCGAAGCGGAACGTCGGCGACGACGCGCGCGCTCGGCCACCTCGGCGCGTCGATGGGTCCGGCCGACGGGCTGGGTAAGTTCTGGGAGAACCAGCGCATGCGACGCCTCAACGAGCGGCTGCTCGAGGCGTTCGGCGGCGGCTGGGAGTGTCCACCCGTGCTTCCCGAAGACTGGACCTCGGCGCCGGAAGCACGCGCCGAGGTCGACGAGGCGCGCGCCGCGCTCGCTCAGCTCGGCGCTGCTCCGGTGATCGTGTGGAAGGACCCGCGTACCTGCACGACGCTGCCGTTCTGGCTGCCGCTGTTCGACGAACCCCCCGTGCTCGTGATCGTGTACCGCCATCCGGTCGAGGTCGCGGGATCGCTGGAGACCCGCAACCAGCTCGGCCGGGGCCACGCGTTCGCGGTGTGGGAGCGCTTCAACGGCGACGCGCTGCGCAATGCCACCGGTCATCCGACGGCGGTGATCCGCTACGCGCAGTTGGTCGAGGAGCCGGCGTCGACCATGCGCGTGCTGGTGGACTCCTTGGCCCGGTTCGGCGTCGCCTTGGGAAACGATCCCGAGACGACCGACATGGAGCTCACAGCAGGACGCCGCCACCACGAGAGCGACGCAGTCGACGTGTTCGACGATCCGATCGCGACCGCCTCCCAGCGCGCCCTTTTCGGACTGCTCGGTGAGCTCGACTCCGAGTACGAGTCGTTCGCCGCGCCGCGACCTGTGCCCGAGACGAGCGCACTCAGCGCGGAGATGCTCGAGCTCGCGGCCAAGGCGCGCTTTGCCCGACGCGACGCCCGGCGGGCGAAGTTCGAGCTGTCGCGCGTCTCGGGCTCGCGCCGACGCCTGCTGAAAGAGCTCATCGACTCGACCCTGCCGGGGCGCAACGGTCGGCGGCGCGTCCCGACGAGCTCCTAGCCCGGTCGCGAGGGCTCGGCCATTGAGCACCGAACCCAAGGTTGTCATCACCGGGACCGGACGCGCCGGGACGACGTTGCTCGTGCAGATCCTGACCGACCTGGGTCTCGACACGGGCTTCGACGCGGATCATCGGCTCGACGACCGCATCCGCGCCGGCCTGGAGTTCCGCATCGAGTCGCCGGGCGCGCCGCGCATCATCAAGGACCCCAATCTCAGCCGACGCCTCGGTGATCTGCTCGATCGCGGAGTCGTGGACATCGGCCACGTCATCGTCCCGATTCGGGATCTCGACGTCGCCACCGCGAGCCGGGTGCGCAACACGCGCTACGGCGCGGACCTCCACACCTTTGGCGGGCTGTTCGGCACGGCGCGCGCGACACGCCAGCGCGACGCGCTCGCCGGTCTGTTCTACGAGCTGTTCTGGACCATCGCCCGGTACGAGCTGGCTCATACGCTGCTGGAGTTCCCGCGGTTCGCCACCGACTGGGAGTACACCTACCGGCGCCTGTCGTTTCTGGACCCTGCGATCCCGGCGCATCGTTGGCGTGAGGTGATCGAGGCGCGTACCGACGCGGCGCTGATCCACGAGACGCCACTCACCCGGGGCGAACGAGCCAAGACAATCCTCGGCACCGCCTACAACCGGGGGATCGCGCGTCCGTTGCGAGCCGCGCGGCGGTTGATGGCCGGCGATGATCCTCGCTCGTGAGCGACACCCCCGACACCCCCGACACCCCCGACGTCGTCGTGCACGTCGCGAGCTACAACACCGCCGCGGCGACGGAGCTCTGCGTTCGGTCGATGCACCACTACGCCGAGGCGCCATTTCGGCTGCGGGTGGGTGACGCCGGCTCGACCGACGGATCGGTCGAGCGGCTGGCCGGCTTCGCAGCCCGAGGTTGGCTCGAGCTCGAGGAAGCACCCGGTGGTCGTAAGCACGCGGAATGGATCGATGGCTGGCTGAAGCACTGTGAGGCCCGCTACGCGGTGTTCTGTGACTCCGACGTGGAGTTCCGCCGCCCGGGCTGGCTGGCCGACCTCGTGACCACCGCCACGACTGGTGAGCATGCGCTGGTGTGCGCCCGCATGCAGTGGCCGCCGGCGACGTTCGTGCATCCGACCACCGGCGCGGCGCGCCGACTCGCCCCGCGCCCAACGCCGTGGATGCTGTTGGTGGACGTGAATCAGGTCCGGGGCCGGGTGGAGGAGAGCTTCGGCTATCGCGACGTCGCCGATCCGGACGCGTTCGGCGGCAAGGTCGCCTACGACGTCGGCGCCGCGTACTTCGCCGCGCTCGAACGAGTCGGCCTGAGCTGGGCCGAGATGGGGCCCGAGTTCCAGAAGAAGTTCCGTCACTTCGGTGGGCTGACCTGGCTACGCGCCGGTGCCTCGCGCGCCGCGTGGGGCGTCCGGGCCCGCCAGGCGGCCAAGCTCGGCGTCGTGCACGCTCACCTCTGGCGAGCCCGCCTGTCTCACTGGGGCCCACCCACCTGACTGGCCTTACGGTGACCGGGCGACGGACTCGTAGAGAGCCCGGAGCTGGGCGCCGACGATGCTGGGCGTTCGGGCGCGCGCGGCCACGTCGGCGGCCTCCGCGGCGTGGGTCCGTGCCCCGCTGTCGGCCAGCGCGCTCAGCAGGGCCGCGCCGAGGGCGTCGACGTCGTCCGGCGGAACCACCCAGCCGGTGTCGTCGTCGCGGACCGTCTCGCCGAGCGCGCCCACGTCGGTCACCACGAGGGGGAGGCGGTGGGCGTACGCGTCCTGGAGCACGGCGCTCTGGGAGGCGAAGCTCGTGTAGGGCAACACCATGAGATCGGCGTCGCGATGCAGCTCGTGCTTGCGGGCCGCGGTGGCGTAACCGAGCTCGACCTCGATGCGGGGATCGACGCGCGCCGCATCGACGACCAGGCGTTCCACGTCGGCGAATCCACGCCCTGCGAACACGAACCGAGCCGGCACGTCCGGCCCGAGCGCGGCGATCGCCTCGAGCAGCACGTCGATGCCCTTGTTCCGGCGGAACGCACCGAAGAACAACACGGTCGGGGGCCCGCTCGGCGGTGCGTGGCGGGGGGTGAGGGGGTCATCGACCGCGGCGACGGGGAGCGGAATCACGACGACACGAGTCGGATCCACCGGAAAGCGCGCGATGAGCTCCCGGCGAACCGCGGCGTGGTGGGTCACGATCGTGCCCGCGCGACGGTATTGCATCGTGAGCAGGCGGTCCTCGACCGGTTTCGGAACTCGGGGCTGGTGGGGGACAACGTCGTGCACCGTGCACACCAGCGGCACGCGGCGCGCCAATGCAGCCAAGCTCAGCGCGTCGGTGAACGGGTTGAGATAGATCACGTGGGCGACGTCGAACTGCTCGCGGGCCACGACGCGGTGTCGGGCTCGGGCCCGCTTCAGATACGTCGCGGCTCGCGAGATCATCCAGGCCGTGCTGCCCTCGTTGTGGTCACCGACGGCGGGCAGCGTCGGGCGGATCTCACACTCGGCGATGGGCGACGTGATCGGATCTGAGCACCGGGGGGTCGTGTGGACCACGAGGTGATCACCCGATCCGACGACTGTGGGCGCGAGCACGAGCTCCTCGCGCCGCAGGAACGGCCAGTACCAGTAGAGGTTCACAGGAACAGGGTCCTGGCGTCGAGGCTGCCGCGGACGTGGCCGATGCGCACGCCGGCAACCCAAGCCCACCGGGCGCGGCCTCGGCGGGCGCGCAGCCCGGGAAGCTGGGTGAGCAACCAGATCCACGATCGCCATCCGGCCCACCGTGACGGCACCGGCAACCCGGCGGCCGCGACGCGGGCCCGCAGGTGGGGACGGGCGAAGCCGTACCGGTTGCCCTGGCGCCACAGCACAGACGCCTCCGAGCGATAGCGATAGTGCAGGACCGCGTTGGGTTCGAAATGCACCGGGATGCCGGCGGTGGCGAGTCGGAGCGACCATTCGGCGTCTTCGGCGCCGATGAAGGTCTCGTCGAAGGGTCCAACGGTCTGCCACAGGTCGCGGCGAAGTCCGAGGTTGCCCCCGGAGACGAGCGGGAAGCTCCCGAACCACGTGCCCGGGGCGTCGCTCGCCGGGCGGCCGCGCGTCTCGGTGAGCCAGCGGGCGTTGAGGCGGTCGACCTCGAGGGGTCCGGTGACGACGGCGTGATCGCGCAGGGCCTCGCCCATGATCGCAACCCAACCGGAGCCGACGATGTCGTCGCCGTCGCAGATCGCGATCGCGTCGGCGGTGGCGGCGGCGATACCGACGGCGCGGGCGTGGCACAGCCCGGCGCGCTCCGGCGCCTCGACGATTCGGACGCGCCGGTCCGTTCGCTGGTACTCGCGGGCCAGTTCGGCGGTCCCGTCCGTCGACCGGTTGTCGACGACCACGATCTCCCACGGCGCGTCCCAGCTCTGCGCCAGGAGCGCGTCCAGCTGGGCACCCAACGTGGCCACGACGTCGTGGCACGGAATCACCACCGACAGGTCACAGCGCCCGGTCACCGGCCCATCGGTCATGGGGTCACCGGCCCATCGGTCATGGGGTCACCGGCCCATCGGTCATGGGGTCACCGGCCCATCGGTCATCGGGGCATCGCCCACGGGAGCCGCATGCGGGCTTCGGCGTCGCCGATACGTCCACCGGCGATCCACACCCAGCCAGCCCGATCGTCCCGACGGGCGAGCGCTCCGACGTGGCGGACGAGCCACGCCCAATTCCGCCACGGTGGGCTGGTCGAGACGTCGACCCCCGCGGCGGCGAGCCGGGCCGCGACGATCGGGTTCACGCGCCCGTAGCTGCGGGCCTGGCGGAACAGCGCACCCATCGTGGTCCGGTACCGGTAGTGCACGACTGCGTTCTCGACGAAGGTCAGCGCCGCGCCGGCCCTTATCGCCCGGAACGACCAGTCGACGTCTTCGCCCGCTCGGAGGGTCTCGTCGAAGCGCCCGCAACGTTCGGCCAGGGCGCGCCGGAACCCGATGTTGCAGCTGTGTGCGAAGGCGACGCCGCCGAAGTTGCCCGGACCGTCGGTGAGCGAACCGCCCCGGCTCGTGACCACCCACGCGGGATTGAGCAGATCGACCTCGAGCGGTCCCGTGACCAGATCGTGGGTGCGCAGGGCCTCACCCATGGCTCGCACCCAATGCGGGCCGACGATGTCGTCGGCATCACACATCGCGATCGCGGGCGCGGTCGTCGCGTCGATGCCGACGTTGCGGGCGTGCGCGACACCCGCCCGATCCCCCGCACTGACGAGGCGCAATCGGCGGTCACGCGTGGCCCGATCGGCGACGATCTTTGCCGTCGCGTCCTGTGACTGGTTGTCGACGACGACGATCTCCCACGGTTCGTCCCACGTCTGGGAGGCCAGCGCGTCCAGCTGGTCGCCGATGGTGATGGCCGCGTCGCGCGCCGGGATCACGACGCTGAGCCGGGGGGTGGCGGTCACCGCGGTACCGCCGGGGGAGTCTCGGCCCGCCGCCCGACGGCGACGGTGAGGGCATCGGTGAAGCGGGTCACCACCGAGTCGGGGTCGACCTCGTCTCGGGCGGCGTGGAGGCGTGCCGCATGCACCAGGCGCTGGTACTCGGTCTCGTCGTCGTAGAGCGTCCCGAGCGCCGCGATCCAGTCGTCGATGGGCGCGTCCGGCGCCACGAGCACACCTCCGGGGCCCACGGTCTCGGACAGCGCCGGCAGGTCGGTGGCGAGGACGGGGATCCCGTTGACCTGAGCCTCGAGCACGACGCGGGGCCGCATGTCGAGGGTGTAGGGCGTGAGCAGCAGGCGCGCGTCGGTGTAGAGCTTGGCGGGGTCGCTCACGCTCGGGCGCAGCTCGACGTTGGGGCGGCCGGCGAGCTCGGCTCGCAGCGCGGCGCGGCCGTCGTCACCGAGATCCCACCACTCCACGAACGAGAACGGGATGTCGGGCCGAGCCGTCGCGAGCGCGAGGGCCCGGTCGACGCCGTAGGTGTCGACCGGATTGATGAACAGCGCGTGGGTTCGGCTCGACTCCACGACGTAGTCGTCGAGTGTGACGACCGACGGGACCATGGTGGCCGGAAAGCCCAGCGCCTCGGCCTGGTCGGCGTAGGTGTGGGCATTGGCCAGCAGGAGATCCGGTGGTGCGTGTGAGATGCCGAGATGGCCGAGGGCGGCTTCCTCGCGGATGTAGAGCACGCTCGCGATGCCGTGCTCGGAGAGCCACGTCCGCATGCGGCGCCACCCGGTCCGGCTGACGCTCGCGGCGACGACCACGTCGGGGCGGAACGACCGGCAGACCGCGGGGAGTGAGTTCTCGGGAAGGATGGTGTCCCAATGGCGGATTCCGTCGGCGTCGGGTCGAGTCCGAGGGCGACGGCCGATGGTCGCCGCGGCCGCTCCGACGGCCTTCGCTGCCGGCGTGACCGCATGGAGCTTCACTCCGAGGTTGACCGCCCGGGTATGCACGTACCGGAGGACGCCGGTGTCGGGGACACGCTGGAGGACGCCGACCGGGATGTCTCGCGCCGCCAGGCGTCGAGCCAGCTCGCCGGTGCTGCGGATCGAGCCGCCGATGGAGACGCCCGATACGAACAGGATTCGCACGGCTCAGCCCGCTCGGGGCGCGTCCGGACGCGGCTCGCCCGCCTCGGTCGGCGGGCCGGTCACCGGACGCGCGGGGACCCCGACTGCCGTCGCGCCGGCGGGCACGTCGGCCAGGACGACGGCGTTCGCGCCGATGCGTGCGCCGTCGTGCACGGTCACCTCGCCGAGCACCTTCGCTCCTGCGTAGACGAAGACGTCGTCGCCGATCACCGGTCGCGCCTCGGGGCTGGTGAAGCCGATGGTCACCTGCTGGTTGATCCAGCAGTTCGCGCCGACACGCCGGGCGGCGACAATCGTCGCGAACCCATGTTGGATGAACAGGCCCGGCCCGATGTCGGCGCACGCAAGGTGGAGGGTGCGCTCACCGGGGTAGAGCGCTTCGGCGATGGTGGCCAGTGCCGCGTGGATGAGGCCGGCACGGCGGAGGCGGTACGCGTGCAGCGTGCGGAACTCGGGATAGACGGTGAGCAGCGCGAGCCGCGCCCGAGGGCGGGGCACCGGTGGTGCAACGACCCGGACCCACCGGTCGACATCGGCAGCGATGGTGGGTGCGGCCCGGCCGGTGGGAATGAGGAGCAGGGGTGAATACCAGGCCATGCGCGCCACCAAGCGCATTCGTCGGGCGGCGTTGCTGGTCGCAGGCACGGCGGCCAGCGTAGGCGGCGCGCCACGCTCGGTAGCCTCCCCGCGGTGTACGTGAGGAGGAAGCCGTGACGGCCATGACCCGACCCGCGGCGGTACTCGTCGCCGGGGTGCCGCGCTCGGGAACGACCTGGATCGGCGAGGCGCTGGGCCGCACCGAGGGTGCCTCCTACGTCAATGAGCCCGATGGCGACCATGATCCGTTCGCGTTCCGGGCGCGACTCGGCCACGCGGTGACGCCCGAGCTCTCGCCCGGTGACCCGGCGCCGCTGCTCGAACGCCTCTGGGCCGGGGTGTTCGCCGGTGGACGGCCGGCGCGCACCCTGCGCGACCGAGTCGCCCGCGGCGTCTACGCCCGGGTGCCGGTGGAGGCACGCTGGGCTGCGTGGCTCGGCGAGACGCCCTCGGTCCGGCTCCGGCTCGTGGCCCGGCTCGCGATTCCGAGAGTCGCGGCCGACGTGGGGACGGACAGTCGGGTCGTGATCGCAAAGTCGGTGCGAGCCGAGCTCTGCCTGGAATGGATCGCGGCGCGGTTCTCGCCTCGGGTGCTCGTTGTCGAGCGCAACCCGTTGAATGTGCTCGCGAGTTGGATCGAGCTCGGCTACGTCCGCGACCCGCGCGAGTCCGAGACGTACCGGTCGATCGCCCAGCGCCGGTGGGGGGTCGCCGCGCCGGCGCCTGATGCGCCACTGCTCGAACGCCAGACCTTCACCTTCGCCGTGCTCGCGAGCGCCCTGCGCGAAGCGGCAGTCGCGCATCCGGAGTGGGTGCTGACCCGCCACGACGACCTGTGCGTCGACGCCCCGGTCCGCCTGGCCGACCTCGCCGCGAGCCTCGGACTCGACTGGGGCGCACCGGCGGCGGACTTCGTGGCCGCGTCGGACGCGCCCGGATCGGGCTATCGCGTGCGACGCGCGACGAGTGAGCAACCGCAGCGGTGGCGCGAGCGACTCGACCGCGACCAGCTTGCAACCATCCGTGCCGGGCTCGGCCGGTTTCCCACGGGGCTCGAGGCCGACACCCATACGCCGGAGGATGGCTAGACATCCCACGGGTCGTTGGTGTCAAGCGGCGAGTTGAGCTCGGTGTGCCCAGGCGGTGTGTTCGTCGTAGAGGGTTTCGTGGTGGAGGCAGCCGTGGAGGATGCCGACGAGCCGGTT
>Ga0075530_1000260_pt1 | contig 24250 bp, 24 predicted proteins | sample NGEPerD_2_FD_75101 | JGI IMG/M metagenome (GOLD analysis project Ga0075530, IMG submission 75101) | Arctic peat soil microbial communities from the Barrow Environmental Observatory site, Barrow, Alaska, USA - NGEE PermafrostL1-D | ecosystem: Environmental > Terrestrial > Soil > Wetlands > Peat ... | reverse complement strand
CTGCGCCCAACATCGAAAACCGTCTCTGACCTGCATGTTCGCCAATTCTCAACGTTCGCCAACTACTCCTCGGAGGCACTCTCAAGGCGGTAGCGCCGGTTCGAATCCGGTCGGGGGTACCACCCGTACCATCAGGACAGCGATCCCGTGCCCCGACACCGCCGTGATCAGCGGCGGAGCCAGAGCGATGTGCCGGTCGGCTGCAGGGTGTCGTGAACCACGGTCAGCAGGTCCGAGCGCACGGTGTCGAGGTCGACCTCCTGGCGTAGTTGCACAGTGAACGCCGCCACGGTGCGCTCCGCGTCGTACCGGGCGCGGTTAAACCGTCGATCGACGACGTTCTGAAGTCGAAGGCGCAGTGGCTGGAACAAGCTGCGACCGCCAGGGTGGAGACCGCGACGGCGACGGAAGAGTCGTCTGGGAGTAGCCGCGCCGACGTGGTGACCAGGGCGAGGTAGAGGCCGAGCAGCAGTGTGGTGAGGACGGCGTAGGAGAAGGTACGACTGATCAGCCGGTCGATGTCGAAGAGCCGATAGCGCAGGATCGCGACCACGGTCGCCGCTGGAACCAGGATCAAGGCCACGGTATCCGACCACGCGCCAAGCGCTCCCGTGAGGACGAGAACGACGGCTGCGACGGCCGCGAACGCCACCCACTTCATCTGCGCGCGCACCCGTCCGTCCCCGCGCCGCCAGCGGACCACGGGGGCGCCGAAGGACCCGAGGACGGCCACCGAATATGGCGCTAGGAAAAAGATCTGAAAGGCAACCTCCGCCATGTCGATGAAAACGCTGACCAAGCCCACGGAGAGCGCGATCGCGGTAAAAGCGGTCACCAACCGCCACCGGCGGCCGAGCAGTTGCCCATCGGGGAATATCTGCAGCAGCAGCAGGTACCCGCTGAAGACTCCGACCTGCGCAACCTCCGACAGACTCGCGGCCTGTTCCCCGCTCGGCAGGCCGGGGGCGACGTGGGCTGCATACGCGTGGTACTCGCCGGTGAACAACTGCATGGCGGAAAGGACCCCGATGGCCGCCAAAAGGTGACCCACCCGGTTGCCTGGCCGGCGGACCCTGATGAGTGCGCCGACCACGGCGAACGTCATCGTGCCGAGCAGCGGGTCCCGCCAGTAGGCGTAGACACCGGCCTCGCCTGACGCGGCGTGTCGGGCCAGCAAGACGACGCCAGCGACGTACGGCACTGCCGCCGCGAGCACTCCTGCGACCACAAACCGCGTGTGGCGCCCTACCGCACTCACGGCGCGGTTCGGTCCGGGTTGCGCAACCACAGGCCGACTGAGGCTGGTTGCAGGGTGTCCTGTACGACGGTCAGCAGGTCGGCGCGCACGGTGTCGAGGTCGACCTCCTGGCGTAGTTGCGCAGTGAACGCCGCCACGGTGCGCTCGGCGTCGTACCGCGCCCGGTTGAACCGGCGGTCCACCACGGTTTGGACGCGTCGGCGCAGTGGCTGGAACAAGGCTGCGACCGCCAGGGTGGAGACCGCGACGGCGACCGAAGAGTCGTCTGGAAGTAGCCGCGCCGACGTGGTGACCAGGGTGAGGTAGACGCCGAGCAGCAGTGTGGTGAGGACGGCGTAGGAGAAGGTGCGACTGATCAGCCGGTCGATGTCGTACAGCCGGTAACGCAGGATCGCGACGGCCACGGCGGCTGCCGGTAGGGCAACCATCACCGCGAACAACCCGTTGCCCAGCCAGTCCGACAGCGTCCAGACGAGGGAAACACCCGTCTGTAGGGCAAACAGCAGCAGGCCGAGGCCGACCGCCCCGGCGAACCACTTGACCTGCTGACGCTCCACGCCGCGGGCCCGGTGGAAGCGCCAACCGAGAGAGGCCGCGCCGGCCAGCACCCCGAAGAGCAACCCGAGGTTCCCCACTGTCTCCAGCGCGCTGAGGAAGGGTCGCAGCGCGGCCAGCTGGTACGGGTTGTCCTCGGCGCCGCAGTCCCCGTCGACACAGTCTCCCGGCCCGGCCATGAAGCGGACGAGCATGGCGGCGAGGCCAGCTCCGGCGATCAGCATCGGCCAGCGCCACAGCCTGGACGCCGGGCGACCGTCGGGGAATATCAAGAAGAGCAACGGCAGCGTCCATACCGCGGCGAAGAAGTACCAGGCGCCGAACCACCGGGCCGCGTCGGAGAGCGGCCAGTCGGGGGCACGTTGAACATACATCTCTGCGAGGCCGCCCAGCATGGGGAAGAACCCCACCGCGCCGACCAGCCAACCCACCCTGTTCTCAGGCCGCCGGACGAGAATCAGCATGCCGACCGTCGCATAGGCGAGGAACGCGAGGAGCACCGGGAGAATTTCGAGGAGTTGGTCCGAACTGGAAGCAGCAGGGATGAACCACAACACAATTTGGACGCCAAGGCTGGTCACGGCGAGGCCGTAGAGCACGATCGCCAGCTTCGACCGCCAACCGCCTGGCCCGGTCATGGCGAGTCCCGGCCGGGCTGCAGCCAGAGCGATGCGCCGGTCGGCTGCAGGGTGTCCTGTACGACGGTCAGCAGGTCCGAGCGCACGGTGTCGAGGTCGACCTCCTGGCGTAGTTGCACAGTGAACGCCGCCAGGGTGCGGTCGGCGTCGTACTGCGCGCGGTTGAACCGGCGGTCCACCACGGTTTGGACGCGTCGTCGCAGCGGCTGGAAGAGGGCGGCGGCGGTCAGGGTGGAGGCGGCGACCGTTAGGGATGAGCCATCCGGGAGTAGCTGCGTCGACGTGGTGACCAGCGTGAGGTAGACGCCGAGCAGCAGCGCAGTGACCACGGCGTAGGACACCGTCCGACTCACCACCCTGCCCAGGTCGTAGAGCCGATACCGCAGCACGGCCACGATCACGCCGACCGCCGGGATGACGAGAATGACCACGAACAGCCCGTTCACCAGCCAGTCTGTCTGTGGCCAGACGAAGGACACCACGGCCATGACGGCGATCAGCAGCAGGGCGACGAAGACCGCCGCCGCGAACCATTTGACCTGCAGGCGCTCCACGTCGCGGGCACGGTGGAAGCGCCACGCGAGCGAGGCCACGCCGGCCATCAGGCCCACGAGCAACCCGATGGTGCTCACTGCGGTCAGCGTGCCAAGGAATGGGCGAAGGACGGCCAGCTGGTACGGGTTCTCCTCGGCACCACACCCGCCCTCGCCGCAGTCCCCCGGCCCGAACATGTAGCGGACGAGCATGGCGGCGAGGCCCGTTGCCGCGATCAACCCCGGCCAGCGCCACAGCCTGGATGCCGGGCGGCCGTCGGGGAACAACAGGAAGAGGAGCGGCAGCGTGCCGACCCCGGCTACGAAGTACCAGGTGTTGTACCACGTGGCGGCATCGGTCAGCGGCCAGTCGGCGGCGCGTTGGACGTACACGGTCGTCAGGCCGCTCAGCATGGGGAAGAACCCCACCGCGCCGACCAGCCAACCCACCCTGTTCTCCGGTTGACGGACGAGGATCAGCGTGCCGACCGTCGCGTACGCGAGGAACGCGATCCAGATGGGGAGTTCGCCGACGCCGTCGTCCAAACCGGAGGTGCCAGGGAGCGCCCACGACACGATCTGGATGGCGAAGCTGGTCAGGGCGGCGGCGTACAGCACGACGGCAACGATCGACGGCCACCGACCTGGCCGGGTCATGTCGAGCTCCGGCCGGGTCGCAGCCATAGCCCGGTATGCCCGGGCTCTAGCGTTTGATCCACCACGTCAAGCAGGTCGGCGCGCACATTGTCGAGGTCGACCTCCGCACGCAGCCCCGCGCTGAACTGCTCGACGGTGCGGCCAGCGTCGTACCGCGCCCGGTTGAACCGGCGGTCCACCACGGTTTGTACGCGTCGTCGCAGTGGCTGGAAGAGCGCGGCGGCGGTCAGGGTGGAGGCGGCGACCGCGAGGGACGAGCCGTCCGGGAGCAGCTGCGTCGACGTGGTGACCAGCGTGAGGTAGAGGCCGAGCAGCAGGGCGGTGACCACAGCGTAGGACGCCGTGCGGTTCACCAGCCGGCCGAGGTCGTAGAGCCGGTAGCGCAACACGGCGACGCCTACGCAGACCGGCAGGGCGGTGATGCCGGCTACCATGACAATCCACAGAGCGATCTCGCGCGCGCTGTTACCGCCGCTGCCCAAGCTCGCGGCGATTCCGACGAGGGTGAGACAGCCGCCGAGCACCACCCATCGGAGCTGCTGGTGTTCGGATTCTCGTGAGCGGCGGAAGCGCACGGTGATGGCGACCACCCCCGCGACCGCGCCCAACATGTTGGTCGCGGCGCCGAACACGAACAAGGCCATCGGAATCCAGCCGAGCTGGTCGACGCCGAGCGGGTTGACGAGATTGCCGTAGGGCGGTCCTGCGTCGATGGGCCCTGGCAGGGTCACGAACCCGATGGTGCCGACCGCCATCCCGACCAGGAGCGCGACCGCCACGGGCCTCCAGCGCCGCGAGAGAAGCCGACCGTTGGGGAGAAGAAGCAAGGGCAAGGAAACCGAGAACGGCACGGACAGCATCCATCCCCAGGTGTCCAGGAGCGCGCAGCCGCGTGCGAAGGAGCTGAGCTCGACTCGCCCGCTCAGCGCCAGCGCCGCCCATCCGTGGGCAACTACCATCGTGCCCCAGAGGAGGCCCGCCATGGAGAAGCTCCACCCGATCGGGTTGTCGGGCAGCCGACGGACCAGCACCCATCCGACCGCCCCGAACCCGCCGACTAGTCCCAGACAGGTGACGATGTCGCTCACCAGGGAGGCCGGCTCGGCCACGACGACCGTCGCGATGCCACCGATGAGGAGGAGGAGCGACACGAGCGCCATTCCGTCACCGACCCGGCGCCTGGTGGCGGCGCTGGCTCTCATCGGGCCTCCTCTCGCAGCCACAGTGTTGCTTGCGAGGGCTCGAGCGCTTGGTGTACGACGGTAAGCAGGTCACGCTGGACGACCCCGAGGTGGACCTCCTCACGTAGCTGTTGCGTGAACGCCGCCACTGTGCGGTCCGCGTCGTACCCGGTCCGGTTGAACCGCCGGTCCACGATTTTCTGGACCCGTCGGCGCAATGGTTGGAAGAGGGCGGCGACGGCGAGGGTCGAGGCGGCCACGGTGAGTGATGATCCGGCTGGCAGGAGCCGTGCCGATGTTGTGACGAGGGTGAGGTAGACGCCGAGCAGCATTGCGGTGACCACGGCGTATGACGCCGTGCGGCTCACCACCCGTCCGAGGTCGTAGAGCCGGTAGCGCAACACGGCCACACCCACACACACGGGAACCGCTGCGATGCCCATCGTCCCCGCCACCGCGCTCACGCCATCGGGGATGACGGGCAGCAAGGCCGTTATCGGGCCCAGCAGCACACCGCAGCCGCCGAGTGCGATCCAACGCATCTGTTGGCGTTCTACGCCGCGAGACCTGCGGAACCGCAACACGACCGCGGCACTCCCCGCCAACATCCCGACCAGCAGCAGGCCGGCCCCGACATACGCGAGGACCTCCGGTAGTGGACCGAGCGCCCGCACACCCATGGGGTTGACGAGGCGCCGAGCCGGGTCCGTGCCTTCGATGACCCCGGGGATGGTGGCGAAGCCGAGGCTTCCTATCAAGACACCCCCGACCACTGTCCACACGGCGGGTCGCCAGCGGGGAGACAGCAGCCGGCCGTTCGGCAGCAACAGCAGAGGCAGCTGCACAGAGAGGGGCATGGAGAAGATCCAGCCGAAGAAGCTGAAGACGGCGTTGGTGCGTGCGAAGGCACCCAGGGCGACGTGACCGGTCAGTGCCAGCTCGACGTACGCGTCGCCGAGTGCGCCGGCCGCCCAGACGAACCCCCCGAGCAGGAAGCACCAGCCGATGGGGTTTCGCGGAAGCCGGCGGGCCAGCAACCAGCCAACCCCTCCGAACCCGAGGGCGAAGCCGATAACCCCCGACTGGAAGAAGTCGACCACCAGCGCGCCAAGGCCATTGCGTCGCAGAGACGGCTCGCCTGCATAGACGACGTAGAGTGCGGCACACGCAGCCACGAGCAGGACGAGCGTCAGCACCGCCAGGCCGTCCGCGAGCCACCGGTGACCGCGAACGGGACCGGCAGGTACGGCGACGGCGTCAGGCCGTCCCGTCATCTCGCCCAGTCATCTGCCAGTCATTTTCCGGTTGTGTCGGGCGTCGGACCGCGGCGCCGGGTGACCATCCGGACCGGGGCGAGCAGCATGTGCAGCATGGTGCGGATGGCGGCGTTGTGCCAGATGTTGCCGGCTCTGCGCCACTGCCGGCGCTTGTCCACGCAGACCACGGTGGTGGTGTGCTCGGCACTCGAGACGCCGAGGTGCGCGACAAGCGCGTGGAGGGTGTCTTGCCAGAAACGGTTCTCCTTGCGGTGACCCCCGAACATCAGGCCCAGCTCGTAGAGCGGGTCGTTGGCCCGCATGAGCACCTGCGACTGCAACACCGTCGAGCCGTCCCGCTCGAATGCGGAGTTGGTGATCCAGCCGGCGAACATGTGCCCCTGGGGGGTCATCAGCGTGAACGACTCGTCATCCGCGTAGAGGACCATCACGCCCGTGGACAGGCGGACCCCTCCCGGCATGGAGAGGTCGAGCAGGGCGACGTCACCGGGTGCGATGCCCGTGAGCGCACCGTGGAAGACGTTGCCCTTCGGCCAGAACATGCCGAAGTCCGCCTTCCATGTGGCGATGGCCTGCTTCGGGGTCACGTCTGCGCCGACGTCGGCGGTGTAGGTCTTCTGCCACATCTTGCCGAAGCCCTGCACCGGACCCATCAGCCTGCGTCCGGTGACGTTGTCGTCCTTGGCGGGGCTCCCGGGGTCGGCCTGCAGCCTGGAGACCTTCCCGGCCCAGTGGGCCGCGTCGCGAGGCAGCGCCTGCTCGCCCGGGTCGCTGGGCAGGGCCTGCTCGGGGATTCCGGTGAGCTCGGTGACCGGGTCGGACTGCTGCGCGGCGGGCTCTGGCTGGCTGGTGGGGGTGGGCATGGTTGCTCCTTACCGCGATTCGAGGTGGTGCATTGGCCTGACGCTCCCAACACACCATCCGCGAATCGTTACGGAATCCAGACTGGCCTGCTGCTCAGTGATCAGCCGGCGCCAACGGTGTCCGATTTCCGCTAGCACTCTACCCGGATGTCGGAGAGGATCGACACGTGAACACACAGGACACCGAGCTCTGCTACCGGGCGGTCAAGAGCCGCGACCGCCGGTTCGACGGGGTCTTCTACACCGGTGTGCGCACCACAGGCATCTACTGCCGGCCCTCGTGTCCGGCGACCACCCCACGCAAGCACAACGTGGCCTTCTTCCCGACGGCGGCGGCCGCACAGTGTGCGGGGTTCCGGGCGTGCCGCCGATGCGTTCCCGACGCCACACCCGGCTCGCCTGCCTGGGACGTGGCAGCTGACGTGGCCGGCAGAGCGATGCGCCTGATCGCCGACGGCGTCGTCGAGCGGGAAGGGGTCGAGGGTCTGGCTGCCAGGGTCGGCTACACCTCGCGTCACCTCGGCCGGGTGCTGCGCGCCGAGCTGGGCGCCGGCCCGCTCGCCCTCGCCCGCGCGGGACGCGCGCAGACGGCGCGGATCCTCGTCGAGACCACGCAGATGCCGTTTGCGGAGGTGGCGTTCGCGTCGGGCTTCGCGAGCATCCGACAGTTCAACGAGACCGTCCGCGCCGTGTATGCGAGCTCCCCCAGTCAGCTCCGAGGCAAACCCGCTGTGACACATGGGGCGGCCGGTCAGCTCGAGCTCAGACTGGCTGTCCGCCGTCCGTTCGAGGCCACCGAGCTGCACAGCTTTCTGGCGGTGCGAGTCGTCGCGGGCATCGAACAGGCCGGTCCGGACTGGTACGCCCGAGCGCTCTCCCTGCCGCAGGGAAGTGGAGTCGTCCGCCTCACTTTCGAACAGGATGACTCCACGGCGACAGCCTTCGTGAACTGCTCGTTGCGCGTCCAGGACCTCAGGGACGTCTCGGCCGCAGTGGAGAGGTGCCGGCGGCTTCTGGACGCCGACTGCGACCCGCTCGCCGTCGACGAGCAGCTGTCCGCGGATTCCCGGCTCTGCGCATCGGTCCGGATCCGGCCGGGCCTCCGGGTGCCAGGTCATGTGGACGGTCACGAGCTGGCGGTCCGCGCTGTCCTCGGCCAGCAGATCTCCGTGGCTCGTGCCGGTGCGCTCGCGGGTCTTCTGGTCGAGCGGTACGGCGGGCGGCTGCCGCCGAACATGACCTACGGCGGGGGGAGTGTTTCTCACCCGATCACGCACGTGTTTCCGAGCGCGGCAACCCTGGCCGAGTTTCCACCAGAAGACCTCCCCATGCCACGTGCTCGCGGGCGGGCGCTGAACATCCTCTGCGCGGCGCTGGCCACGAACGAGATCCCGCTCGACCGCAGCGCCGACCGCGCCGACGTACGACGGGCGTTGCTCGCCCTGCCCGGCATCGGCCCGTGGACCGCTGACTACATCGCGATGCGTGCCCTGGGCGACCCCGACGTCTTCCTACCCACCGACGTGGGGGCACTCAAGGCGCTGCGACAGTCCGGGGACGACCCGCGGCACGCCGAACAGCTGAGCCGGGCCTGGCGGCCATGGCGCTCCTACGCACAGATGCACCTCTGGACCTCGCTGACGACAACACAGGAGAACTGACATGTGGACTTTGATGGACTCGCCCGCTGGACAGCTGCGCATCGTCGCGAGCCGGTCGGCGATCACTGCGATCGAGTTCGCGGGACTGCCGGTCGGGTCGGCCGTCGGACGACCAGAAGGGGACCGCGACGACGCCGACCCACTCCTGTTGGAGGCGGTGCGACAACTGCAGGCGTACTTCGCGCGCGACCTCAAGGAGTTCGACCTGCCCTTGTCACCGGCGGGCACCCCGTTCCAGCAGCGGGTCTGGGAGCAGCTGGCGGGGATCGGCTACGGCGAGACCGTCTCCTACGGCGAGGTGGCCCTCAGGCTGGGGATGCGCGTGGCAGCGTCCAGGGCGGTGGGGCTGGCCAACGGACGCAACCCGATCCCGATCGTGATCCCGTGTCATCGCGTGGTCGGGGCGAACGGCACGTTGACCGGGTACGCCGGCGGTCTCGAGCGCAAGCGGATCCTCCTCGAGCTGGAGCAGGACGCCCTGTTCTAGCCTCCGGTTCTCGCCTCTGGCTAAGGTTCGTCCGCGGCCGATCGCAGCTGAGTGAGCGTGTATGCACCCGCCACGACCATCCAGATGACCACCGGGTTCGCAGCGACCCGTTCGATGCCGCCGATCCCGAGCCCGAGGTCGATCTCGTTGGCGAACAACGCGAGTGCGACGAGGCCGGTCGCTCCCGAAATGAGGGAGTAGCCGGCCAGGACGCGGTCTCGGTGGGCGAGCGCGAGCGCGACGCCGCAGAGCAGAATACCGGTGTTGCCACCGACGATCGCGAACACTGCGCCCATCACATGCATCAGGTCCGCACCGTTCGCGTCGGTCTCCACGGTTCCGGGAAACAGCGCCAGCATCACGTCACCGACACCGCTGAGCAGCATCAGCAGCAGCGCCGAACGCCCGAGTCGGCCGACGAACAACCGGTCCCGCAGCAACAACGAGCCGAGGATGACCACCATCCCCAGCACGAACAGGCCGCCGTTCATCACGGCGTGACGAGGGGAGCACAGTGTCTGCGAACACATGGTCAGCCCAAGGTCGCTGATGTAGTTCGCGGTCCAGCTGTACGGCGGCGTACTCCATGCTGCCGCGGCCACAAGCTCGCCGACGAAGTACTCGACCGAGACGAGGTAGGCGATCGCGCCGGCCCGTTGGGTCGCCAATGTTCTGCGGTCGAGCCGCCAGTGTTTCTCGCGCGGCTTCGGCATGCGCTCGCGTTCCTACTCGGCGGCGGCGCGACGCAGGGACTCGGAGAGACGCTCGGCGGCGGCGAGTACGGCGGGGGCGTGCATCCGCCCCGGCTGACGGGAGAGGCGTTCGAGGGGTCCCGAGACCGAGACTGCCGCCACGATCTTGCCCGATGGGGTGCGCACCGGCGCCGACACCGAGGCAACACCCTGCTCGCGCTCGCCGACGGACTGGGCCCATCCGCGGCGCCGGATTCCCGCCAGTGCGGTGGCGGAGTAGGCGGCGTTCTGCAGGCCGCGGTGCATGCGCTCGGGGTCCTCCCAGGCGAGTAGGATCTGCGCTGCGGAACCAGCGCGCATGGTCAGCTGCGAACCCACCGGGATCGTGTCGCGCAGACCTGACGGACGCTCGGCCGCTGCGACGCACACGCGGTACTCGCCCTGCCGGCGCCACAGCTGTGCGGACTCGCCGGTGATGTCGCGCAGGCGAGCGAGCACCGGCCCGGCCGAGGCGAGCAGACGGTCCTCGCCGGCCGCCGCCGAGAGCTCCGACAGGCGTGGTCCGAGCATGAAGCGGCCCTGCATGTCGCGGGCGACGAGCCGATGATGCTCCAGCGCCACCGCCAGCCGGTGTGCGGTGGGGCGCGCCAGTCCGGTGCCGGCGACCAGTCCGGCCAAGGTAGCCGGTCCGGCCTCGAGGGCGGCGAGAACAAGTGCGGCTTTATCGAGAACGCCGACTCCGCTAGAGTTGTCCATACTCTGATAATGCCGTCTCGCATCCTGGGATGCAACTGGGATGCAAGGAGTAGCAAGGAGTGGGAGCAATGGGCAGAACCCTCGCCGAGAAGGTGTGGGACGAACACGTCGTCCGGAGCGCCGCAGATGAGCCGGATCTCCTCTTCATCGACCTCCACCTCATTCACGAGGTCACCTCGCCGCAGGCGTTCGAGGGCCTTCGGCTGGCTGGTCGGACGGTGCGCCGACCCGACCTGACCCTGGCAACCGAGGACCACAACGTTCCGACGCTCGACATCGACAAGCCGATAGCCGACCCGGTCTCCCGCACCCAGGTGGAGACCCTGCGCAAGAACGCCAAGGAGTTCGGCGTACGCCTGCACCCGCTCGGCGACGTCGAGCAGGGCATCGTGCACATCATCGGCCCGCAGCTGGGCCTGACCCAGCCCGGCATGACGATCGTGTGCGGCGACTCGCATACCTCGACCCATGGTGCGTTCGGCGGGATCGCGTTCGGGATCGGGACCAGCGAGGTCGAGCACGTGCTCGCCACGCAGACGCTCATGCAGGCCAAGCCGAAGAACATGGCGGTCACCGTCAACGGGTCGCTGCCCGACGGGGTGACCGCCAAGGACCTCGTGCTCACGCTCATCGCACACACCGGGACCGGTGGCGGTCAGGGCTACATCGTCGAGTACCGCGGCCCGGCCATCGAGGCGCTCTCCATGGAAGCCCGGATGACGATCTGCAACATGTCGATCGAGTGGGGCGCGAAGGCAGGACTGATCGCCCCCGACCAGACCACCTTCGACTACATCGAAGGTCGACCGAACGCTCCGCAGGGTGACGACTGGGATGCCGCTGTCGCGCACTGGAAGACCCTGTTGACCGACCAGGACGCCGCCTACGACAAGGAGATCGTGCTCGACGCCAGCGACATGACGCCCTTTGTCACCTGGGGAACCAACCCCGGTCAGGGCGTGCCGCTGAGTGGCAAGGTTCCCGCCCCCAGTGACTTCGCCGACGTGGGTGACCAGGTCACCGCCGAGAAGGCACTGCACTATATGGGCCTCGAGCCGGGTACGCCGATGCGCAAAATAAAGGTCGACACGGTGTTCGTCGGATCCTGCACCAACGGTCGCATCGAGGACCTGCGCGTTGCGGCCGCGGTGATCAGGCACCGCAAGGTCGCCGACAACACTCGGCTGCTCGTCGTACCCGGATCCGTTCGGGTGCGGCTGCAGGCCGAGGAAGAGGGGCTCGACGTCATCTTCAAGGAGGCCGGAGGCGAATGGCGCGGAGCCGGCTGCTCGATGTGTCTGGGGATGAACCCCGACCAGCTGGAGCCGGAGGAGCGCAGCGCATCTACCTCGAACCGCAACTTCGAGGGCCGTCAGGGCAAGGGCGGACGCACCCATCTCGTGTCGGTGCCGGTAGCCGCCGCCACCGCCGTGACCGGTCACCTGTCGTCGCCCTCCGACCTCCCCATGTTGGTCTGAGCTGGCCTGAGCTGGCCTGAGCTGGCCTGAACCCGGACCCTTCGACAGGCTCAGGAACCGAACGGAGAATCAATGGACAAGTTCACCAGTCACACCGGCACGATCCTGCCGCTGCGCCGCAGCAACGTGGACACCGACCAGATCATCCCCGCGGTCTACCTCAAGCGGGTCACCCGCACCGGCTTCGAGGACGGCCTGTTCGGAGCTTGGCGAAACGACCCCGACTTCATCCTCAACAAGCCGGAGTATGACGGCGCCTCGGTGCTGGTCGCCGGACCCGACTTCGGCACAGGATCGTCGCGCGAGCACGCGGTATGGGCGCTGATGGACTACGGCTTCAAGGTCGTTCTGTCGAGCAGGTTCGCCGACATCTTCCGTGGCAACTCCGACAAGTCGGGGCTGCTGTCGGTACAGGTCGAACAGCACGTCGTGGAGAAGCTCTGGGCTGCCGCTGAGGACGACCCCACGACTGAGGTGACCGTAGACCTCGAGTCGCGTCAGGTGCGTGCCGGAGACCTGGTTGCGGCCTTCGAGATCGACGACTACACTCGCTGGCGTCTGCACGAGGGTCTCGACGACATCGGTATCACGCTCTCGCACGAGGACGACATCGAGACCTATGAGCGCTCGCGTGCCGCCTGGAGGCCCGCCACTCTCTAGGCGGGCGGTGCCGCAAACGTCGTATTGCTGGCCGGCGCACGAAATATGTGCTGCGTTTTGGCGTGTGATGATTGTGACGTGGCTTACTTTTCCCTAGCGTGCAAAGGGAAATGTCGAGCACACGCTCGGCCCGAGGTTCACGAAAGGGAAACTAGTGAACAAGAGTCAGCTAGTTGATACTCTCGCGGCTCGCTTCGACGGCAACAAGAAGTCGGCTGCCCACGCTTTGGAGTCGGTGCTTGACACCATCACTCGAGAGGTCGCCAAAGGCGAGAAGGTTGCGATTACCGGCTTCGGTTCGTTCGAGAAGCGGGTGCGTGACTCCCGGTGGGTCCGCAACCCTCGCACGGGCGAGCGCATCAAGGCCAAGAAGACCGCCATCCCGAAGTTCAGCCCGGGTGCAGACCTGAAGGCCGTTGTCTCCGGCGCCAAGAAGCTGCCGAAGCTCACCATGGCCGCTGCCGCGGTGCCGGCAAGGGCCGCGGCGGCGAAGGCTACTGGCGCGAAGAAGAGTTCCCCGGCGAAGAAGTCCAGCTCGGCAAGCACCGCGAAGAAGAGCACGGCCAAGAAGACCACGGCAAAGAAAGCGCCGGCCAAGAAGAGCACCGCGAAGAAGACGCCGGCCAAGAAGAGCACCGCGAAGAAGACGCCGGCCAAGAAGAGCACCGCGAAGAAGACCACGGCCAAGAAGGCCTGAGCTTCGGGTTCGAACGCCAGGTCGGCCCGAGCGGGACCGGCCCCGGCGTGTAGCAGTGGCTAGCGCCCAGAAGCGTGGGCACTAGGTCATCGTGATGATCTGGAGGCTCCTGATGCTGGGGGTGCCCTGTTCGTGGCTCACCTCAAGCCTGACCCGCTGTCCTGGTCTGAGCAGCCGCAGTCCGCTGCCAGCAAGGGCCTCCGCGGCGAAGGGGAGCTGAACTCCGTCGTCGAGGAGGACCGTCCCGGACGCCGTGCCCGGGTCGAAGGACGAGACTGTCGCCTGCATGGTCAGAGCCTAAGCCTGGCGAGGGTGGTCGCGGTCCGGGCACCCACCCCGAGCTGCACTGCCGCTACCAGGTCCGCCGGCGTGTCCACGTCGCGCCGCAATGTGGGTACGTCGATCGAATCGAGCTCCACAGCGCCGGCAGCGAGGTGTGCCTGACGCGAGTCAGGTCCGAAGCGCGGCGTGAAGAGCTCGCGACCGGGCGCTGCCAGCATCGTCGTACCCACTCCCTCCGCGTCCGTGACGAAGCACGCACGATCGGGTGGAGCTGCAGCCAGGGCCATCGTCAGCTCGTCGCTCGCCAGGGCAGGAACATCCGCGCACAGCGCCGCAACGCACAGCTCCGGCCAACGGCGTTCCGCTTCGGCAGCGGCCTGGACCAGGGACTCGTTGAGGTCGTCGACCGCGCCATCGGGGATGACGTCCGCGCCGAGCTCTCGCAGCCCCGCCGCGAGCGCGAAGTCGTCGGTGACCACGAGGATCGCCCCCACCATCGACGACTTGAGTGCGGCCGTCGCCGTGTCAGCCGCGAAGGCGACCACGAGGTCGTGGCGGACATGGTCGCCGAGGTCGACCAGCCGCGACTTGGCCACTGATGGCGGCTTGACCGGGACAAGGACCGCGAACCGGCGATCGGGCAAGGAGATGGACATCGAGACGATCTTGCCAGGAGCGGCGACGCGAGCATCCGATGAGGCATGCTTGCTCCGGCAGTAGGGTCTGATGGACAACCGCCCGGAGGACGAAGGAGGACGTAGGTGGCCAAGAGGCGCCGGCTGAAGCAGAAGCGCGGTTGGGCGTTCGCCACCTGCATCGCCATCGTCAAGCCACCCTTGCTCGCCTTCACGAAGCGTCGCTGGATAGACGGTCACAAGCTCCCGGCAGAGGGAGGATGCGTCGTGGTCGGCAACCACGTCTCGCACCTCGACCCGTTCACGTTTGCGCATCTGATCTACGACTACGGCCGCATTCCGCGCTACCTCGCCAAGAGCGAGGTCTTCGACGTCCCGGTGGGGGGAAGGATCGTGCGCTCGGCCGGTCAGATCCCGGTCTTCCGAATGAGCACCAGCGCGTCGCAGGCGTTCCGGGCGGCAGTGGCCGCGGTCGGGGAGGGTGAGTGCGTGGTGGTCTATCCCGAGGGCACCATCACCCGCGATCCAGGTCTGTGGCCGATGACCGGCAAGACGGGAGCGGCGCGGATCGCGCTCACCGGAGACGTCCCCGTGATCCCGATCGCCCAGTGGGGCGCAAACCACATCCTCGCGCCGTACTCCACGAAGCCGAAGCTGCTCCCACGCCAGACGGTCATCATGAAGGTCGGTGACCCGGTCGACCTGTGCGACCTGCGCGGCCAGCCGTTGACGCCGACGTTGCTGCACGAGGCTACGACACGAATCATGGATGCGCTGACTTCGCTGCTCGCCGACATCCGTGAAGGTGACCCGCCACAGACACGGTTCGACGCGGGGACCGAGGGAGTTCGGCAGATCGGCAACCCGAACCAGATCACCAATCGCAACCAGGACGGGAACTCGTGACCAAGGTCGCTGTGTTCGGCGCCGGCTCGTGGGGCACGGCCTTCTCCGTCGTGCTCGCCGACGCCGGAAACGACGTGATGGTGTGGGGGCGTCGCGAGGACATGTGCACCGCGATCAACGACCGACGCGAGAACACCGAGTACCTTCCGGGTATCGAGCTGCCGGAGGCGATATCGGCGACGCACGACCCGGAACGTGCCCTCAGCCGAGCCGAGGTGGTAGTGCTGGCCGTCCCGTCGCAGACCCTGCGGGCGAACCTGACCGACTGGGCGGACTACATCCCGAGCGACGCGGTCATGGTCTCGCTGATGAAGGGTGTCGAGCTCGGTACCTCGAAGCGGATGAGTGAGGTCATCGCCGAGGTGACCGGCGCCGGTCCTGACCGGATCAGCGTGGTCAGTGGACCGAACCTGGCCAAGGAGATAGCCCGCCGCGAACCAGCCGCAAGCGTGGTCGCCTGCACCGACGAGCGTGTCACCAAACGGCTCCGTACCCTCTGTCACTCCCCTGCGTTCCGGCCCTACTCCAGCGCGGACGTGGTGGGGTGCGAGCTGGGTGGCGCCTACAAGAACGTGATCGCGCTGAGCGTGGGAATGGCGGTCGGCCTAGGTTTCGGGAACAACACCACCGCGTCGGTGATCACCCGTGGCCTGGCCGAGACGGCGCGGCTGGCAACCGCCTTCGGCGCCGATCCGATGACGCTGATGGGACTGGCGGGGCTCGGTGACCTGGTCGCCACCTGCTCCTCTCCGCTATCGCGGAACCGCACCTTCGGTGAGAAGCTCGGTCAGGGGATGACCACCGAGGAGATCACCGCTTCGACCCGCCAGATTGCGGAGGGTGTGAAGTCCTGCTCCTCACTGCTCGAGCTAGCGAGTCGGGCTGGGGTCTACGCACCGATCGTGGAGCACGTGCAGGCCGTGGTGGAGGGCAAGTTGACCGCGGGCGACATGTTGAACAGCCTCATCTCCCGCGACACCAAGCACGAGCGCGACTAGGCGGGTCGGGGGTGTCCCACGCCCGTGCACCTTCCCCCACCGCTCGCGACAGACTCTGCCCCTTTCACCGACTACCGTTCACCCGGGTTCTCCGGGGTCAGCTGATCCAGCGCGGTCGCGAGGTCGTCCCAGAGGTCGTTGACGTCCTCGATGCCTACCGACATCCGCACCAGACCTTCAGGGATGGTGGCCGGTTCGCCCTTCCAACGACGGCGGCGCTCGAACGTGGACTCGACCCCACCCAGGCTTGTGGCGTGCACCCACAGTCGCGTCTTGTGTGTCAGCAGGTCCGCGGCCAGCCCACCCTGTTCCAGCACGATGGAGACGACCGCACCGAAGCCGGGGTAGCGCACCTCGCCCACCGCGTCGTGCTCCGAGAGCCGGCGCACCAGCTCCCGCGCGTTTGCCTGGGCCCGGTCCATGCGCACGTGAAGTGTGCGCATCCCCCGCAGGGCGAGCCAGGTCTCGAACGTCCCGGGAACGGCTCCGATCATGTCGCGCCGCTTCTTGAGTACGTCGTACAGCCCGTCGTCGTTGGTGACCAGGGCGCCGAGTAGCACGTCACTGTGGCCGGCGATGAACTTCGTCGCGGAGTGAACCACGATGTCGGCGTTCATCGCGAGCGGCTGTTGCAGGAGGGGGGTAGCAAATGTGTTGTCGACCGCGACGTAGGCGCCGGCGTCGTGGCCCGCTGCCACGATCGCCGGGATGTCCGCGACCTCGAGGGCGGGGTTGGTGGGTGACTCCAGCCAGACCAGCGACGCGTCGGCGCAAGAGCGCCGCACCGCCTCGGTGTCGGTGATGTCGACCAGCTCGGCGGTGATCCGCCCCCGAGACTCGAGGTCGGCGAGCTGTAGGACGCTGCCGGTGTAGGCGTGGTGTGGCGCCACCACCTTCTGCTGATGACCCACCAGGTCGAAGACCGTGGCGACCGCGGCGAGGCCCGACGCGAAGGCGAGCGCCCTGCCGCCCTCGAGGTCACCGAGCGCCTCCTCGAAGGCCGACCAGGTCGGGTTGCCGTAGCGGCCGTACTCGACGTCCCCCCCGGCGACGTACGTCGATGTCATCGTGATCGGTGTGTTCAGGGGGTTGTCCGGCTCGTGCGGGGGGCGGCCGGAGGTGACGGCGAGGGTGGCCGGTCGCAGGTAGCCAAAGGCTGGCGGGCCGGGATCGAGTGGGTCAGTGGACGCCGAGGACATGCGCACACACTAGGGCGCGTCACCTGTGGCACCGCCCACCGGCGGGTATGGTCAGCGCGATGAACGAGACAGCGAACGCCCGGAAACCGCGGATCGTGGTCGTTTTCGGCGGGCGTTCCAGTGAGCATGCGATCTCGTGCGTGACGGCCGGTAGCGTCCTCAACGCAATCGACCCGCAGCGCTACGACGTGGTACCAATCGGGATCACAGTTGACGGCCGCTGGGTGCTGGAGTCCAGCGACCCGAAACGGCTGGTGATCAGCTCCCCGGATGAGCTTCCCCAGGTCGACCCGAGCCGGTCGTCGGTGGCACTGGCCACCAACGACGGCGGCAGCGAGCTGATGGTCCATGAAGCCTCGTCGGCGCCGCGCACGCTGGGTGAGGTCGACGCCGTGTTCCCGGTGCTGCATGGACCCTGGGGTGAGGACGGCACGATCCAGGGGCTCCTGGAGATGGCGGGTGTGCGGTACGTCGGCGCCGGTGTGCTCGCGTCGGCGGTCGGCATGGACAAGCACTACATGAAGGTCGTGTTCCAGGCGCATGGCCTGCCGGTGCTGGCCTACACCGTGATCGGCCCGCGTGCGTGGGAGGCTGACCGGAGTGCGTGTCAGGAGGCGGTGGACTCCTTGGGCTACCCGGTTTTCGTGAAGCCGTGCCGCGGTGGATCCAGCATCGGGATCAGCAAGGTTCACGACCGGTCCGCGCTCGACGACGCCGTGGAGGCTGCGCGCCTGCACGACCCGAAGGTGATCGTGGAGGTGGCGGCCGAGGGCGGACGCGAGGTGGAGTGCGGCGTGATCCAGGGCTTCGGCGACGAACCACCAGAGGCGAGTGTGGTCGCCGAGATCACGGTCGACAGCACCCACGAGTTCTACGACTTCGCGGCCAAGTACCTCCCCGAGGAGCACACGGATCTCACCGTCCCGGCCGATCTGCCTGAGCAGGTCGCGGCCCGCGTCAGGGAGCTGTCGGTCGAGGCGTTCGAGTCATTGTCCTGCGAGGGACTGGCGCGGGTGGACTTCTTCGTGCTGCCCGAGGGCCGGGTGGTGATCAACGAGATCAACACGATGCCGGGCTTCACGCCCTCCTCGATGTTCCCACGGATGTGGGCCGCTTCCGGCCTCGACTACTCCGGGCTCGTCGACCGCCTTCTTCAGCTTGCCCTACGCCGGGACACCGGTCTGCGGTAGCACCATGATCGGCAGACACGACTAGAGACAGGGCTTGACCTCGAGGATCGCCTGCTTGATCGCGTCCCCCAGATCGACCATCGCGGCAGCCGGAGGTCGGTACTGTGCCGGAACGCGCACCTGCACGTTCTGCGCGAAGCCGATTGTGGTCATCAGGACGTCGGCGCTCTGGTCCTCGATCTGCTCCTCCGGAACGAACCACCCGACGCCGTTGGTCTCCTGACAGGTGGCGAACCTGTCGAGGCCCTTCGGTTGCCGCACACCACAGCGCAGCACGATCGCGGGGTCGCCCCAGGCGGCGCCGTACGCCTGTCCAGGGTCGACCAGCCTCCGCGACTGGTCGGAGACCGTTTGCGGCAACGAGCGCACGAGCTTCCCGCAGGCCTTCGCAGCGGCTCCGGTGAGGGCGGGGGCGTCGACCGGGACCTCGCCGCCGCTGCATCCGCCCGCGAGCCCGGCGAAAACGGCCAGACATGCGACAGCGCCCGCGTTCCGGGCTGGAACGGGGCGCTGTTCTCGCACGGGAGCGGTCGCGAGCCGACCGATCAGATGTGTACGACGGGGCAGGTCAGCGTCCGGGTGATGCCGGCGATGTTCTGCACCCTGGCGACCACGAGCTTGCCCAGCTCGTCGACATTGCGAGCCTCCGCACGAACTATCACGTCGTAGGGCCCCGTCACGTCCTCGGCCAGCGTGACGCCCTTGACGTCAGCTATCTCGTGGGCAACCTCGGCGGCCTTGCCGACGTCGGTCTGGATCAAGATGTAGGCCTGAACCACCATGCTGCACTCCTGCGTCTTGTGGGGACAACAGATCCCTCGGTGTGAATCCTGGCTCAACCTACCGTGTCGCCAGCCCCGGCAGGAACCTGGTGTGCGCGTCGGATTAGATAGCACCATGACCTTCACCAGCCCTGCGGCGAACGCGACCCTTGCCGATCTCGGTGAGTTCGGGTTGATCTCCGCCCTCAAGGAAGGATTCGCCCAGGGTGAGCATGTGCTGATCGGACCGGGCGACGACGCCGCGCTGGTCGCCGTACCCGATGGCCGGGTGCTGGTCTCCACCGACCTGCTGGTCGAAACGCGGCATTTCCGCCGTGACTGGGCCTCCGCGGTGGATATCGGCCACAAGGCAGCCGCGCAGAACCTGTCCGACATCAACGCGATGGGCGGGCGGGCGACCGCACTCACCGTCGGGCTCGCCGCGCCACCGGACCTACCTGTCGCCTGGGCACTCGAGCTTGCCGGCGGGATCGCCGAGGAGGCCACCGCGGTGGAGGCTTCGGTTGTCGGCGGCGACGTCACCCGTGCCGATGCGGTGATGATCGCGATCACGGTGCTCGGCACGTGCCAGGGAGACCCGGTACGACGCTCGGGAGCGCGACCCGGGGACATCGTGGCGATCTGTGGACGACAGGGCTGGGCTGCGGCCGGTCTGGCCGTACTCACCCGCGGTTTCCGCTCCCCGCGCGTACTCGTCGAAGCACACCGCCGACCCCAGCCGCCCTACGAAGCAGGCGCCCAGGCCGCGGCCCTGGGCGCCACGGCGATGATCGACCTCTCCGACGGGCTGCTCGGCGACGTCGGTCACATTGCGGAGGCGAGCGGGGTCTGCATCGACATCGAGTCCTCCCGCCTCGAGATCGCTGAGCCGCTGCGTACGGTAGGCGCGGCGCTCGGGGTCGAACCCATGGACTTCGTCCTCAGCGGCGGAGACGACTACGCGCTGGTGGCAGCGTTTCCCGGCTCGGTCGTACTTCCTGCCGAATGGCATCAGATCGGCACAGTGCTCGGGCTGCCCGATGGGGACGACCAGCCCGACGGGGAAGGCAAGACGGGCGCGCCCCGGGAGTCACGTCCGGGAAAGGTCACGGTGGACACGGGCAGCTACGACGGACCCGCGGGCCACCAGCACTTCGGCTAACCTGCCGAGCATGGCGGTAGGCCGGGGATTCGACAGGAAACGGTCAGCGGGTGACTTTGCCTGCCTTGAGGCAGCCGGTGCAGACGTTCAGGCGCTTCGGGGTGCCGTTGACCGTTGCGCGCACACGCTGGATGTTCGGGTTGAACCGACGTTTCGTAATCTTGCGCGACCACGGCCGGTTGTTGCCGAAGCCCGGCCCCTTGGCGCAGATGTCGCAGACGGCAGCCACCGTGAACTCCTGAGAAGCTAGATGTGAGGTTCTTGTGCGTGGGGGTGCCCGGTCTACGGGCAACCGCACAAGAGTATCCGACGGCCCCGCGTCGGCGCGAATCGAGACAGACGCACTAATCTGACACCTTCCGCGACGTGTTTGCTGTGACCAGAAGGGGGCGACCGCGCTCATGCCCAGGGAACCCGTCGCGACCTTCGACCTGCCGACCGTGCTGAGTTTCGCTGAGATCGCGCTCGCTGAGCTGGGCGCCGCGCGCGAGGAGATCGACGCGCTCAACGTCTATCCCGTCCCCGACGGCGATACCGGCACCAACTTGTTCCTGACCTTCGAGTCGGCGCGCAACGACATGCTCGAGAAGATCGAGGACAGTGACGAGGGGGACCTTCGTGTGGCCCTCACCGCCTTCGCCCGCGGCGCGCTGCTCGGTGCCCGCGGTAACTCCGGGGTGATCCTTTCCCAGCTGATCGGCGCCTTGGTCAAGCGGCTCGGTCAGGCCGGCCCCGGCGACCGGTCTGCGTGGGTGTTCGCGGAAGGGATGGCCCGTGCCACCGAGGCCAGCTACGCCGCGGTCGGGCAACCCGTCGAGGGCACCATCCTGTCGGTCGCGAAGGCAGCCAGCGAAGCCGCGGGCGAGGCTGCGAAGAACGAGGACAACCGCCTCGGACACGTGATCCGGGCGGCGGCGACCGCCGCCCGGGAGGCCCTGGCGAGGACACCCGACCAGCTGCAGATCCTCAAGGACGCGGGGGTCGTGGACGCGGGTGGCCGCGGCCTCTGCGTGATCCTTGACGCCGCCGAGACCGCGGTGACCGGAAAACGTCCGATCGGCAGCCAGCAGCCACTCGGGACCCGGGCCATCCCGGTGCCACTACCTTCGGGCGATCTCACTTCCGACGGCCCGGCGTACGAGGTGATGTACCTCCTCGATGCCGAGGACGCGCACATCTCGTCGCTTCGCGGAAGCCTGGCACCCCTCGGTGACTCGCTGGTGGTGGTCGGCGGAGACGGGTTGTGGAACGTCCACGTCCACGTCGACGATGTGGGGGCGGCCGTCGAAGCCGGGATCGACGCCGGTCGTCCCCATCGCATCCGGGTCACCCACTTCGCCGAGCAGCTCGAGCGTCGCGGCGCAAACAAGCCGGCCTCGGAGCGCAAGGGCCGCAAGGTCGTGGTCGTCGCGGCCGGGGAGGGGCTGAGGGAGCTCTTCGCCGAAGCCGGCGCCACAGTGGTGCCGGCCGGGCCGGGACGCAGACCGTCGACCGGCCAGATCCTCGAGGCGGTCGCCGCGACCGGTGCCGCCGAGGTGATCGTCCTACCCAACGACCGCGACTCGATCGCGGCGGCCGAGGCCGCCGCGCGCACGGCACATGAGGAGGGTGAGGTGCGGGTCGCCGTCATCCCTACCAGCGCCCAGGTGCATGGCCTGGCGGCGCTCGCGGTCCATGAGCCGGGTCGGAGCTTCGAGCTCGACATCCTGGCGATGACCGCAGCGGCTCGCCACGCACGTTCGGGCGCAGTGACCGTCGCAGCCAAGCAGGCGATCACGACCGCGGGTCCCTGCGAGCCGGGCGACGTGCTCGGCGCAATCGAGGGAGACTTCGTTCTCGTGGGTGACGACCTCTTCGATGTCTCGGTCACCGTTCTCGATCGCCTGCTCGGCGGTGGTGGTGAGCTCGTCACGATCGTGTCCGGCGCGGATGGCGGTGACCTGGCCGAACGCTGCGCCGCCCACATCGCCGAACAGCATCCGACCGTGGACGTCGTCTTGTACGACGGTGGGCAGGAGCGCTACCCGCTGCTTGTCGGTGTCGAGTAGGAAACTGTGAGCTATGCCCGCCATCACCTGGGAGTCCAAGCTCGCGACCGTCGCTGCCAAGCGTGCGCCCAAGATCGAAAAGGCGTTCGGCTTCCGCACCGTGGGTGAGCTGCTTCGCCACTACCCGCGGCGGTACGTCGAGAAGGGGGCGCTCAGCGGCCCCGGCGGGTTCGTCCTCGACGAGCACATCACGATCATTGCTCGGGTCATCTCCTCCGAGCAGTTCCCTTACGTGGACAAGCGGCGCGGAGGCATGGCCTTCCGGTTGGAGGTCGTCGTCGAGACCAGGGCCGACCAGCTGACCCTGACCTTCTTCGACAAGAAGAAGCACACCGCGCTCTGGCGCGCCCGCAACATCAGGATGGGCACCCACGGGCTGTTCTCCGGCAAGGTGGGCAGGTTCCGCAACCGGTGGCAGCTGACCCACCCCGAGACGAAGATCTTCTCGAACGAGAAGATGGAGAGTGGGCTCGACCAGGCCTATGCGGAGTGGGACAGCCTGCCGGACCTGCTCACGATCTACCCGGCGACCTCGACTGTGCAGTCGTGGCAGATCCAGGACGCCATCGAGCTCGCGCTCGACCTGGTGGACGGGGTTCCCGACCCGCTACCCGCAGCGGTCCGGCTCTCGCATGGCCTAGTCAGTGCGCGACAGGCACTGGAGTGGATTCACCGACCCGGCTCATGGCAGGACAAAGGAGCGGCCGAGAAGCGACTCAGGTTCGAGGAGGCGTTCGTCACCCAGACCGTCCTTGCCCAGCGGCGGGCGGCGCTGATGACACTGGACACGCAACCACGCACCGGCGTCGCCGACGGTCTGCTGGACCGCTTCGACCGGCGACTGCCGTTCGACCTGACCGCGGGCCAGCAGGTGGTCGGTCAGCAGATTCTCGACGACCTCGCGAGCGGCCATCCGATGCACCGACTCCTTCACGGAGAGGTCGGCTCGGGCAAGACGGTCGTCGCACTCCGCGCGATGCTGCGGGTCATCGACTTCGGCGGACAGGCGGCGCTCCTGGCCCCGACCGAGGTCCTGGCTCAACAGCACCACCGCTCGATCACCTCGATGCTCGGTGACCTGGCCGCCGGCGGAATGCTCGGCGGCGCCGAGGGCGGCACTCAGGTCGTCCTGCTCACGGGGTCACAGGGAGCCTCCGCGCGCGCGTCCGCATTGCAGCACGTGTCGTCCGGCGCGGCCGGCATCGTGGTCGGAACTCACGCGCTGCTCGGGGAGACGGTCAGGTTCGCCGACCTCGGGCTTGTCGTGGTCGACGAGCAGCACCGCTTCGGCGTCGAGCAACGGGCGGCGCTCACCGCCAAGGCCGATGAGGTCCCACCTCATGTCCTGGTGATGACCGCGACCCCGATTCCACGCACCGTGGCGATGACTGTGTTCGGCGATCTCGAGACGTCCACGCTGGTCGAGCTGCCGACCGGGCGGGCGCATGTCCAGAGCAGCGTCGTAGCCATGCTGGACCGGCCGGTGTGGCTCGAGCGAGCGTGGTCGCGGGTTCGCGAGGAGGCCGAGCAGGGGCACCAGACCTACGTCGTGTGTCCGCGCATCTCGGGTGCGGCAACGAGCAGAAGGCTTGACGACGAGGAGCCGGCGGGTTCCGACGAGCCTTCTCCGGCGGCAGACGCGGGAAACGGGGGAAACGGGGGAAACGGGGGAAACG
>Ga0075530_1000259_pt1 | contig 24276 bp, 20 predicted proteins | sample NGEPerD_2_FD_75101 | JGI IMG/M metagenome (GOLD analysis project Ga0075530, IMG submission 75101) | Arctic peat soil microbial communities from the Barrow Environmental Observatory site, Barrow, Alaska, USA - NGEE PermafrostL1-D | ecosystem: Environmental > Terrestrial > Soil > Wetlands > Peat ... | reverse complement strand
TGCCCGCGCGGTTCAACTCCGCCGATGCCGCGGAGGCAATCTCGGCCATGGTCGAGCGCCGTACCGCCGTGTTCACCGGTCGGTAACACTGACGCCGGCGACGGATGTCGCGTCACTCCAGGCGCTGGTTGCCCCGACAGGCGGCGCCGGCGCGAGGCAGGGGAAGGGACTCACATGGTTGACGAAACGGCCGATCAGGCGCTGACGGAGCGGATCGATGGGCTGGCGGTGGTGGTCGGGGCGATCCGGCTCGCGTCCGGGCTGTCGTTTCTCGTCGCGCCCTCCGCGGCGAATCGGCTCTGGGGCGACGACGGAGACAGCGGCCCGACCGCGAGTCTGTTGCTTCGGTCGATGGGGTATCGCGACGCGCTCATCGGCGCGCTCCTGCTCGGCGCGGCACTGCGGAGAAAGCCGACGACCACCGGTTGGTTCCTGGCCTCCGCGGGCGCCGACGCGGCCGACCTCGTCGGCGGTATCGCCAACCACGCGCGGATGAGTCGGGCCCAGCAGGTGCGCGGGCTCGAGGGCGCGGCCGTCGGGATCGCGATCGGCCTTGTCGGCGCAGCGCGAGCCTTCACCCGCTGACGCGAGTTCACCCGCGTGCGAGTGGCCCGCGGCACCGCGCAGGCGCTACTGGTCTCCGTCGCCCAGCGTGATGTCCATGCCGGCGGCATCAGGGTCCATCGCGCGCAGCGCTGCCATCGCGCGGGTGGCGCCGAGCTGCGCGACGTCTTCGGCCACACTGTCGGGCATGGTCAGGCGGACACACAGCCGGCCGCGCGAACGGGTGACCGTCGCCCCGGCCGCTTCGGCATGCGTGACGCCGTGGCGCGCCAACGTCTCTCGAAGCGACGCGGTCGCGGCATCGGAGTGCCGTGTGAGCGGCGCGGTCGCGGCCCAGTCGCACGCGCTGACCACATCGTCACCGTGCACGGTGGCCGTGGTCCACGGAGCGTACGGGCTGCCGCCGGACTCGCCGGCGACCACGAGCGGGACGCCCGAGCGAATCGCACACGGCACACCGTCCTCGAGCTCGCTGGTGGTCCAGCGTTCGTCACCGCGAACTGTCAGAGCTACATCGACCGGCGTGCCGTTGAGTGGGCACCGGTCGTGGTGGTCGAGACCGACGCACGGAAAGGCGGCCCCATCGCGCTCGTGGCACCGCACGACATCGTGACCGGCGGCCTCAAGCTGATCGATGGCGGTGTCCGCTGCTCGCGGCTCTGATTCCAGCACCAACACTCGCATCGAGATCCTCCAGAAAACATACCGGCGACAGGTTCGCGACCATGGGTCCACAGCAGCCGTTTTATTGTTCATCCTGGATCCGAACGGGACGGGCAGGTAGGGCCGGAAGTCCCGAATCGAGCCCGGCCGGGTCGGTGCCGTGCCGGTCGCGGCCGCTCGAGGGAGCGGGACCATCGCGGCGGGCGGATGAGCTCAGACGAGGTCGAGCACGCCGGCCCAGCCCCCGGTATCCGCGGGCGGAACGACGTGATCGGCCCGGGTCAGAGCTCCCGGATGGGCGTCCTCGGGCACGACCGCGATCGCGCAGCGGTCGAGGAGCTCACCATCATTCGGGCCGTCGCCCAACGCGAGGACGCGACTTGGATCGAGACCGGCGCGGGCGCAGTAGGCCTCGACGCCGACCCACTTCGAGACGCCCCGCGGACCGGCGGTGAGCGAGTGGCCGCCGAACTGGTCTCGCGCGACATGGGCCTCTGCGAACCCGCCGACCTGTTCGGCGATCTCGCGCAGCGCGAGGCCATCGGCATGGCCCATCATCCCGAACATGAAGACGGGCAGCTCGGTGACGACCCGTTCGAGATCGTCGTGGGTCGCGGTCGACTCGAGCGAGGCGAGGTGGTCGGGATGAGTGGCCGGGCGCGAGGTCACGATGACCTCGACATCCTGGTGATCGACGTACACGCACGGTTCGAGGCCAGCAGTTCGGAACGCCCGCACGATCCGCAGTGCGATGTCAGGGTCACAGTGGTGGTGATGGAACCGGCTACCCGACGCGAGATCGAGCGCGAGCGCGCCGTTCATCACGACTGCGGGCGGGGCGAGCCCTACTGCGGCCAACGGCAGTCGCGTCGACGCGACGCGACGACCCGTCGCCACGAGCACGGGGAGTCCACGGCGCTCCAGCTCCGTCCACGCCTGTCTCGTACGTGGGTGGATCTCCTCGTGTCCCGACCACAACGTGCCATCGAGGTCGGTGACGACGAGCTCGATGGTCACCACCCGTCACTCATCGTGCGGTGAGCAACGGCGTGCCGGGTTCGTCGGTCGTGGGCGATGTGGCGGCTCGGCGCGCCTTGGCCCAGCCCGGCCCGCGTACGACGTAGGAGAGGCGGTCGCGCCAGGTCGACGAACGGGCGACGTCACCCAACATGGCGGCGTGCTCGTGGGACGCGACCCGCACCGGGTTGAACGTGTCGATGTTCTCCGTGAGCCCGTAGACGACGGGTTCTTCCTCCGGGGTGAACGTCCCGAAGAGCCGGTCCCAGACGATCAGGATGCTGCCGTGGTTCTGGTCGAGGTACTGCTGATTGCTTCCGTGGTGCACCCGGTGGTGCGACGGCGTGTTGAACACCCGCTCGAACGGTCCGAGGCGACGAATCGTGTCGGTGTGGAACCAGTACTGGTAGATCAGGTTGACGGAGCGAGCCTGCGCGATCAGCGACGGCCGGATACCGAACAACGCGAGGAGCCCGTAGGGGAGGAACACACCGAGCGCGTCGGCGACGGGCTGGCGCAACGCGGTGGAGAGGTTGTACCGCTCGCTCGAGTGATGCACGACGTGGATCGCCCACAGACTCCGACTCTCGTGCATGAACCGATGGTTCCAGTAGTAGATGAAGTCCCATCCGGCAATCGCGGCGGCGAAGGCCAACGGCCCGGTGCCCAGGTCTCGGATCAGGCGGTGCTGGAAGAGCCGTTCACCTTTCGTCGCGGCCGCCCACCTCGTGGTGATCGCGATTCCTCCGGTGACGATCGACGCGACGCCCCCGGCCGCGGCGACGCGGCGCGCCACCCGGGCAATCCGGCGCCTCCGCCGCCGGTTCGGGGTCTCGGCGCAGGAGGGTGACTCCCCGTCGTCGGCGTCGAGTGGGGGAGCGGCTGCCTGGCGCGCCACGACGTCCGCGATCGTCGTCACACCCACCGTACCCACCGCGACCGCGAGCAACGTCTTGGCGTGGCGACCTCGGCCTGGTGTGACCGGTCCGAGCAGCTTCGACGCGGCGATCGGGGCCAGGAGGCTCCCGACTCCCATCGTGAGACTGGTGATGGTGTCGCGCCGCTCGTAGTCGGCGGCCGACGGGCCTCGCTGCTCGGCGCGACGTCGCAGGAAGAGGTACTCGGCGCCCATCGTGCCGAAGTACGCGGGCACCGCCGCGATCGTGAGGTCCACTGCGCTTCTGCTCCCCATGAGGCGTCTCGGGGATTCTCGCGCCTCGGCCCGGTCCAGGCCACGTCGGCTACGACGCGGCAGATTGGGTGGCGGGCCTGGCCGCGCCGAGCCGAGGCACGTGCAACCCGCGCCCCGGCGTGGACGCGCCCGCGCTGAGGTGCTGTAGTGACGCGCCGGGAGGCAGGGGCATCGGTGCGACACGGACGTTGGCTCAGCGGAGTGACACTCACCTTGGTCATGCTCGGCGCGTGCGTGCCGATCGGCCCGGGGGGAGAGCCCCAGCCGACGAACTGCGTCGGCTGGCGGTACGACGCGACCGATGAGCCGAGCCCGGGGTCGCTGCCATCGGAGCTCGATCGTGACTCGTACCGGGTCGCCAGTCGTCGCGACCCTCGGCCCGGACTCTCCGACTCGCCGCACAACCATTGCGGGCAGAAGGGCCCGGCGCTGGATCTCGCATTCGGCGTCACCCAGGGCCGCGAGGATGTGCTCATCGCGGTGCTGGACTCGGGCATCAAGTGGCGCGACACGAACGCGATGCGCGACCTCGCGACCGAGGCGTACGTGAACTTGGGTGAGGCCCAGCCGCCGTGCGCGGATCGAACCGGCGACTGCAACGGAGACGGGCGTTTCGACGTCACCGACTTCACCGGCCTTGCCGACCGCAACGGCAACGGGCTCGCCGACCCCGAGGACCTCATCCTGGATCCGGCGTTCACCAATGGCGTCGACGACGACCACAACGGCTACGTCGACGACATCTCCGGCTGGGACTTCCTGACCGGCGACAACAACCCCCTCGATACGGTCGAATACGGGCACGGCACCGGTGAGGCCCTCGACTCGACGGCCGCGGCGAACGGGACGGGCAGCGTCGGGTCGTGTCCACAATGCCGGTTCCTCCCGGTGCGGGTCGGTGACTCGTTCATTGCCGACGGCGGCCGGTTCGCCGCCGGTGTGTTGTTCTCACTCGACTCGGGTGCCGACGTCGTCCAGGAAGCGCTCGGCGGCCTGAGCAACCCGCCGCAGGCGCAGCAGGCGATCGACGCGGCCTACAACCGTGGCGTCGTGGTCGTGGCATCGATGGCCGACGAGGCGGCCAAGCACCCGAACCTGCCGAGCTCGCTCGAGCACACCATGGCGGTGAACTCGGTCACCGAGAAGGTGGGCCTCCTGGGAGGCGGGGTCCAGGGTTACCTCGCGCTCAACGGGTGCACCAACTTCGGCGGCCACACCTTCTTGTCGATCCCATCGGGCTCCTGCTCATCCGAGGCGACCGGCATCGCCGCGGGCATGGTCGGTCTCGTCGAATCCGTGGCACGCGAGCAGGGCGGTGACCTCGGCGCGAACGAGGTCATGCAGGTATTGCGCGCGACCGCCGACGACATCGACTTCGCGACGCCGAATCCGATCGACCCGGCGAACGACTTCGGAACCCCGACGGGGGCGCTCCTCGACACCGTCCGCTATCCGACGACGAGACAGTGGGACGCCACCTCCGGCTACGGACGGGCCAACGTGTACGAAGCCGTGAAAGCAGTGCGTGCCGGCCATGTCCCACCCGAGGCCGACCTCATGGCTCCACACTGGTTCGACGTCATGGGGACGACCGGTCATCTGGCCGTCCGTGGCCGGGTCGCGGCCGGGCGTGCGCAGCGCTACGACTACCGGGTCGAGTGGACCACAGGCCTGCAGTCGCCCTCGTATCCCGGTGCCGACGTGTGGCATGTCGTGGCCGAGCAACGCGATCGGCGCGGCCCGCGCCACGGCGTGTTGGGCGAGATCGACCTGGACGACGTCGCCGAGGCACTGCCCGACGGCGCGACTGGCCCGCCCGTCGATCCGGTGACGGGCCGCCCGGACGAGGAACGGTTCTCGGTGAGGGTCCGGGTCGTCGTGACCGGCCACGGCGGCGGCGGCGACGGACTCATCGGGGAACACCAGAAGCAGTTCTTCGTCCATGACGATCCCGACCTCGTCGGAGGCTCACCGACAGCGGTGCCCGGCGCGTCGTCGGCGAGCCCGGTGTTCGCGAACCTGGACGGACTCGCGGGCGAAGAGCTCGTCGTCGCGACCGATGACGGTGCGCTCCACGCGTACCGGACCGACGGTCATGATCTGCCTGGCTGGCCGGTGAACACCCAGCCGGCGAGGTATTGGCCGACCCGGTCGCGTACGGCGCGTCACGATCGGATCAGGGCGCCCGGCGCCACCGTCGCGTCCGGTGCGCCGATCACGGCCGACCTCGACGGCGACGGTGATCTCGAGATCGTGACGACCGACCTCGACGGCAACGTCTGGGCGTGGGAGCACGACGGCTCGCCGCGTGCCGGGTTCGTGCCGACCGTTGTCGACGGTCAACCGGTCTCGCCCGCACGAGTCGATCCGGCCTACTCAGTCGACGACGCCGCGGCCGGTAAGAACCGCTTCAACCGGACCAAGCGCGGCATCTCCGCGCCACCCGCCGCGGGCGATCTCGATGGGGATGGCCGGCTCGAGCTCGTGGTTGCCGCGCTCGACCGCCACGTCTACGCGTGGCACGACGACGGGACACCGGTGGCCGGTTTCCCGGTGCTGGTCGTCGATCCCGCCACGGTGACCGCGGTGGACCCGGCGTCTCACGCGGTGGCCTTCGCGTCAGGTTCGGGGGCACGTGACGGCGGCGAGCTCATTGCAACCCCGGCCATCTCCGACATCACCGGTGACGGGCGCGCCGAGATCGTCGTCGGCGCGCAGGAGGAGTACGCCGAGCCGATCAACATCGGCTCCGGCGCGGACGTGCTCACGCTGCTCGGTGCCGCCGGCCCGCTCGGCAACAGCCGCCTGTACGCGATCGCGCCCGAGGGCACCAACGCCGCGAACCCCGAAACCTCGCCGGCTCATCCTCATGAGCAGGCGTACCTGGCCGGTTGGCCGGTCGCGCTCGGCATGTTGCAGCTCGAGGCACTGCCGACGATCGGCGATGGTGTCTCGATCCAAGCCGCGATCGGTGATGTGCACCCGAACCCCGGTCCCGAGATCATCGCGTCGGCCGCGGTCGGGCCGTTGTACGTGCTCGACGCGCACGGCGACAGCGTGTACGGCGCGACAGCCGGTCGAGACATTCCTCTCCTGTGGAGCGCGGGTCTGGCCGGTCAGGACGCGACTCGGTTCGGTTCCGGAGCCAATTCCTCCGATCTCGCTTCCAGCGCGGTTGCGTTCGGCGGCGCGGCGATCGGTCGGCTTGACGGGGATGCGGCGCCTGACATCACCGCACCGACGGCAGGCCTCACCCGGGTCATCGACATCCTCGGCACCGACCTCCAGCTCCCGAACGACGACCATGTCATGGCCTGGCGCGGATCCGATGGGAACGCGCTCGCCGGCTTCCCCCAGACGACGCCGGACCTCGCGTTCTTCGTCACGCCGGCGGTGGCCGACATCGACGGCGACGGCAACAACGAGACGATCGCCGGAAACGGCGTCTACACGCTCGGGGCGTGGGACGCGAGCGGTGTCGCACCTCCGGGGTGGCCGAAGCTCACCGGCGGATGGCTCGTCGGCACGCCCGGCCTCGGCGACTGGGACGGCGACGGCATCGCCGAGCTCGCAGCAGTCCGGCGCGACGGTCAGCTGTTCGTCTGGCGTACCGGCCTGTCGCCCGCCGCGCTCACGGAGTGGCCGCGCTTCGGTGGGAGCGGGACGAACGCGGGGACCTCGCCGCGCTAGGACTTGCCGGGACCGGCGTCGCGGGCATCCGCGTGTGTTCGGCTACGACACCGCAGATTGGGCGGCAGACTGGGTGGCGGCGCGGCCGGTGGCCGGGACGACGTCGGCCTCGGGTTCGAACTCACCCCGCAGGATGTGCATGGCCTGGACGACGTAGCAGTAGTCGATTAAGGCGTCGTACGCCGCGGCGTCAGTCGGGAGGAGCCGGCAGCCGACGCGTGAGACGTCCGGGCTGATCGGGCGCGCCGTTTGCACCTTGCCGCGCAGCTCGACGTCGTGGGAGACACCGTGCGGATCGGGGAGCCGGAGCGCGAGCGACACGACACTGCCGGGCATGAAGTGTTCCGACGATTCGAGCGCGAAGCCGGTTGGCGAGAGATCGACCACGCGTACGACATTCGCGCCGACGAGACCGGCGAGGTCGACGGAGAAGCGGTACTGCGTGCGCAGCTGCTTGCGGCGGGCGAGGCGGCCGAGCACGCGGCTGACCCATCCGAGCTCCCAGAGCCCGACGGCGAGCGTCAGCACGAGGGCGAGGCCGGCCAGCTCGGGCAGCGGGCCGCCGAACAGCGCGGTGGCGGCTCGGAGCGTGATCGCAACCGCCAGCACGCCACCGACCGTGGTGAGGATCGGCAGAGCGGCCAGGACCCGCCAGCCGCCCTCATCGATCCCTTCTTTGGGTGTGACCTTGAACCCGCCGGAGCCGACGCGCACGAGGCTGGCGAGCGCGCGCGTGAAGATCTCCATGGTCATCATCCCGTACTGGGTGGAGTCGGGCGCACCGAGGGTCCCTCGGGCGAGAGCCAGCGTCGCGGTGACCGACAGGACGACCCAGGGCAGCCAGAACGCGACCAGGCTGAGGGGCGACGTGGTGAGCGGCAGTTGTCCGCTCACGAGCGCGGTGGCGAGCACCGCGAGCATGAGGAGCCGCTGGATGCCGGAGAAGTAGTTGAACAACGACCCGAAGTAGCTGACGCGCTGGCCGAGCGAGAGCCCGCGACAGGTGATGGGGTTCTGCTTGGTGCGGAACACCCGGAGGTTTCCCCGGGCCCACCGGTCACGTTGCAGTAGGAACCCGGCCAGGTCGTGCGGTGCGAGCCCCTGGACGAGGGTCTCGTTGTGATAGCGCGTGCGTCCGCCGCGGGCGTGCATCGCGATGGTCGTGTGGAAGTCCTCGGCGACGGTGTCGGTGAGCACGCCGCCGACATCGAGGAGCGCTTCGCGGCGCAGGATGGTGGCGGATCCGCACCAGAACATCGAGTTGTAGCGATCCTTGCCGGGCGCGATCACCGTGTAGAAGAGCGACTGCTCGTGGCGCGCTGACTTGGTGTGCTGCACCGAGTCGCGGTTGTAGAAGTCGTGCGGCGTCTGGACGAGCACCACGTCGGACTCGTCGAAGTAGCCGAGCGTCGCATCCAAGATGTCAGGCATCGGCACGTGGTCGGCGTCGAGCATGAGCACGAGGTCACCGTGCGTCTTGGGGAGAGCATGGTTGATGTTGCCCGCCTTGGCGTTCTTGTTGTCCGGGCGGGTGAGATAACGCGCACCCATCTCGTGGGCCAGTTGTTCCATCTCCGGTCGCCGACCGTCGTCGAGCAACCAGGTCGTATGCGGGTAGCGGATCGCGCGGCAACCCGCGAGCGTCGCGTGGAGCACGGCCTTGGGCTCGTCATACGTGCACACGTACACGTCGACGGCGTGCTCCTGGCCGCGCTGGGGTCGGACGGCCAGGCCGACCCTCCATCCCATGACGGTGTACAGCGTGATGCTGACCCACGCGAAGAGCTCAGCGGCCAGGAGCACGCCGTAGGTGAAGGGGTTCGCACCGCGCCACGTCCAGCCGATGCGCCACGTGATGTAGACGATCCCCCACAGAACCGCGGCGGCCGCGACCACCTGGACCGCACGCTCATGGCGCGCCCAGAAGCCCGGCCGGTTCTTCTTGTCTTCCATACCGCACTCATCGGCGATCGCGAGCCCGTCCTGAACGACTGTTTGCCCCCACTTCGCCTTGGCCGCCCGCCATGAACGACTGCCACCCCACGCGGGGGTTGTCATTCGACCGGCGTGGTGAGCGCGAGAATCGGGCGGACCGGCGCGCTCCCGAGCCGGTCCCGACGATGAAAGGCCGATCCGTGCTCGGACTCCCCACCAAGGTGCGCGCCTGTCTGTTCGATCTCGACGGTGTCCTCACCAAGACTGCGGCGGTCCACGCGAAGGCGTGGAAGCAGATGTTCGACGCCTATCTCGAGGCTCGGGCGACGCCGCGGGGCGAGACGTTCGTCCCCTTCGACGCCCACGCCGACTACGACAGCTACGTCGACGGCAAGCCCCGTCAGGACGGCGTGCGTTCCTTCCTCGCGTCGCGGGGTATCGACCTGCCGGCCGGCACACCCGACGATCCACCCGACGCCGACACCGTGACCGGTCTCGGCGCGCGCAAGAACGACATCGTGTTGCGCCTCATGCACGAGCACGGCGTCGAGCCCTACGACGGTTCGGTCCGCTACGTCCACGCGGTGCGCGACGCCGGGATCCCTCGTGCCGTCGTCTCGTCCAGCAAGAACTGCCACGAGGTGCTGGTCGCGGCGGGCATCGACGATCTCTTTGACGGCCGTATCGACGGAGTGATCGCCGAACAGGATCACCTGGCCGGCAAACCCGCGCCGGACACCTACCTCGCGGCCGCGAAGCTCCTCGGAGTCTCACCCGCCGAGGCCGCGGTCTTCGAAGACGCGCTGGCAGGAGTGGAATCGGGCCGAGCCGGCGGGTTCGCGGCGGTGGTCGGTGTCGACCGGGTCGGCCAGGCCGACGCGCTCTCGGACCATGGCGCCACCGTCGTCGTGCAAGATCTCGCCGAGCTGCTGGAGGACGCATGATTCCGGGACAGGCCTTCGTCGTCGAGCCCTGGGCCATTCGTGAGACGAGTCTCGTGCTGGATCGCCTCGCCCAGACGGAGTCGGTGTTCGCCCTGTCCAACGGCCATATCGGGATGCGCGCCAACCTCGACGAGGCCGAGCCGAACGGTCTGCCCGGCACGTACCTGAACGGGTTCTTCGAGAGCCGGCCACTTCCGTACGCCGAAGCCGGCTTCGGCTACCCCGAGGCCGGCCAGAGCGTCGTCAACGTGACCGACGGAAAGATCATTCGCCTCCTCGTCGACGACGAGCCCCTCGACATCCGCTACGGCGTCATTCGCTCCCACGAACGCGTGCTCGACCTGCGTGCGGGCGTGCTCCGGCGGGTCCTCGAGTGGGAGTCACCGACGGGCGTCGCGGTCCGGGTGACGTCGGTCCGGCTGGTCTCGTTCGCGCAACGTGCCACCGCGGCGATCTCGTATCGGGTCGAACCGCTGGGCGACGCGACCAACGTGGTGGTGCAGTCCGAGCTCGTGGCCAACGAGCCGCTGCCGGCTGCGTCGAACGATCCTCGGGTCGCGGCTGCGCTGGAATCGGTCCTGCAATCCGAGCGCTTCGAAGGTCACGGCACGAGGGCGCTGCTCGTGCATTCGACCCGGGCAAGCAAGCGGCGAACCGCGTGCGCGATGGATCACGTCATCGATGGGCCATCCGGTACCCGGATTCGCGACGCCGAGGTCGACCCGGATCTGGCTCGCGTCACCGCGGCTGCGACCCTCGAACCCGGTGAGCACCTCGAGCTGGTGAAGTTCCTCGCCTACGGATGGTCGAGCGAGCGCTCGGTGCCGGCCGTCGCCGACCAGGTCGACGCCGCGCTCACCGAAGCCATGCACCGAGGCTGGGGTGGACTCGTGGCTGACCAGCAGGAATACCTCGACGACTTCTGGGCCGGCGCCGACGTCGAGATCGAAGGCGACGAGCAGCTCCAACAGGCAGTCCGATTCGGCCTGTTCCACACGCTGCAAGCCGCGGCGCGCGCCGAAGGGCGAGCGATTCCGGCCAAGGGTCTCACCGGCCCCGGTTACGACGGCCACACATTCTGGGACTCGGAGATCTTCGTGCTTCCGGCCCTCACGTACACGGCGCCGGCCGCCGCGAAGCACGCGCTCCGGTGGCGCTCACGCACGCTCGATCTCGCCCGGGAGCGAGCGGCGCTGCTCGGGCTCGAGGGCGCAACGTTTCCCTGGCGGACGATCCACGGTGAGGAATGCTCCAGCTATTGGCCCGCCGGCACGGCTGCGTTCCACATCAACGCCGATATCGCCGATGCCACGGTGCGCTACGTCAATGCGACCGGCGATGAGGATTTCGAATGCGGCGTGGGTCTCGAGCTCCTGGTGGCGACCGCTCGGCTCTGGCGATCACTCGGCCACCACGACGCGCGCGGCGCATTCCGCATCGATGGCGTCACCGGTCCCGACGAGTACAGCGCCATTGCCGACAACAACGTGTACACCAACCTCATGGCGCAACGGAATCTCCGCGCCGCCGCGGCGGTCGTCGAGAAGCACTCGGAGAGATCGCGCAAGCTCGGCGTGGATCGCGAAGAGTCCGCCGGCTGGCGGGACGCCGCCGACGCGATGGTCCTCCCCTACGACGAAGCGCTCGGGGTGCACTGTCAGTCCGAGCGCTACACCGATCACCAACGTTGGGACTTCGATCACACCGCACCCGAGCAGTACCCACTCCTGCTCCATTTCCCGTATTTCGATCTCTACCGGAAGCAGGTCGTCAAGCAGGCCGATCTCGTGCTGGCGATGCATCTCCGCGGCGACGCGTTCACCGAGGAGGAAAAAGCGCGCAACTTCGACTACTACGAGCAGCTCACCGTCCGCGACTCGTCGTTGTCGGCGTGCACCCAATCCGTGATCGCGGCCGAGGTCGGGTACCTCGAGCTCGCGCACGACTACTTCGCGGAGGCAGCGCTGCTCGATCTCGACGACCTCGAGCACAACACTCGGGACGGGGTACACATCGCGTCGTTGGCCGGCTCGTGGATCGCAGCGGTGTGCGGATTCGGCGGGATGCGTGACCACGACGGTCAGCTCAGCTTCGCGCCGCGCCTTTCTCAGCGACTCACGCGGCTCCGCTTCCGGCTCGGGTACCGGGGCCATTGCCTCACCGTCGACATCAACCATGAGCGGGTCACGTACGCGCTCACCGACGGCGATCCCCTCCCGATCCGCCATTACGGCGCGTCGCTCACCGTCAAGCCCGGGACGCCGGCGCGTCGGGCGATCCCGAAGTTGCAGCAACGGCCCGCTCCGAGTCAGCCTGCCGGACGCGCGCCGGCTTCGACCATGGCCGGTGACCGACCCGCGGCGCCATAGGCCGAAGCTCTGAGAGGACGTGCCCGATGCCGATCAGCCCGATGGACGAGTTCCTCGCCCATCAGACTCCCGAGACCTTCGATCATGTCGCCACGTCAGACCGCAATTTCTACGACCGGTACTACTTCAACCTCCACGCGTCGTCCGATGAGATCTTCCTCGTCACCGGGATGGGTCAGTACCCGAACCTCGAGGTCATCGACGGGTTCGTGACGATCTCCCACGGTGATCGTCAGTACACGGTGCGGGCGTCGCGCGAGTTGGGGGGCGACCGCCTCGACACGAGCGTGGGCCCGTTCACCGTCGAGGTGATCGAGGGTCTCAAGACGTTGCGGCTCACCTGTGAGCCCAACGAGTGGGGCCTCGCGTTCGACCTGGTGTGGCGCGGGGCGACGCCCGCGCTCGAGGAGCCGGTCACCTTCTCGCGCCGTGGCGCTCGGGTCACGATGCACACGTCTCGGTACGCGCAGGTCGGGTGCTGGGAAGGCACGCTCGAGGTCGCGAGCCAGCACTACGACGTCACCCCCGACCGTTGGCACGGCGCCCGCGATCACTCGTGGGGGGTCCGCCCCGTCGGCGAGCCGGAAGCACCGGGCATCGGCATCAAGCCGTACCTGAGCGGAGAGTTCGGGTTCTTCCACAACTGGATGCCCATGCAGTTCGACGACCACATGATCAAGGTGTCGATCGACGAGGACGCGGACGGGAACCGGATGGTCGAGGAAGCCGTGCGGATCTACAACGTCGGTGACGACCGGCCCGGCGAGCAGCTCGGCCGCCCCGAGGTCGCCATCGACTACATCCCCGGCACCCGGGAGATGGCCCGCGCCGAAGTCACGTTCTCGGATGGGCCCAGCATCACGAACACGCCGCTGCGAACTGTCTTCCTCAAGGCCGGCTCCGGCTACTTCTACGACGAGGAGTGGGGCCACGGCGCCTACCGGGGCCCGCTCGAGGTCCAGGGTCTCGTCCACGACATCGGTTCGCCAGCGGAGCGGCGCGACATCGCGGATCTCTGCGAGACGCTGTGCCGCTTCGACCTCGAGACGGGCCAGGTCGGTTACGGCATGCACGAGAACATGTGCCTGGGGACCCACCACCCGACCGGCTTCCACACCCCGGACGCAGCCGCGCCCTGACCGCGTCGCCCCGGCCGCCATAGGAGTCGGGTGGAGGAGTCGGCGGTTGCTGGTCGGGGGAGAACACCGTGTCGGGTCGTGCCTGTTCACGACCGTCAACGGTCATGGTGATTCCCGCTCCGGTCACACGAGCTTGGGGAAGATGATGAGGAAGACGACGCCTGTCCCCATCACCGTCAGGGCCAGGCTGATCAGGAGCACTCGAGCCCGCAGGGTGTCCATCTTCGAGCTCATTCCCGCGAAGAACAGCACGGAGGCGAAGAGCACCGTGACGAGGACGTAGTTGTCGCTCCGTTGGTTGGCCGAGCGAGCCGTGGCCGAGCTCTGATCCGCGGTGCGGCTGAGATCCTCGGAGCGTTCGGCCGGCTCCAAGGTGTACTCGGGGAGCGCGAACGGCGTGTCCGCGGCGTCGGGATTCTCGAGCGGGTCCTGGTCGAGCCAGGCGTCCAGCGCGGGTCGGAACTCGTCGCGGAACCGTTCGAAGAGAAATCCCGAGAGCGTTGTCGGGTCGGGCGTGTACTCACCGTCGTCCTCGAGCCCGCCGCTCCCCGCGGCCAGCTCTTCGGCGTTGATGGCCGCGAGCCACTGGAGGTACACCTGGACGTCGATGACGGTGAGCGCGCCTGCCTCGGTCGCGGCGATCGAAGCTTCGGTGCGCTTGGCCGCGGCCTCGCTGTAGCTGTTGGCCTGGTGCCCGGACCACTTCGTGGACTGGAACGCGGACCACGCGGTGAGGACCGTCGCGATCGCGAGGATCACGGCCTCCCAGAACTCGAAGCGGCGGTCGAGGCGTTGGGCGCGTGGTGATCGTGTGGGCGCGCTGTCCGTATCGGTGTCGACGTCAGACATGACGGTCATTGTGGTCGGTGAGGATCGCGTCGTGACGGATGGTCGGCGCCGAATGGTTGCTGCGCGAGACCCTGTGGCTGGGGCCGGTTCGATCCGCGCCGGCCGGGTCAGCGGTTCGGGGTCCGGCGCGACGCGTGGCGCCAGGCCACGATCACGACCCAGACACCGACCACCAGCCAGATCGCGGCCAACACACTCGTGATCGCGGTCGCGTAGTCGAGCGGTTGGACCGTCGGGTTGTCGGGCGCGGTGGCCCGCCCGTAGCCACGCAGCGGCGCCCAGCCGACGGCGAGCACGATCGCCGAGGCCATGAGCCCGGCTCGGAGCGGCGGGCGCCACCGCGCACCGACCGCGGCGACGATCACGACCCCCACGAGCACGACGAGCGGTGCGATCACCAAGTCAGCCAGGAGGTCGGCGCCGACGACCCAGGTCGCGAGGTCGAAGGGCCGAGTGCCCCGTGACTGACCGAGTACGCCACGGATACCGGAACCCATGATCGCGATGCCGACGGCCGCCCCGATCCAGAAGACCGCGCCGCCCGGCTCCTCGGGCGGAAGGTCATCGCCCGCCGGCTCATCACCGGCAGGCGTGTCGCGGGTGGGCTCATCGTGCGGGCTCATCGCACCACCAGTCGGGTGACCCACTTGGTCTGCATCACGCCCGGGCGGTTGGGTCCGATCAGCCGCAGCGGGTACCCGTGGTCCGAGTCGAGCGGCTCGCCGCCGACCAGCAATGCCAGCAGTGTGTCCGGGTCGTGGGCCTGCCACGGGTTGAGCTGGGAGCTGCGGTAGCTCCGCCGTTGCTGGAGCGAATCGACCCGCACCGAGGCGCCCGGGTCGGCGCCGGCCCGTTCGAGCAGGTCGCGTACCCGCACGCCGGCCCAGGACTGGGAGGTGCTCCAACCCTCCACGCACGCGATCGGAAGCACCGCGGAGTGCTGCGGCAGCGCGCGCACCTCTGCCAGCGACAGGTCGAGCTCGGTGCTCACCCTGCCCGTCACGGTGAGGCGGAAGTCCTCAGCCCGAGCCGAGTCGGTGACCCCGGCGGTTCGTGCGGTTCGGTTGACCGGGAAACCTTGGGGCCCGTCGTTCGGTCGTCGAGGTGCGAGGAGGGCGAGCCGTTGCAACGGGGCGAACGTCTGGCCGACGGTCACCAGCGTGAGCAGACCGCTTGTGCCGAACACCGTCGCGAGGAACTGCCGTCGGTCGGTCCGGGCAAGCTTCTCCGCGGCCGCGTCCGCCGCGTCACCTTCGTCGGTCCCGTCAGTTCGGGTCGCGGGGCGCGGTGGGACCGAACGGCGGGCGAACGCGTGACGGGTCGTGGTCCACTTGGCACCCACGTGTACGACGAGGGCCCCGATGGTGATCCACGCGATCCAGTAGTGCGCGGCACGGAAGTTGAACGGCCACGGGTACCAGAGGTTGATGTTCGCGAGACCACTGAAGAGCATGAACAACCCACCGCCGACGAGCGGCAGCAGGCTCACCCGCTCGATGAGCTGCGCGACGCTCGTGAACGGTGGCCAGGCGAACAGCTTCGGGTAGACGACCCACAACTTCGCGAGCAACAGTGGAATCGCGACGATGCCCGTGGCGACGTGCAGCCCCTGGGTGACCCGATACAGCCCGGCGGGGCGCGACGGAAGGCGAAACCAGCTCGTCGGGTCCTGGGCGAGGTGCGAGTAGAGACCAGTCGCGAAGCAGACGACGAACGCCGCTCCCAACGCGCAACCGAGGATCGCGGCCAGCCGCTCGTGGTGGAGGCGGCTCGGGAAGCTGTCGGCCCGAAGCGGCTTGTGCTCGGTGATCGCCGCGAACCTCATCGCCGGAGCTGCGCGAACGTCCGGTCACCGTCGCGCCAGAGCTCGACGACCGCGAGGCCCGCGTCGGCGGCGTGCACCTCCAGCTCCCCCGGGCCGACATGGGTCCACGCGAACCACGGACCGGCGTGCTCGGCGGTCTCGAACCGCACCTGCTCGACCGAGGCCCGTCCGTCGGCGGCGTCGAGCTCGACGAGGAGGCGGCCGTCGCCTCGGAGCAGCGAGCTCGCCCGGCGGAGCAAGGTCAGCGGGCAGCCGCCGATCCCCACGTTGCCGTCGAGGAGCAGGGCGGTGCCCCAGCGGCCCGCTCCGGGGACGCGCTCGAACACCGAGCGATGCAGCACCGGCGCGCCCTGGGCGTGCGCGACGCGCAGCGCCGGAGGGGAGATGTCGATCCCGAGGGTCACGACACCGGCCGCGGCGAGGCTCAAGACGTGGCGTCCGGGCCCGCAACCGACGTCGAGCACGGGGCCGGCAACGCGCACGAGGACCCGTAGGTCGACCGCAGACGGTGCCGCGAGCCAGCGAGTGGTCGGGAGGTCGAGCACGACCCCGTCGCGTCGGCGCAAACACACGCCTTCGCCTGCGGGAGGCCCCCCGGGGGTCCCGCCCGTCCCTCGGGCTTCGGTGACCGTCACGGTTGAACCTCGGCGAGGTGGTCACCGGCGTCGATCTCGACGAAGCGGCGGGCGAACGACGTCGTGGGAGCCGCGGCGGCGACCGACGCGGCGTCGCGGTACTCATCGACGTCGCGAAGCTCGGTGAGCCGCCGCGGCCGGTGGCCCCGAGCGACGAGGCGGTCCCACTGGAGGGCGCCGGTACGGTCCGTGCTCATGGGCACGCCCAGGAACACCTCGGGGTCGGGTCGTCGGAGCCCGATCGCCCACCAACCGCCGTCGAGAGCCATACCCAGCACCGCGTCGGTGCCCGGGGCATCCAGCGTGGCCATCGCATCGGTGAGGAGTCGGGCCGTCATCTGCGGTGTGTCCATGCCGACGAGCAACGCCGGGCCGCCGGCCTCGTCGATCGCGGCCGCGAGTCGGACGTCCAAGGTGGCATCGGGTTGCGGTACGACGTCGAAGTGTGTCGGTAGCCATGACCCGGAGCGCCCGTCGAGGGCGACCAGTCGACGACGTGCCGGTGTTGCCGCGACCGCGGCGCAGGTGTCAACGAGCGCAGCGGCCGCGAGGCTCGCGGCCTCTTCTGCAGTGCACGGAGGGCACAGGCGGGTCTTGACTCGGCCCGGGATCGGCGCCTTGGCCATCACGACGAGCGTGATCGTGTCGTGCACGGTGCTCATCGCAGCAGTCGACCCATGTCCCGCACGGCGCGTGCGGTGCCCCGCACGGTTCCGGTGACCTTGGAGCGCCCGACGCGCTCGGTGTAGGACACCGGCACCTCGGTGATCCGCCAGCCGCCGGCCGCAGCGGCGAGCACCATCTCGAGCGGCCAGCCGAAACGTCGGTCACGTAGGCCCAGTCCTACCAGCGCGTCACGTCTTGCCGCGCGCATCGGTCCGAGGTCGCGCAGACGCACGCCGGCGCGACGCCGGATCTCCCACGCAAGCGCCCGGTTGGCGAGCCGGGCGTGGAGCGGCCAGCCACGCGCGTTCGTACGTGCGCCGAGGACGAGGTCGGCGGAGTTGTCGACCACGGGGGCAACGACGTGGGAGAGGTCTCGTCCGGAGAACGATCCGTCACAGTCCATGAAGCAGACGACGTCGGTGCGTGCGGCCGTCAAGCCTGCCCAGCACGCCGCGCCGAAACCCCGCAGGGGCTCGGTGACAACGGTGGCGCCGCCGGCTCGAGCGACATCGGCGGAGCCGTCGGTCGATCCGTTGTCGACCACGATTGGGTGGAAGCCGTCAGGAAGCGATGCCAACACACCGGGTATGGCCCCAGCTTCGTCGAGCACCGGCAGGACGAGGTCGATCACGTCGGCGAACGTACCTGCGGCGCGTCGGGGATCGGTGGTGCAGGCGCTTACGATTCGCGAAACTCACCCGGTGGGCCGGGGTGCGCCGACCCGGCGTTTGTAGTCTCAGGTCGTGACGGACGTCGCCCAGCGCGCTCACGGTGCCATCCGCTCGACGGTCGACGTGTCCGGAGCAGGTGGCGCGCCCGCTCTCGAGGAGCGCCACCGGGACCGCGGCCACTGGTGGCTCGCGGTGCTCGCGCTCGCCGTCTGGTTCGCGATCATCGCGATCACCAAGGTGTGGGGTGACCACGTCGTGGCGGTCGGCGACACCCTGCGGCTCAACGCACCGCCGCTCACCGGGGCGTATCGCGCGCACATCGACGCGGGAATGATCCCCACCATCGCGGTGGGACTGGCGGCGATCGTCGTGCTCCCGACTGCGGCCATGCGACTGCGCTGGGGGCAGCTGTTGCTGTTGGTCGGCACGTTCTCCGTGGCGTTCGCGTTGGCGCTCGCGGTGCTGCGCGGCTGGGGTGGAATCACCGATCCGCTGCTCGGTGGTCAGTACATCCGGACGGTAGGTCGGGTCGGGGACCCCTTCACCTTCCTGAGTCAGTTCACCGATCGACTCGCCGAGTACAACATTCACACCCAGGGTCATCCGCCCGGCATGGTCCTCGTCCTGTGGGCCATGGCCCGGGTTGGATTCGGTGGCGTCGCGTGGAACGCCGTGCTCGTGATGGCCGGTGGCGCCGCGTCCACCGCCGCGTCCTCGTGGCCCTACGGGATCTCGCCGACGAGGTACAGGCGCGCCGTGCCGCACCCTTCTTGGCCGTGGCGCCGGCCGCGATCTGGTGGTCCTCGGGCGATGCGCTCTTCGCGGGCGTGTCGGCGTGGGCGGCGACGCTCGTGATCCTGGCGACGAGCCACGACGGCCGGCGGAGCGATGTCATGGCGGTGGCCGGTGGATTCCTGTTCGGCGTCACCGCGTTCTTGTCCTACGGGTTGGTCCTCGTCGCGGTCATCCCGCTCGTCGTCGCGGTCGCTCGGCGCCGGTTTCGCCCGCTCGTGCTCGCCGCGCTGGGTGCGGCACCCGTCTTCCTCGCGTTCCTTGCCGCCGGGTTCTGGTGGTTCTCGGGTCTTCTCGCCACGCACGAGCGGTACTACGCCGGTGTCGCCGGCCGCCGGCCGTACGAGTACTTCGTGGTCGGTAACGTCGGTGCGTTCGCGCTCGCGCTCGGTCCGGCGGTCGCGGTCGCGCTCGCGTGGCTGCGCGACCGTCGGGTCTGGCTGCTCGCCGGCGGTGGGTTGTTGGTCATGGTCTTGGCCGATATCAGCGGCATGTCGAAGGCCGAGGTCGAGCGGATCTGGCTGCCGTTCGTTGGTTGGGTGCTGCTCGCGACCGCCGCGCTCGGTGCTCGTTCGCTCGCTCGGCTCCCTGCGCGCCGCGCGTGGCTCGCGCTCCAGGTCGCGACCGGATTGGCTATCGAAATGGCGATACGGTCGCCATGGTGACCGTCACGCCACCGCACGTGCTCGTCGTCGAGGATGATCCGACAGTGAGTGAGGTCGTTGTGCGCTACCTCGAGCGCGAGGGTCTCACGGTGGACGCGGTCGGTGACGGCCAGGCCGCGCTCGACCACGCGGCCCGACAATGGCCGGACCTCGTGGTCCTCGACCTCATGTTGCCCGGGATCGACGGTCTCGAGGTCTGCCGGCGCCTGCGGGAGGACGCGCCGGTGCCGGTGATCATGCTCACCGCCCGAGGCGACGAAGACGACCGCGTGATGGGTCTGGAGCTCGGCGCGGACGACTACATCGCCAAGCCGTTCTCGCCGCGTGAGCTCACCGCTCGCGTGAAGGCGGTCTTGCGTCGAGCCGCGGGAACGGTGTCGCCGAGTGAGGAGCTGCCCGACGAGATCGAGGCCGGGGATCTGTGCATCCAGGTCGCGGCCCACGACGTGCGCAAGGGAGGCGTTCCCGTGGCGCTCACGGCCCGCGAGTTCGACCTCGTCGTGTTCCTGGCGGCGCGTCCGCGGCGTGCGTTTCGTCGGGAGGAGCTGCTGGAGCGAGTCTGGGGTTATACCTACGGCGACACCGCCACGGTGACGGTGCACGTGCGCCGCCTGCGCGAGAAGCTCGAGGACGACCCTGCCTCGCCCCGGCATCTCTCGACCGTCTGGGGCGTCGGGTACCGGTGGGACCCGTGAGCCCGACCCCCCGTCGGTGGGTTCCAGTGCTCTCGGCCGGCCTCGGAGGACTCGCGCTGTGTGTGATGACGGCGCTCGCGACCTCGATGTCGGCGGCAGATGCCTTCGAGCTGATCGGCATTGCCGCCGGGATCGCGCTGGTCGGCATTCCGGTCGGCCTGCTGGTGCTGCGTGCCCTGCGCACTCGGCCGCTGGGTGTGCAGTGTGCGGCACTCGCGCTGACGACGACCGGATCGCTGATGCTCGGCGCCTTGGCCGCCGCCCAGGCGATGTTCATCTCCGAGCACGATCTCGCCGCGCTGTCCGTTGTGCTCGTCGCTTCGGGAACCGCGGGCGTGATCACATCCCTGCTCCTCGGTGCCCGAATCGGCGCGGCGAGCAGTGATCTCGTCGAGACCGCGCGGCGGATCGGCGGCGAGAACCCAGTCGGTCCGGTCCGGGTGGTCGACGCTCCCCGGGAGCTGGCGCGCCTGGGCGAGGAGCTCGCGGAGATGGAGATCCGTCTCGAAGCGGCGCGCCGCGCCGAGCGGACCCTCGAGGCGTCGCGGCGTGAGCTCGTGGCATGGGTATCACACGATCTGCGCACGCCGCTCTCCGGCATCCGCGCCATCGTGGAAGCATTGGAGGACGGTGTCGTCGACGATCCGGCCACCGTCGCTCGCTACCACCGGACCCTGCGGGAAGAGGCCGATCACCTCGCCGCTCTCGTCGACGACCTCTTTGAGTTGAGCCGCACCCAGGCCGGCGCGCTGCACCTCCGGTTCGCCCGGGTCTCGTTGAGCGACCTGGTGTCGGATGCGTTGGCGAGCTCGGCGCCCGTCGCGGCGGCCAAGGGAGTGAAGCTCGAAGGGCGGGTGGTCGGTCCGCCGCCCGAGCTCGACGCGTCAGCCCCGGAGGTACTGCGGGTGCTGCGCAACCTGTTGGAGAACGCCATCCGCCACACGCCGAGCGATGGCTCGATCCTCGTCGAAGCCGGGATCGACGACGACGCGCCCGAATCCGTTTACGTCTCGGTGCACGACAGTGGCGGTGGGGTGCCCGAGGACGACCTCGACCGCATCTTTGACGTCGCGTTCCAGGTGGATCACGCGCGTACGCCGGGCTCGGGCGCCGGTCTCGGTCTCGCGATCGCGAAAGGGTTCGCGGACGCGCACCAAGGCGAGATCACCGTGTGCAATGAGAGTGGTGGCGCCCGGTTCACCCTGCGGCTGCCCTGCGAACGCGCCGAGTGAGGGTTCTCGTCACCGGCGGCGCCGGTTTCATCGGCAGTCACATCACTGAGGCGCTGCTCGGCGCCGGTCACGAAGTCGTCGTCGTCGATGTGCTTCATCCCGCAGCGCACCGCGGCGAGCCGACAGACCTCGACCAGCGGGCCGAGTATCGGTGGCACGACGTCGGCGACCGCATCGCGCTGCGCCGTGCGGTCGCCGGTTGCGACGCGATCTGCCATCAGGCCGCGATGGTCGGCCTCGGCGTCGACTTCGGCGACGTCACCGACTATGTGACCCACAACGACCTCGGTACCGCCGTCCTCCTCCAGGCGCTGCACGAACAGGGCTTTGCCGGACGACTCGTGCTCGCGAGCAGCATGGTCGTATACGGCGAGGGTCGCTACCGGTGCGCGGAGCACGGCCTCGTGCGGCCTGGACCCCGAGATACGGCCGCGCTCGAACAGGGCCACTACGAGGCCGGCTGCCCGGAGTGCGGGCGGGATCTCGTCCCGGAGGCGGTCCCCGAGGACGCCTCGGTGGACCCGCGGAACGTGTACGCGGCAACGAAGCTGCACCAAGAGCACCTGTGCGGCGCGTTCGTGATCGAACACTCCGGTGTGGTCGCCACGATGCTCCGCTACCACAACGTGTACGGGCCGAGGATGCCGCGCGACACGCCGTACGCCGGTGTGGCGAGCCTCTTTCGCAGCGGACTCGAGCGGGGCGAAGCGCCGCGCGTGTTCGAGGATGGCGGCCAGATCCGCGACTTCGTCCACGTTCGCGACGTGGCCCGAGCGAACGTGCTCGCGCTCACGAGGCCGGAGCCCGTTGCCGGTGCCCTGAACATCGCCAGCGGTGCGCCGCACACGATCCTCGATGCAGCCGTCGCGCTCAGTCGAGCGTTCGGTGAGCGTGCACCGTCGCCCGCGGTGGTCGGCGGGTGGCGCGCCGGTGATGTCCGCCACGTCTTCGCGTCAGCCGAGCGGGCGCGCGACCGGCTCGGGTTCGTCGCCGAGGTGGACTTCGACGCCGGGATGCGCGAGCTCGCGAGCGCGCCGCTGCGTCGGTGACCCCTCGCCGGCACGGAACGCCACGGCCGGCCCACTAGCCTCGACCCACCATCATGGGGGCGCCCGCTCCCGGAAGTCCGGCTCGCGGGAGATTGTGGATTGACGACCGGAGTCGCGATCGTCGAGCGGTTCCGGTCCCTCGCGCGCAACTTGGTTCGGAAGACTGCCGGCCCGGTGATCGGGGCCTGCTTGCTCGCGGTCGTGGGCCTGCTCGCTGCGGCGGAGCCCGCATCGGCGGTGTCGAGAGTGCCGCGAGCGGCGCCGCCCGCGGGTGCTGCTGACAGGGCGGGGCCGGGAGTGCGCCGGGTCCTCGTGATCTCGTTGCCGGGCGTCGGCTGGCGCGATGTCGACGCGGACCGCACGCCGAACCTCGCGGGGCTGTTCCGCGTGAGCGCCCTGGCCAACCTCTCGACTCGGGCACCAACGCTGCGTACGGACCTCGCCGGTGGCTACGTGACGTTCGGGGCCGGGGACAAGGCGGTCGGGCCGGCCACGCTGGACGCCGGCGAGGCCTTCGGGGTCGACGAGCCCTTCGGCGCCGGTACAGCAGGCGAGGCATTCCGGCGCCGGACCGACGACTCGGTCTCGCAGGGAATCGTCCACCTGGGGATCGAGGCGATCCGATCGGCGAACGCGACGAGCCTGTGGGAGGCCGATGTCGGGGTGCTCGGTGCCGCGCTCGACGCCGGTGGTTTCAGGGGCGCCGTGATCGCGAACGCCGACCTGGACACTGCCGAGATGATCGAGCCGATCGTGACGTCGCCGTACCACCGCGAGGCCGCCGCCGCGCTCATGGACCCCCGCGGTGTGGTCGGCGCCGGGCGCGTCGACCCGGCTCTGCTGCGTCGCGACCCCAACGCGCCGTTCGGCGCTCGACTCGCCCCCGAAGCCGTCCGGCGTGCGTTCTCGGACGTCTTCACGGATGGCTCGGTCGTGCTCGTGGAGGGATCGGACATCGTGCGCGCCGACGCGTATGCGGCGGGCCAGACACCGGATGCTCGGATGAGTCTGCGCGCCGACGCGCTGGGGTGGACGGACGACCTCGTCGGCTTGCTGATGGAGCAGGTCGACCTGGAGCGTGATGCCGTGCTCGTGATGGGGCCGGCACCGTCGCCCCGAGACCGTCGCGCCCTCACCGTGGTGGCGCTCCACGCTCCCGGCTTCACCGGTGGGTTGCTGCGGTCTCCCACCACGCAACGGTCCGGCTACGTGCAACTCATGGATCTGGCGCCGAGCGTGCTCGATGTCGTCGGGATCGAGCGACCCGATTCGATGCGCGGTCGCCCGGTGGCCCAATCGGGTGGCGGCACGCTGACCCAACGGCGAGCAACGCTGGTCGACAGTGACCGAGCGGCGCGCTTTCGGGCCGAGATCCGCGATCCGCTGGCGCTGGGCTTCGTCGCGGCCGAGATTCTCCTGGCGGCAGCCGCAGTCATCGTCCTTGCCCGCTCGCAGTCGCGCGGGCGACGCGCCCTGGTCGTGGCGGCACGCGCGATCCTCGGTCTCGTGGTCGCGGTGTTCCTGGCTCGCCTCGTGCCGTTCCACGACATCGGTGCGGGCGCGTACTTCGCGTTCGTGGTTGCGCTGGGTGTGGGCATCGGATCGGCCGTCGGTCTCGTGGGCCGGCGCGATCGGATCGATCCGACCATCGCGGTGCTAGGCGCCATCGTCGGCGTGATCTCGG
>Ga0075530_1000257_pt1 | contig 24379 bp, 15 predicted proteins | sample NGEPerD_2_FD_75101 | JGI IMG/M metagenome (GOLD analysis project Ga0075530, IMG submission 75101) | Arctic peat soil microbial communities from the Barrow Environmental Observatory site, Barrow, Alaska, USA - NGEE PermafrostL1-D | ecosystem: Environmental > Terrestrial > Soil > Wetlands > Peat ... | reverse complement strand
GGCAACCAGCTGTCGGGGGTGGTCGCCGACGGCGACGTGACGGTCGTCGCCGTTGAGCGGCACGGCAACACGTCGGCCACCCTCACCTACCGCACCGGCGACGGCCAGCTGGGTGAGCGAATCGTGACCCTCGGCGACTTGGCCGCCATCAGCGAAGCATCACCGCGACGGTGGACCTTCGATGCCGATGGCTCCATGTTCCGGCTCGCCTCGGAGGCGCGGCGCATGAGGTGGGCGCATCTCTCCGACCCGTTCGCCGCCGTCGACACCTCCAACATCGAGCCGTATCCGCACCAGATTGATGCCGTCTACAACCGCTTCCTGGACCAGAAGCCGCTGCGGTTCCTGCTCGCTGATGACCCGGGAGCCGGCAAGACGATCATGTCGGGCCTGCTGATCCGGGAGCTGATGTTGCGAGGCGATGTCGTTCGGTGCCTGGTTGTCGCACCCGGCAGCCTGGTCGAGCAATGGCAGGACGAGCTGTGGGAGAAGTTCGGCCTCGACTTCGAGTTGATGTCGCGCGCCACGGTCGAGGCGTCGCGCACCGGTAACCCGTTCTTGGACAAGAACCACCTGATCGCTCGGGTCGACCAGCTCGCTCGGGCCGAGGATCTTCTCGCCAAGTTGGCCGTCACGGACTGGGATCTGGTGATCGTCGACGAAGCCCACAAGATGTCAGCCCGCCGGTACGGCGACGAACTCAAGAAGACCATGCGATTCGTGCTGGGCGAGGTGCTGCGCGACCGGACCCGTCACTTCCTGTTGCTGTCAGCCACGCCGCACAACGGCAAGAACGAGGACTTTTTGGCGTTCATGACGCTGATCGACCCGGAGCGGTTCGCCGGTCGGCTTCGCGACGATGAGCTACCCGCCGTCAACGATGTGATGCGGCGGCTGGTCAAGGAGAATCTCCGGACCTTCGAGGGCAAGCACCTGTTCCCGAAGCGGTTCGCCCACAGTCTCAACTTCGAGCTGTCCGGGCCCGAGACCGAGCTGTACGAAGCCGTCACCGACTATGTCCGCACCGGAATGAACCGCGCGGCGCGCATGGCCGAGGAAGGCGACAAGCGTCGCGGGATCATCGTGGGCTTCGCCCTCGCCGGGCTCCAGCGACGCCTGGCGTCGTCGCCCGCGGCGATCTACCACTCACTTCGGCGCCGGCGCGAACGGCTGACCAAACAAGCCGCGGAGCTGCAGCGACTCGCCGCGTCGGGTGAGACGGTTCGGGTGATCGATCCCCCCAAGGGCGTCAAGCTCGGCGACCTGGAGGACTTCGACTTCGACGACTACGACGACGAGGAGCTCGAAGAGCTCGAGGACCATGTCATCGACGCGGCTACTGCTGGCGCCACTGCCGAGGAGATCGAGGCAGAGCTGGTGGAGCTCGATGAGTTGGTGCGCCTCGCCGACGCCGTTCTCGGGAGCGGGGTCGACAAGAAGTGGATCGAGCTGCGCGACCTGTTGCGCTCCGATCAGTTCCGCACCGGGGAAGGACCGCGAAAGCTGATCGTGTTCTCCGAACACAAGGACACGCTCACATATGTCGCCGAGCGCATCATCGACGAGCTCGGCCGACCCGAGGCAGTCGTCACCATCCACGGAGGGATCAAGCGCCACGACCGCCGGGCCATCCAGGACCGATTCCGCGTCGACCCCACGGTCCAGGTTCTTGTCGCCACCGACGCCGCGGGCGAGGGCGTCAACCTGCAGGTCGCCAACATGATGGTCAACTACGACCTGCCCTGGAACCCCAACCGGATCGAACAGCGTTTCGGTCGCATCCACCGCATCGGCCAGAACCGGCCCTGCCACCTGTGGAACCTTGTCGCGCATGAGACCCGTGAGGGCCAGGTGTTCAAGCGGCTCTTCGAGAAGATCGAACAGCAGCGCGGCGCCTACGGCGACCAGGTCTATGACGTGCTCGGCGATTCCCACATCAACACCTCACTCCAGGAGCTGCTGATCCGGGCCATTCGAGAGGACACCGACCCCGCTCACGCCGCCTACATGGACGAGATCATCGACGGCGAGATCGGAACCCAGCTCGAAGATGTGCTCAAGGAGCGCGCGCTCGTCAGCGGTCTCGGCGACCGGGCCGCGAACGACAAGATCCGCGAGCTGATGGAACGGTCCCGTACTCGCAAGCTCCAGCCGTGGTTCGTCGGCGCGTTCTTCACCGCCGCGCTCAAGCAGTACGGCGGCCGCATCGCCGAGCGCGAGGACGGTCGTTTCGAGATCACCCGCGTTCCGGCCTCGATACGGTCCCACGCCGACCCGACCCTCGGCCCGGTACACGAACGCTACGCCCGAGTGACCTTCGACAAGGCCTGCATTCAGGGTGGCGACGGACATCGGGCCGAGCTGATCTCACCCGGCACGCCCCTGCTCAGCGCGGTGGTCGACAAGGTGCTCGTCGACCACGGCGACACGCTCCAACGAGGCGCAACGCTCATCGACGCCGACGACCCATCCACCGAGCCTCGGCTGCTCGTCTACCTCGACCATGCCGTCACCGACGGTCGGCAGGTCAACGGCCAACGCCAGACCGTGTCGCGCCGATTCCAATACGTCGAGATCGACCGCCACGGCGACGCGACCGACCCAGGCACCGAGCCCTACATTGGCTACGCCCCCCTCACCGAAGACCAGCGAGGCCTTCTCGATGGTCACCTTGACAACGAGTGGGCTGGCCACACGGCCGAGTCGGCCGCGCGCGACTGGGCTATCGAGCACCTTGCCACCCCTCACTTCGAGGAGATCGCCGCGGTCACCACTGAGCGGGTCGCCAAGGTCCGTGCTGCGGTCCGGGAACGGCTCGAAGCCGAGATCCGCCATTGGGACCAGCGAGCCGAAGTGCTCAAGGCTCAGGAGCTCGCGGGGAAGAAGCCTCGACTCAACTCGGGGCGGGCCCGGGCCCGAGCCGATGACCTCGAAGCCCGCATGGTTCGCCGTCGCCTCGAGCTCGACATGGAGTCCGGCCTCCACAACAGCCCGCCCACCATCGTCGCCGCTGCGCTGATCGTCCCCCAAGGTCTCATCGACAAGCTCTCCGGTGAGGCTCCCGCCGTTGATGCCGCGGCCGACAAGATGGAGACCGACCGCCGAGCGGTGGCCGCAGTCGTGGAGGCCGAGCGTGCCCTCGGACGCAACCCCGAGCCGCAGACCCACAGCAATCCCGGCTTCGATGTCCTCTCGGTCGATCCTGCCACCGGCATCCACTACTTCATCGAGGTGAAGGGCCACCTACCCCAGACGACCGAGATCAGTGTCAGTGCCCAGCAGGTCCAGAAGGCGAAAGGGAACCCCGAACGGTGGCGGCTCGCGGTGGTCTCGGTGCCCAACGAACCCGATGCTGAGCCGACCGTGCAGTATCTGCTCGAGCCGTTCCAAGATGTCACCCTGCACTTCGCCCAGACGAAGGTGCCGATGAACGTCGCCAACCTCCTTGAAGCTGCCGGAGAACCCCGATGACCAACTACAGGCCGAAGTTGATCGAGGTAGCGCTCCCGCTCGAGGCGATCAACAAGGCCGCGGCTCGGGAGAAGTCGATTCGCCACGGCCACCCCTCGACCCTGCACCTGTGGTGGGCGCGCCGTCCTCTTGCCGCGACACGGGCGGTGATCTGGGCATCGTTGGTCGACGACCCCTCCGGCGATGAGTCGCTGACCCTCGGGGAGCGGGAGACTGAACGTCAGCGGCTGTTCGGAATTCTCGAGCGGCTTGTGATCTGGGAGAACTCCAACAACCCCGATGTGCTCGCCGCAGCCAAGGCCGAAATCGACCGCTGCTTCCCCGATGGCCCGCCTCCGATCCTTGACCCGTTCGGCGGTGGCGGTGCCATCTCGCTCGAAGCACAGCGTCTCGGGCTGAAGGCACTCTCGGGCGACCTCAACCCCGTCGCCGTGCTGATCCAAAAGGCAATGATCGAGATCCCACCCCGCTTCGCCGGCCGACCTCCGGTGCACCCCGACATCGACGCCGGACTCAAGACCTGGGAGCGCGCCCAAGGCCTCGCCGCCGACATCGAGGCCTACGGCCAGTGGATGCGCGACGAAGCGGAACGCCGCATCGGCCACCTCTACCCCGACGCCACCGGCCCCGACGGAGAGAAGCTCACCCCGATCGCCTGGATCTGGGCCCGCACGGTCGAGTCGCCGGATCCGACATGGAGTGGGCACGTCCCCCTCGTTGCGTCCTGGACGCTCGCCAACAAGAAGGGCAAGCCCAAGATCTGGATCGAGCCCATCATCGATCGCGAATCTCAGCGCATCGAGTATGCAACTCGTACTGGCGGCGAGCCTGCCTTTGAGAGGACCTGCACGGGAGGTAACGGAACCTGCCTTGCCACAGGAGCAGCTATTCCCGCGGCCTACATCAAGTCCGAGAGCAAGGCTGGCAGGATGGGTTGCGAGTTGATCGCCGTGGTAGCTGAGGGCCGCGGGGGTCGGAAGTACTGCGGTGTCACGAGTGACCAGCGCGATGCCGCTAAGAACGCGGAGCCCGCATGGGCACCCAGCGCCTCCCTCCCGGCCAAAGGCCTGGGGTTTCGGGTACAAGCCTACGGTCTTGACGAGTGGTGGAAGCTCTTCACGTCTCGCCAGCTCGTCGCTCTCGCTACGTTCTCGGACCTGCTCGTCGACGCCGGAGACGCGATCGTCGCCGAGGCCCACAACGCTGGCCTTGTCGACAGTGGGGTGCGGCTACGCGACGGTGGCACCGGCTCGACCGCGTACGCCGACGCGATTCTCACCTACCTGGCGTTCGTCGTTGACAAGTGTGCCGACTACTGGTCGACAATCTGCACCTGGCACAACACTGGCGAGAAGATGCGCAATACGTTTGGACGCCAGGCGATCCCTATGACCTGGGACTTTGCGGAATGCAATCCGTTTTCGTCGTCCACGGGAAACTGGATGGCAATGGTCGACTGGGTGAAGAAGGCGGTCGACCACGTCCCCGCGACTCTCCCCGGGGAGGCTGAGCAACGAGATGCTCGGGCTCGGGTGCGGGAGTCCATAGGAGCAGCCATCTCGACGGATCCGCCTTACTACGACAGCATCGGTTACGCCGACCTTTCGGACTTCTTCTTCGTCTGGCTGCGGAAAAATCTCGCAGACGTCTGGCCAGATGAGTGTGCCACTCTCCTTTCCCCGAAGACAGACGAGATGATCGCGGACCCTGGCCGCCACGGTGGGCCGAAAGCTGCCGACCGTCACTTCGAGTCGGGAATGGCAGATTTCATGACAGAAGTCGCAGCTGCGCAGGCTCCCGGAGTTCCTGCGACGGTCTATTACGCCTACAAGGCGACCGAGTCGAACGGGGCCACTGGTTGGTCGACCTTCCTGCAGGCCGTGATAGACGCTGGCCTACAGGTCACCGCGACGTGGCCGATGCGAACGGAACTTGCCAACAGAATGCGCAGCATCAGCTCGAACGCCCTTGCATCGTCGATCGTGTTGGCGTGCCGACCCCGTCTCGAGTCGGCACCACTGGCGAGTCGTGGTGAGTTCATCGCCGCGCTACGAGAGGAACTTCCCGAGGCCGTGCGCCTGTTGCAGTCGGGCAACATCGCTCCTGTCGACATGGCGCAGTCCACGATCGGTCCGGGAATCAAGGTGTTCTCGCGCTACGCCAAGGTGGTCGAGGCCGACGGCTCCGCGATGTCGGTGTCCGGCGCCCTGGCGATCATCAACGACGTGCTCGGCGAGGTGCTCGACGGTGAGGAGGCAGAGCTGGATGCCGATACTCGATTCGCGGTGACGTGGTACACCGAGCATGGCTACAACGCCGGTAAGTCCGGCGACGCCGACGCGCTGGCCCGGGCGAAGAACACATCGTTGCCGGGTATCGAGGAGTCGGGTATCGGTGAGGCCCGCGGTGGATCGTTCCGGTTGTTCGAGCGATCCGAACTAGATCAGGAGTGGACGCCGGTTGGCGATGCTCGGTTGACCGTGTGGGAGGCGACCCAGCACCTGGCTGGCGCGTTGGAGCGATCGGAGTCGGAGGCGGCGACGCTGTTGGCTCAGCTCGGCGGCTACGGCGACCGGGCTCGCCAGCTGGCCTACGTCTTGTTTCAGCGGGCGACTGACAAGGGTTGGGCCGATGAGGCCGGCGTCTACAACGGGCTCATCGCGGCCTGGCCGACGCTGCTGCAGGCGACCGCTGTCGACGACGACCAGCAGCAGCTGCTGTGACGACGAAGCACGGGGGACAGCGGCAATGGTGATGGCCAACACCGAGCGCATCTCCAAGGCGCTCGACCTGCTGAGAGACGGCTTGCGCCCGAAATGTGAGGAGACCTGGCAGGGGTTCTTCGGCGACCAGTGGCTTGACGAGATCAACAGCCGTATGCACCACCCTCAGGATGCGCCCAGCACGGACGACGTGGCCTTCCTGTTCCATGGCATGAAAGCCACCTGGAACGACGTCTTCAGTCACGGCTTCCCGACAGCAATCCGCTCGCTGGTGTTCGAGCTGGCCGATGTCCGCAACAACTGGGCCCACCAGGGGTCGTTCTCAACCGACGACACCGTCCGCTCGCTCGATTCGATGGAGCGAGTGCTCGAGGCCTTTGGCAACGCCGACGAGCGCAAGGCGCTCCGCGGAATGCGGCGCGATCTGATGCGCCAGATGTTCGACGAGGAGTCCCGGGCGCAGCGCCGCAAGACCGCGGCGAAGCCAACCGAAGGGCGACCGCAAGCTGGGCTCACTCCCTGGCGCGAGATCATCACCCCCCACGCCGACGTGGCGTCGGGGCGGTTCGACCAGGCCGAGTTCGCGGCTGATCTGTTCGAGGTTGCGAGCGGGGACGCCGATGAGGAGTATCAGGATCCGCGGGCGTTCTTCTCCCGGACGTATCTGACCGAGGGCCTTCGGGACCTGCTGGTTGGTGCCGCTCGTCGGCTCTCGGGTGGTGGCGGCGATCCGGTCATCGAGTTGCAGACCAACTTCGGTGGCGGCAAGACCCACAGCATGATCGCCCTCTACCACCTCGCCTCTGGCGTCTCGGACGCCGAGCTGCCGGGAGTTGCCGAGGCGTTGGCCGACGAGAAGGTGTCGTTGCCGCCCGATATTGCTCGGGCGGTGATCGTCGGTCAGATGATCTCGCCGTCGGCGCCGAAGCTCGTCGAGGATGGGGTGACCCTGCACACCCTGTGGGGGCACTTGGCCTACCAGCTCGGCGGAAAGGCCGGCTACGAGCTGGTACGTACTGATGACGAGGCCGGCACCAGCCCAGGCTCTGCGCTCAAGACCCTGTTCGACCGGTTCGGGCCGGCGGTCGTGCTCATCGACGAGTGGATCGCTTACGCCCGCCAGCTACGTGACGGCGTCGGCGGCGACCAGCTCGCCGGCGGCAACTTCGAGACCCAGTTCACCTTCGCCCAGGCTCTCACCGAAACCGCCGCGGCAGCGGCGAACGTGGTGCTTCTCGTGGCGATCCCCGCGTCGGATATCGAGGTCGGGGGCGACCGGGGCAAGACCGCGCTCGAGAGGCTCCATAACGTCGTGGCCCGTCTGGCCGCGCAGTGGCAGCCGGCCTCACCCGACGAATCATTCGAGATCGTCCGCCGCCGTCTGTTCGACCCGATTCCCGAAGACCGAGCCAAGGTGCGCGACGGAGTGATCCGGGCGTTCGCCGAGATGTACCGCGACCAGGTCGGCGAGTTCCCGTCAGGTGTCTCCGAAGCTGAGTATCGGCGGCGGATGGAGATGTCATACCCGATCCATCCGGAGTTGTTCGACCGCCTCTTCACTGACTGGTCGGCGCTCGACAAGTTCCAGCGGACCCGCGGCGTGCTGCGGCTCATGGCGCTCGCGATCTCGGAACTGTGGCAACGCGGCGATCAGTCCCTGCTGATCATGCCGGGCAATCTGCCGATGGACTCCGGCGCGTTGGTCAGCGAGATGAAGAAGTACCTCGAGGAGGGATGGGACCCGGTCATCAAGTCCGACGTCGATGGCCCCAACGCCCTTCCGTTGCGGATCGACAAGCAGAACAAGCACTTCGGGCGGATCTCGGCCACCCGCCGAGTCGCCCGTGCCGTGTACATGGCCTCGGCGGCCCGCCCCGACGGGGCTCGCGGCGTCGACCTGAAGTCAGTGGTCCTCGGCTGCGCGCAGCCCGGCGAGCCCGTCGCGCAGTTCGCCGACGCACTGAAACGGTTGTCGAGTCAGGCGACCCACCTCTATGTCGACGGCGCCCAGTACTGGTACTCGCTCCAACCCAACGTCACCCGCGTGGCCGCCGATCGCGCCGCGTCGAACTTCACCGACCGAGACGCTGACGACGAGGTCCGGCGCCGAATCGCCGGCCAGGCCGACCGAGGGAACTTCACCACCATCCAGGTATTCGCCGAAGGCCCAGGCGACGTCCCCGACGGCGACGAAGGCGTCCGCCTCGTAGTGCTCGCACCAGACGCGACGCACTCGGCGGGTGACGACAACTCGCCCGCGGTGGCGCTCGCCACCGAGATCCTGGCCCAGCGCGACGGCGGGCCGCGCCTGAACCGGAACCTGTTGGTGTTTCTCGCCGCGGCGGCGAATCGACTCGGCGAGCTCCGAGCTGCCACCCGTTCATACCTTGCGTGGCGCTCGATAGTGGAAGATCACCTGGCCCTCGACCTGACTGCGCACCAGAGGAAACAAGCTGAGAGCAAGGTGGCCGAGACCTCCCAGCAGATCGACAGCCTGATCGCCGAGGCGTTCACCCAGGTGCTCACGCCCACCCAGGAACCGGGCACGTCGACGATCAAGTGGCAGACCACCAAGGCGACGACGAACGGCGACATCGGCGCGCGGGTGAGCAAGAAGCTCGCGACCGAAGAGAAGCTCATCGCCACCTACGGCGGTGTCCGCGTGAAGATGGACATCGACCGTTACGACCTGTGGACCGACCGCCACGACATCGCCGTCGGCGACTTGTGGGCCACGTACGCCCGCTATCCCCACATGCCGCGGGTCTCGTCGTTTGCCGGGCTGACCGATGCGATCAGCAACGGCACGGCAAACATCAACTGGGCTCAGGAGACGTTCGGCTACGCCGACGCCCATGACGGCGCGACTTGGGTCGGTGTCCGAATTGGCGAGCACGTCATGCCGGCGGTCAGCGGGCTTCTCATCCACCCGGACCACATCCCTTCTCCGAAGGCCGCGAGGGCCGGCGAAGGAGACGACGGTGATGGTGATGGCGCCGAGGAGGGGAGCCACACCGGAAAGCCAGTTGGAGTGCCCGGCGCTGGTGACGAACGCGATGACGCTGCGGTCGCGACACGGTTCTACGCGGTGTTCGATCTCGACCTCGTCCGGGGCATCAAGCAGCTCGGCGAGATCCTCGAGCACGTCACCGGACGCCTCGGCTCGAACGTCGAGCTCTCCCTCGAGATCCGAGCCACCGACGATGACGGCTACGACGACTCCGCGCAGCGCATCGTCTCTGAGAACGCCAAGAACCTTGGCGCAAACGCCGCCGAGTTTGAGTAGCCGTCATTGGCGGGCGTCGACCGAGCCACATATGTGGTCTTCCCGTGGCCACCTTCCAATGCCCGGAGGCGTCGCCTCCAGTGAATGGCTACGGCGCGGTGAGCACCGGCTTGTCGCGCCCAAGTGCCTCGCACATGTCGGTGACGTGGGTAGGGTCCACCCTCTCGATGAAGAGGAGGACTGCATGGAGGTGACCAAGGACTTCAGGTCGTTCGAGGTGGCGGTCGGTGTCTGCATGCTCCATGTGTGAGTACTCATCCGCGAACCGTAGAACCCGTTGCCATAGGTCTTCATCGACCTCATCGCTTGGTTTCACCTTGCGTAGCTGGGTTCTGAGATTTCCAATATCCTGCGGGCGCTTGAACGCTAGGAAGCCTTCGAGCACGCGCCGGGTGGCGTTTGGTAGCAGAGCAGCCGCGTCCATCAACTGTGCCTCGCGGGGGTCACTTTGGAGATCAGCTAGTCCCTCGAGGAGCTGCAAGAACAAGTACTGGTACTCGGACCGAAGTCTGCTTGCCTCTGGAGGCTTGGGCCAGTCGCGCAGGTCGATCGTTCGCCTGGTCCGCCCATCGGTGGTCCGATGGCGAGTACGCACTTCGTAGAGCACGCCCTTCCGGCCGCTGTCGTCGAGCGTCCGTTGAGCCCCCTTGAGAAGCTGGCTCCAAGTTCTGAATAGCTCAAAGTTGTGGGAAAACAGGAACAGCTGTCCACACTTGTTGACCAGCCGTGCCCAGATGAAGCTTGATGCTGCGAGCAGGTTGCTCGAATCAAGACTTGAGACGGGGTCGTCGATCACCACAATCGCGTCCGCGAGGGTGATGTCGTGTACCTCGAGCGACCGAAGGAAGTACAGCAGCGAGATCGCGTTTCGTTCTCCCTCGCTGAGGTGCCGGGCCGGGCGCCCGGAACGCGTGATCTCGTAACCCTGCTCCGCCAGTGTTAGTTGAATCTCGTCTCTCCCCAGAAGCACCGTCAGGTCTCGGTTTATCGAGTCAGCGAGTGGCTGCGGATCGAGGTCTTCCGCTGACAACCTGGCAAGTTCGGTTGACAGGTCGACTTTCTCTCCGCGGAGGGTTTTCTGCTGACGCGTGTATGCCTCGGCCTCCCCGGAAAGCGCGATGGCCTCTTTCTGCACAGCACCAACTGTGGCAAGTTCAAACTTCTCGGCCGCCGCACGGCGGCGCGAAGCGCCTTCGGCGGCCAATGCGTTGTGCCTGGTCGCGACCGCCGTGATTCTCGCGTTGTCTGCACTCCGGGCGACTGCCGTATCAATAGGGGTCAGGGCGGAGAACGGGTGCTGCTGCTTGCGCCGAACCTCCGCGGCCAGAATCTTGAGCGAGTCCTGCACCGTCCTGACGGCGACCTGTAGCGCCTCCTTCGCTTCCGATAGATCCCCGCGAAGTGTCTGGTCGAGATCGCGTTGGTCCGGCAGCTCGTTCAGCATCGCGCTAGCGGTCGCGGCTCGCTGGTCTATTCGCTCGACCAGGCGCGCGAGTCTGGCGGAGAGTTCGGTGAACGAATCGTCGAAATGCGCGTGTAGTTCCGCTCGACGTTCACTAGTGAGCTGGTTTTCGCAGTAGATGCACGTGGCGCGTTCATCGTGGAAAGCCAGGCCCTCGCGCACCCACGTTGCCCAGTCTGGGTGCTCGACAAGAACCGGCAGTGGCTCAGATGTCACGGTCGCGGCAAGAGCGGCCCGTACGTCGTCGAGCAGGTCGGCCGTCCGGGTAGACCGCTCTGCGACGTGCACCTCCACGAGAGCCGGCGAGATCGCGAGCTCAAGCTGCGCCTCGGCGTCTATTGCTTCCCACCCCGCGAGTTCCTCATGCTTGTCCTTGAGGAGGCGTTCCACAGAGCCTTTGTCGTAGGTGCGTGGCTTATAGCGCGAGTCCACCGCACCAAGTTGTTGGTTGGCGATGCTTCGAGCGGTGTCAGTCAAACGTCGCGACCGGCTGTCTTCGGCTGTCTTCTGGCTGTTGCCAGCGCTCTCCAACTCGTCGTCGACGGTCCTTTGTCGCTTCTCAATCTCGGTCTTGCGTTTCTCGGTATCAACCTGCTTCTCTCCAACCTGGAGAAGGTGTCCGGCACTAGACCCATCATCGCCCTCGAATCTGAGGTTCCGGTCGACGTATTCCTGATTGAACACATGCACGCGGCCCCATAGGGAATCGCCGAGGCTGAGCATCTCATCGTTATCGTCATCGTTGGGGCCCGTGCGTTTGAACGCCGCCTGATACGCGGATGCCTGGCCTGCCGCACAGTCAGCCATGAGCGCGGCGATGGTCGACTTTCCGGACCCGGTGGCGCCATACAGGACATTGCAGTGCTCGAAAGGTGTCAATTCCGGACGGCGCCTCCACCCCTGAAGGATGCGAAAGTTGCCTACGCGCTCGATCCGTCGGATCACGTTCCCGACGGTACAGCATCACGTCGGGGGCGAATGCGCGATTTGCGGCCATGCGCGAGCAAGAATGCTTGACGAGCTTGGTTCTTTGCGGTTTGGGGAGTGTCCGAGTCGATTTGGTGTTCGCGCAGTAGACACTGCGGCCGGGCAGCGATCCAGATTCCCAGGAGCGCTGCGCACGGCGACGGTCTTCGGATCGCCGCGGCTACGCCCTGATCGACTCGATGAGCGCCCAAACGCTTGAGCTGGGATTCGACCTCGCAGGAGATCCGTCACCCTCGTGCTTGGCGTCGAGGCGATGGGCCCGAGCCTGTGCGTCTTCGTACTGGTCGAAGAGAAGGCCCATTGCCTGTCGGGAGAGATTCTTTCCGCACGCTAGGAGTTCGGACGATCTCGACTGGGCATCGTGCCGGCTCAGGTAGGCGGTGCGGTCCTCGAAGTGGAGGATGAACCACAGCTCGAGACACGGATTCGAGATGGCGAGGCCGATACCGTTCGCCATGGCCTTCTGACTGGCCTCTGCCATGTTCGGATGCGCGTCAATGTCGAACATGCACCAGATCTCGTCGTGAGCGCGGCCGCGCCCACTTCTCTGATCGCGCGCCTCCTTCCGCTTTGTTGCCACGGCTTTGTCGACGAGGGAGAGCGGGACCCCGTGGAAGGAGTCGACTTGAAGGAGGACCGACGACCTGTGTGCCCTTCGCCACGGCAACAGGTACCCATCCTCAGTCTTCTCTCCTTCCGTGAAGACGAGGATCTCTCGCCGCGCCGCGTCCCGCTTGGATCTGCGTGGTCTCCCGGTGGCGCGCTCTCTCAATGGTCGTCCGGGCCGGCAACGGCAGCAGCGAACTCCTGATGCGAGAGGATCGGCGTGGCGCCGTATCGCCCGTCGAGGTACCGCGTGCCGATCGCTTCCTGCTTGCGTGGCGCAAGATCGACGAGCGGATACAGGCGCGTGCTCCCGTCGTTGTTCTTCTCGGTGAACCAGATCTGGTCTCGTCCGAGCAGTCGCTCGCCGACGGTGTCACCCAGGAGCGTCGAGTCGTGTGAGTTGAAGATCAATTGAGCGCGTCGCGGGTTCGTTTCCGGATCCTGAAAGAGACGGACGAGCTCCGTCACGAGCGCTGGATGCAGACTGGCATCGAGCTCGTCGGCGAGGAAGACGGACCCTGATTCGAGGGCCTGCACCACTGGCCCGATGAGGCCGAACCACACGCGGGTCCCGAGCGATTCGTCCTCGGCGTCGAGCTCGACGTCTTCGCCGTCCACCCCGCGATGAACCAACCGGACGCCGAGCTCCTCGAACGTCGGGCCCTCATCGCCATCCGACTCCCCTTCTATCCCCTGCAGGATCCGAGCGGCACGTCGAAGCCGTTCCTGCATGACCAGGTCCGGTTCGTGCTTGTGTGCATCGGTGACGCCGAAGTCCGCAGCCTGGAGCAGGGCCAGCACACGCTGACGATGACCATCGTCGCCGAGCATGTCTGTCGTCAGCGCCTGGCGCCACGGCCGCGAGTCGGCTTCCGCCAGAAGGAAGTTCCGACCGAACCACTGGTACAGCGGGAGGAGGGCAACGTGCTTGGCCGACGCAGCCATCGACAGGAACAGAGCGTTCGGTCGGAGCAACTCCTGTACAGCACGAGTCTTCTGGCGCTCGATCGACCCCGCCTCGACGTGCTCTCCCTCGCGGCGGAAGATGAGTGCTGCCCGACCCTTGGGGTACCAGTACGCCCACTCCTCGAGGACTCGCTGGTCATCAATGAGGAAGCCGTACTGGTGTCGTATGCCATCGAGCACCAGGTCGACCTCGTACCGTGACGGCTGGGATCGACTAGCGGGGTCGAGCATGAACGGCCGACGAGGGACTCCCCCCTCTGGGTCACCCAGTCGGAAGGAGTGAAGGACGTGGGCGCGCATGTCGTCCATCACCTTGAGGAGGTTGCTCTTTCCGGAGCCGTTGGCACCGAAGACGCCGGCGACCGCCAGCACATCGGTCGGCGAGCCTCCTTCTCGCCACGGTACGGCGCGCACGTACTGCTCCTCGGCCAGCGCGGTCGCGAGCAGCGAAAACCCCAGGTCATCTCTGAAAGACCGCACATTCTCAGCACGGAAGCTGAGGAGAACGGAGGGCGGAGGTGCTGTGAGCTTGTCCATCACAAGGACAGTATCGCAAAGAACTTGCGAAAATTACCAGTTGATCCCGCAGGTTTCGGGCCCACGGTATTGACAGCGCTGTAACTACCGTACTGTGATTCTTGGGGAAAGAGCTGTGTGTCGGCCAGAAAAACAGAAGGGCCGCCTCCAGAGGATCTGGCGCGCATCGACATACTCGATTCGCGGGCCGTCGGCCTCGGTCATGGGAGATCAGCCGGGGTGCTGAGGGAGGGTGCTTGCCATCGTGGTGCTTTGCGTTGCATCCATTCGAGCAGTGCTTCGCCTTCGGCGGGCATGCGACCTGGACCAGTGAGGCAGTCGGTGACGATCTGTGCCGGTGAGGCGTAGACAACGTTGTCTCTGGTCCAGGTGCGTTCGCACACGATCCGATCGTACGGGCGGGCTATGACAACGTTCCCCCCATTGCTGACCGGCCGCAGACGGGTGAGATCGGCGATGCGTTCGGGATCTTCCGCGAAGGTGACCGCGATCTCCGGCGCAGTCACCGCCACGAGTCGCGAAGCAGCAAACGAACCGGTCACTGCCCATGACTTCGCGCGGGTGCTCGCAAGGTCATCGACGAACTGTTCGGCACCGGCCGAGGCCACCCAGCTCGTTGTCTCGTTCGCATCGAGCAGTGAGTAGCTCGACGCAATCTGGCGAAGTATTGCCTCCCACTCGACGTGTTCGACGGGCCCACGGGGCACGCGGCTGATCAGCACCTCATCGGCGAGACTGGCCAGGAGCCGCGAGACGTAGCCAGCGTCGCCGTCGATGGCGCCGGCGAGGTCACCCACGCCGTAGGGCGGTTGCACCTCGGCGAGGGTCCGCAGCAGGGTCCAGGCTCGTGGGCCACGAATGTTGAGGCGGGGCACCGGTTTGGGGGAAGGGTCGCGTTGGGCTCCTTCGGTGCGAAGAACGATCCCTGGCCGGGTCATCGAAACGCTGACGTTGCCAGTCGTGTCGACGTAGCCGTAGCCGATGTCGGCCAGCAGCTCGCGACTGCGAGGACTGAGCCATTCGGCCGCGACGATCGTGGCGCGCTCGGGCTCGGCCAGCGCGACGACATCGCGGGGCGTGAGATCTCGGTAGACGATCACGCGCACTTCGCCGGACACGTCGCCGGACACGTCGCCGGGCGAGTCGACGCGCACGACGCCACCATTGTCGGAACGTCGAGCAACCTCAACTTGCCAACCCGGAGGCGCGAGCGAGCCGAGCGACTCTACGGTCGCGGCGAACACACGCCGAGTTGCTTGGGAAACCGGTCTGCGTGTCATGAGCAAGTCGCCGATCGAGCCAGGCAGGGGAGCCCGGACCGGAACGGCTCCTGCCTACTTGCTCAGTCTATCAACTTGTTTGATACAAACAAAAGGGCTGTTCAGGCAAGACTGCTCACGGATCCTGGTTCGGACGCTCCGTTAGAGGCATCGTCGCCCGCTCAGCGCTTGGGCGTGAGGATGACGACGGGGATCTGACGGGTGGTTGCCTTCTCGTAGTCGGCGAAGCCGGAGTAGTCGGTCTTCTGCTGCGACCAGATGCGGTCGCGCTCGTCACCTTCGGTCACCCGCGCGGTCACCGCGACGGTGTCGTCGCCGACCTCGACGGATGCGTCCGGGTTCGCGACGACGTTGTGATACCAGGCCGGGTTGTCGGGGGCGCCGGCCTTCGACGCGAACACCGCGTCGTCGTCACCGACTGCTTGGTACATCACCGGGTTGATCCGCTCCTGGCCGCTCTTGGCGCCGGTGCTGTGCAGCAACAGGAGCGGCGCGCCTTCGAACTGTCCGCCGACCCTGCCGTGGTTCGCGCGGAACTCGTCGATGATCGCCTGGTTGAAGTCGTTGAGCTCGGTCATGGTGCTGAGGCTATCGAGAGACCGACAGTCGCCTGATCGGCGCCCTGGCCGACTGCCGAGGCCGCACGAGCGCACGGAGATCGTCGAATCGCGGGGCGTTCGGTCGCAGTGAGCCCGATCGGAGATGGGCATCGGCCGGGACTGCGTAGTGTGCGCCGGCGGGGAGACGACGCAGCGCCGGCAGGGGAGTGCATCGTGCGGCTCGGGATCATCACGCCGATCGTCATCGTGTTGCCGCGGTCGCACAACGAATGGGAGATCGACGCGAGCGTCGACGACCTGGTCGCGATCGCGACGGCAGCCGATCGGCTCGGCTATCACCACTTGACCGCGAGCGAGCACATCGCCATACCCGGCGATGTCGAGGCCCGTCGGGGCAAGCGCTACTGGGATCTGCTCTCCACGCTCGCCTACCTGGCCGCGGTGACCGAACGGATCCGGCTCGCCACCAACATGGTCGTGTTGGGCTATCACCACCCATTGGAAGTGGTGAAGCACTACGGCACGCTCGACCGGCTCAGCAAGGGTCGACTGATCCTCGGCGTGGGAGTCGGATCGCTGCAACCGGAGTTCGAGCTGCTCGCCAAGCCGTTCGATGGCCGCGGTGAGCGCGCCGACGACGCGATCCGCGCCATCCGGGCCGCGTGGGCCGAGCGCGAGCCCAGCTACGCCGGTCCGCACTTCCAGTTCGACGACGTCGTCGTCGACCCGACCGGTGTGCAGGACCAGCCTCCGATCTGGGTCGGGGGTCGCACGACGCGGTCGCTGCGTCGCGCGGTGGAGCTCGGCGACGCGTGGGTACCGTTCCTCCTCGGTCCCGACGAGGTGGCCGCCATGCTCGACCGGGCACGTGACACGCCCGCGTGGGCCGAGCGTGACCGCCCGCTCGACGTCGCGCTGTGGCCCGAGCCGGTCCTCGATCCGCAGACCGAACCCGATCGCGTGCTCGAGCAGGCCCAGACCCACATCGAAGCCGGCGCGACGATCCTCAACTACCGGTTCCCGAGCCGCTCCGTCGCGCACCACGTCGAGCAGATGGAAGCGCTCACCTCCTTGGTCGACCCGGCCTGGTCGACGCCACCGCTCTGATCGGCGGCCCGGGCCAAGCACCCGCGCCGGGTGGTCGCGCTCGGTCGAGGAATTGCACCGACGTAATCGTCACAGGGTTCTGGTGCACTCCCATTGTGCGGTGATCGACGTGCGCGCCGCTCGAGCAGGGAGGAGCAGTCCAGTGAGGAAGCCGCGACGGTGTCCGGCCTGCAAGCATCGGCCGTTCGCCACGATCGTCTACGGCATGCCGTACTTCGACGGCGCGGAGCGATGCGACGTCGAGGCCGGTCGGATCCTGCTCGCGGGTTGTGTCCTCACCGACGACGATCCCGCGTGGGCGTGTGCGGCCTGCGGCATCCGCATGTGGCGTGACGGTCGAATCGCCGGGCCCGACGAGGGGCCCTTCGGTTGAGGGCGAGCCGATCGCGAGACGCCAACGCGCTACGCGCTGACCGCGGCGCGCGGCGGGCTCAGTACCGGCTGTCCTGCTGCGTGGTCGAGGAGCTGTCCGACGAACTGTCGCCGCCGCTGATCGTCACGACGTTCCAGACGCCGCCGAAGCTGCTGATGCCCGCGCCGTTGGCGTCGCCCGCCGCCGAATCGGCCGCGAAGCGGTAGAGCGGAAGGCCGTCGTGGGTCACCTGCTCGCCGTCGGGCGTGGTGACCGTGGCCAGTCCCGTCACGCCGGAACCGCCCGTCGGCGTGTCGGTGCCGGCCAGAAGGAGGAGGGGCGGCCACGCGGCGAGGCACGCTCCGGTGCACTCAACTGCCTGGCCGCCGCTGGTGAGGGTGTAGAGCGTCCTGCCGTCCTGGTCGACGAGAATCGTCCCGAGTCCGGCGTTGCTCGCCGTCTTCACCACCGCAGCCGCCGGCGCGTCGGCCGAGTCCGACGTCGCGTTCGTATCGGACGACGTCTTCGTGTCCGATCCCGACGACCCGCACGCGGCGAGGATCAACGCCGCGCACCCGACGAGCGCGGGCGCCACGAGCCGTCGAGCTCGTGAGGCGCCAGTCGGGGCCGGACGGGCGCGGCGGGTGGTGGCGGGTCGTGACGACATGGGCGTTCCTCCGGTTGCCGGGGTGTCGTGGCCGATACTACGGCCGAGACCCCGCCGGGCGTTTGCACGGCTCCGGGGGGCGGCACGGCGATGGCGTCCCAATCGCCGCTACACCGCCTCGGCGCGCGGTGGCCGTCCGAGGATGTCGGCGAACCACTGATTGGTGCGCTTCGCCCACCAATGGGTCATCGAGCACGGGACGGCCATGAAGCCGTGCGGCATCTCGGGCAGCACGGCCAGCTCGACCTCGTTACCGGCGGCGGCCCAGCGTGCCGACAAGGTCAGGGTGTCGTCGACCAGGTGGTCGGACGTGCCGACGCTCATGAGCGCGGGCGGTAGGTCGCGCAGATCCGCGAAGGCGGGTGAGATCGACGGGTCGCGGCGCTCGTCGTCGGTCATGTCGGGCAGGTAGCACTCGCTGAAGAACTCGATGCCGACGGGGTCGAGAAGGTCGGGACCGGGCACCGGGCGGATACCGCGCTGACTCGGTGAGCGGCCCCAGTCGTACACACCGAACACGAGGTTCGCGCCGTCGACCCGATGCGCCGCGTGCAGCTCGTCACGCATGCGCAACAGCACGACGGCCGACATGTACCCGCCGGCCGACTCGCCGCCGACGAGGAGCCGGCTCGAGCCGAGCTCGCGTTCCGCGTGCTCGAGCAGCCACTCGGCCACCGCGACGCCGTCGTCGGGCCCGGCAGGGTACGGGTGCTCGGGCGCGAGCCGGTAGTCGACCGACACGACCGCCATGCCGAACCGGTCGCACAGCACCATGTTCGACGGGTCGCCCATCTCCGGCGCGCCGATGATCATCCCGCCGCCGTGGAAGTGCAGGTACACCGCGCGCGCGGGTCCGTCGGGCGTGAACACCCGACACGGGACGCCGGCGATCTCGCGCACCACCGCGTCGGGCGACGGCAAGTACACGGCCTCCATCGCCTTGCGGGCCCGGGCCACCTGCTCGTCCCGGTCGAACGCGCCCGACTCGGGCGCATCGTCGCCCCGGCCCATCAGCTCGAGGATCGCCGGCAGCGTCGAGTCCACCGCGGTGCGCGCCTCGCCGCGCATCGCCTCCACGTCGTCGGTCCAGAGCCGCATGTCATCCCCTCTCCGTCGTGGCGTCGGCCGAATGGTCCCGCACCGGCGGGCCAACGGTCCAGAGCCGCATGTCATCCCCTCCCCGTCGTGGCGTCGGCCGAATGGTCCCGCGCCGGCGGGCCAACGGTCCAGACGCGGCGCGGCGGTGCGGCTGGACCGAGCGCCGCTGGTCCGGTCACGGGATGTGCCATCAGGACCTGAGCCTCGCCGCGTCGAACCTGCGGCATTGGAGCTGACCGGTGACGGTCGGTGTCCCTGACTGGCGATACCGTCGTCGGCCATGGATGATTCCCGGTTCGAGGAACGAGCCCTCGAGGCGCTGCGAGAGCTCGTGCGCCGTCCCGACGCGACGTTTCGTGACGGTCAGCTCGAAGCGATCTCCGCGCTGGTGCGAGACCGCCGGCGCGCCCTCGTGGTGCAGCGCACCGGGTGGGGCAAGAGCGCGGTCTACTTCGTCGCCACCCGGCTGCTGCGCGAGGAAGGCGCCGGACCGACGCTGATCGTCTCGCCGCTGCTCGCGCTCATGCGCAACCAGATCGCATCCGGTACCCACGGCGGGGTGCGCAGCGCCACGATGAACAGTGACAACCGCGACGCGTGGGACGAGATCGCCACCCAGCTCGACCGCGACGAGATCGACGTGCTGTTGGTCTCGCCCGAGCGCTTCGCGAACGCCGGCTTCCGCAACGACGTGTTGCCGAAGATCGCGGCGCGCGTCGGACTGCTGGTGGTCGACGAGGTGCACTGCATCAGCGACTGGGGCCACGACTTCCGGCCCGACTACCGCCGCATCGGCCGTCTGCTCGACCTCCTGGCCGACGGTGTGCCCGTGCTCGGCACGACCGCAACGGCCAACGACCGCGTCGTCGCCGACATCGAGACCCAGTTCGGCGACGGCCTGGCCACCATCCGCGGGCCGTTGGCCCGCCCGAGCCTCGCGCTCGACACCCGGCGCATCCCGAGCCAGCCCGAGCGCCTCGCCTGGCTCGCGGCCGTCATCCCGACGCTGTCCGGCACCGGCATCGTGTACTGCCTCACCGTTGCCGACACCGGCCGCGTCGCCGCCTGGCTCCGCACCCGGGGCATCGACGCCGCCGCCTACAGCGGCCAGACCGACTCCGAGCTGCGCCGCACCCTCGAGGACCGCCTGCTCGCCAACGACCTCGACGTGCTCGTCGCCACCTCCGCGCTCGGCATGGGTTACGACAAGCCCGACCTCGCCTTCGTGATCCACTACCAGTCGCCCGGATCGCCGATCGCCTATTACCAGCAGGTCGGCCGCGCCGGCCGCGCGCTCGACCACGCGCACGGGATCCTGCTCTCGGGCTATGAGGACCGCGACATCCAGGACTACTTCATCCGCGCCGCGTTCCCGCCCCAGGACCAGGCCGAGGCGGTCGTGTCACTCCTCGATGCTGACGGCGGCGGCACGCAGGAAGACGGCGAGGGCGGCGAAGCGATCGCGGGTGGCGGTGAGTGGACGAAGCTCGCCGACATCGAAGAGGCCGTGAACATCCGCCGCGGCCGGCTCACCTCGATGCTGAAGGCCCTCGAGGTCGAAGGGGCCATCGACAAGCAGGGGATGAAGTACCGGCGAACCGCCGAGCCGTGGGAGTACCCGACCGAGCGCATCGAGCAGGTCACCGCGCAGCGCCGCGTCGAGCAGCGGGTGATGGAGGAGTACCTGGACAGCGAGACCTGTCTCATGGAGCTGTTGGGCCGCGTGCTCGACGACCCGACTGCCGGACCGTGCGGCCGATGCTCGCGCTGCACCGGCGAGCGCATCGAGGTCGAGCTCGATCCCGATGTCGTCGCGGCCGCCCAGCAGTTCCTCCGCCAAGATCCTCTCGTCATCGAACCCCGCCGGATGAAGGCTGGCGGTGGTCGCATACCCGACGACATGCGAGTCGAAGCCGGTCGGGCGCTGTCGACGTGGGGCGACGGGGGTTGGGGCCGTCTCGTCGAGGAACAGCGGCAAGCCGGGCGGTTCGCCGACGAGCTCGTCTTCGCGCTCGGCGACGCGGCGGGGAAGTGGTCGCCGGACCCGCGCCCGACGTGGGTGACGTTCGTGCCGTCGACCCGCTCACCCGAGCTGGTGGCGTCGCTCGCGAGTCGCGTCGCCCAGCAGCTCGACCTCCCGTTGCACCCCGTGGTCCGCCGGACGGCCGAGATGCCACCCCAGGTCGAGATGCAGAACAGCGCGCAGCAGTACGGCAACGTCGCGCGCGCGTTCGGCATCGACGCTGACGTGGCTGATGGTGAGGTGCCGGCCGGCCCGGTGTTCCTCGTCGATGATCTCGCCGATTCCCGCTGGACCCTCGCCGTGGTCGGCGCGCGTCTGCGCAGGGCCGGCAGTGGTCCGGTCTTCCCCCTCGTCCTCGCCACCGGCGCGCCCGACTGAGACCGATCGGCCGGCGCGGGCCCGCGGGTCGCAAGCAGGCGCTGGGGAGCGTCGATGGCGTATGTTCACCGCCGTGTTCACGCGGGCGTTGCGCCGGGTCCTCGCCTCCATCGTCCTCGCGATGGTCGTGGCGCTCGTGGTCGTGGCCGCGGGCTGTTCCGGCGACTCGGGTTCCTCGGATGCCAAGCGCACGACGACGACCACGATCGCGCCGGAGACCGCGCGGGCCGCCTACCTGTCGGATGTGGCAACGGCGCGGGGGCCGAGCATCTCGGTCTATGCCGGCCCGGACGAGGTCGAGCCGATGTTGGTGCTCGACAACCCGTGGGTCGTCGACCCCGACGAGCCCGGCGCGACCGTGCCGCAGGTGTTCCTCGTCAAGGACCAAGACCCGGCGGCTCCAGGCGCGGAGGAGCCTCCCGACGAGTGGGTGGAGGTGCTGCTTCCCGTCCGGCCCAACGGCAGCACCGGTTGGGTGCGCCGCGCGGAGGTGACCCTCGCCCCGAACCCGTATCGCATCGAGGTGGAGCTCGCTGCGCATCGCATCACCGTCACCAACGCGGACTCGATCCTCTATCAGGGGTCCGTCGCCGCGGGCGCGGCCGACACCCCCACACCCACCGGCACCTACTACCTGCGGGTGCTGCTCCAGGCCCCCGATCCGAACACCGTGTACGGACCGTTCGCCTACGGCCTGTCGAGCCACTCCGACGCGCTCGAGACGTTCAACGGGGGCGACGGCGAGATCGGTATCCACGGCAACAACGACGCATCGGTGCTCGGCCAGGACGTGACCCACGGCTGTGTTCGCATCGACAACACCGCCATCACCGCCCTGGCGAGCCAGCTCCCCCTCGGAACCCCCGTCGACATCGTCGCGTAGCGCGCTGGGCCGCACGCCCGGGCCCAGCCTGTCGTTGGTGCGGTTACGCGCCACAGGCGCAGGGGGAGGCCCCGCACCTGGGGCAACCGGCGGCGTAGCCGGCGGCGGCTTCTTCGAGTGACAGGTCGAGCTGGTTGGCGAGCGACGCAAGCCACGCGAGCACGTCGCCCAGCTCGTCGACCTGTTCGGCGCGGGTGCCTTTGCGGACGGCCTTGGCGAGCTCGCCGGTCTCTTCGGCCAGCCATGCGACCGTCGCGGGAATGCCCCGCTCCCGATCACGGGCGCCGTAGAGCTCGGCCATCTGGTGTTGGAGCTCGTCGAGTGTCACCAGGTCTCCTCGGGTCGTGGGCGGGCTCGGCGACCGGGCCGGGCCGATCGCGTCGGCAGCGTCAGCCGTTCGACGAGATGCGATCGGTGCTGATGAGCACTGCGGTGCGGCGCTCGTCGGCCATGGTCCGATCGTAGGCGTCCCAGTCGTCGTGGGTTCCGCCGGCGGATTGGAACACCGCGCGCAACAGCGCGGGGAGATCGGCGGGGTCGAAGCCGGGTGCCGCGTCGTCGGGGCCGATGAGCGTCGTCGCGCCTTCGACGGATGCCCACCCCCAACCGGCGCGGAACACGATGTTCGCGTACGGCCGCCGGCGCAGGTTCGCAAGCTTGGCCGCGTTCCCGCGGGCGACGAACGCGATCGCGTCGCGCCCGTCGAGTGGGCGCGCCATGACACCGGCGTTCACGACTGAGGCTTGGATCGTGTCGTCGGGTCGGGTGGTGCAGACGACCGCGAGGCCATGGTCGGACTCGACGAGACGAAGGACGAGATCGAGATCGGCCATGGCGGCACCTCCACAGTGGTCACGCTCCGGCGCGTGCACTCGCCGCTCCGGGCCGGTCGGACGGGTCCGAGCGTAGGGCGTTCGGTGGGTGCCGCCGCCCGTGCCATCCGACTTGACGAACGAACATATGTTCGATACGGTAGTTCTTGCTTCTCCCCCTTCCCCGTCCAGGCCTGGAGTCATCAGGTCCCGAGCTGTCGAACAGCGAGCTCTTCGACGGTGAGCCTCGAGCTCACGGTTGTCGAGCCGGTCGACCGGGTGGGGTGGTGTTGTGTCCGAAGTGGGGTTGCGTCCGCCGCGTGTGATCGAGCAGTTGCTGTCGGTTGCCGACGAGCTCGCCGGGATGGATCCGGTCGAGATGTCCGACGGTGCGCTGGCCGACGTGCTCGTCGACCTTCGGCGTCAGATGGATCGCCTCGACGGGGTGTTCGCGTCTTTGGCGCGCACCGGCCACGTCCGGGGCGTCGGAGCGGCCGATGGAGCCGCGTCGACAGCCGCGTGGCTGCGATGGCGGGCCGGAATGCGCGAGGGCGACGCCCGCGCCGCGCTCGAGGCAGGCGCGGCGTGTGAGGTGCTGCCGGCGATGGCCGGCGCCTGGCGGGCCGGTGACATCTCGTCCAGCGCCGCCCGCACCATCGTCGGCGCGCGCGTGGCGGGCCACGACGACGAGCTGGCCGAGTGCGAGCCCGTCTTGTTGGAGCTGGCGCGCTCGGGTGACCCCCGCGGGCTGCGCCGAGCGTGCGCGCACTTCCGCAACCTTGCCCGCGCCGATGGCACCGAGCCCGTGGTTCCCGACGGGTTGGCGGTGTCGCGCACGTTCGAGAACCGGTGGGTCCTGTCGGGCGAGCTCGGTGACGCCGCCGCCGAGACGGTGCTCACCGCGCTGCGAACGTTCGCAGATGTGCCGTCGGAGGAGGATCGTCGCTCGACGTCGCAGCGCTACGCCGACTCGTTGGTACGGGTCTGTGAGGTCGCGGTCGCGCACGCCACGGAGCAAGCGCGGCCCCCGGCGGCGGTGACCCTGGTGGTGGACTGGCCGACGCTCACCAGAGGCCGGCTGGGTCGGTGCGACGGTGAGTTCAGCGGCCCGATCCACCCGCAAGACGTGCAACGTCTGCTGTGTGACTGCTCGGTCTCACGGGTGGTGACCGGTACCGAGG
>Ga0075530_1000255_pt1 | contig 24440 bp, 19 predicted proteins | sample NGEPerD_2_FD_75101 | JGI IMG/M metagenome (GOLD analysis project Ga0075530, IMG submission 75101) | Arctic peat soil microbial communities from the Barrow Environmental Observatory site, Barrow, Alaska, USA - NGEE PermafrostL1-D | ecosystem: Environmental > Terrestrial > Soil > Wetlands > Peat ... | reverse complement strand
GGGCCGTAGACCCTCTTGGCCGTCAACTCGGCCCGAACCCGTCTCAAGGAGCAGCCAGAGACGATCATCCAGATTGTCGGACTCGTCGTCATCGCCGGTCCGATCGCGTTCCTCGTGGTCAACCGCAAAGAACACGTCAAGGGCTAGCGGGAGGGGCCGATCCCGGCCCGCGGCCGGACGGCCGTTCCACGATTCAAGTCAGATCGGTCTCCAGCCGATACCGCGCAGTGAGAGTCACGATTGAGGTCGGAGAGAGGATGGAGCGAGCAGGCGTCACGGACGACCGGCGCGGTGGAGCAGGTCCGACGCCGTCGCGCCGCGCCTCGAAGCCCCGCGCCTCGAAGCCCCGCGCCTCGGAGCCCCGCGCCTCGGAGCGGGGCATGACGCTCATCGAGCTGATCGTGGCGCTCAGCGTGCTCTCCGTCGTTATGGCCGGTCTCGGCCTCACCGTCGCGAGCGGGTTCCAGACGGTCGCCTTGAGCCGGCAGCGCCAGGTGGCAGAGGCGGCCGCCAACAAGCGCCTCGAGGAGTGGCGCGACGTCGACTACGACCAGCTCGCCCTCGGCTCGAACCCCGTGCACAGCACCGATCCGTCGTATCCCGACTTCTACGTCTCCACCGACGGGTCCTCGTTCGACTGTAACTGCGACGGGGGCTACGAACCCCTCATCGTCGACACCGTGACCCCGGGTCCGGTGCCGCACGTCGAGAGCCCGGTGCAGGTCGGCACGACCGTGGTCGACGTCTACAACTACGTGACCTGGGTCGACGATCCGAGCATCGCAGGAACCCAGGACCTCAAGCGGGTCACTGTGATGGTGCGCTACCGCACGCTGGGCCGGCCCGGCACGGCCCGGATCCTGCGCGAGTCGGTGCTGTTCACGCCCGGAACCGTGATCATCAACGGCACGTCGACGACGACCTCCTCCTCGACCAGCACCACCCTCCCGTCGTCGACGACCACGACGACGACCCCGGCGCCCTGCGGATCGTTCTCGGTCGCGGGATCATCGAGCGCCACTTCGGTGTACACCGCCACCCAGTCGATCACGCTCTCGATGGCGTTCAACGGCGGGTGCGGGGACCTCATCGCCAACTTCTCGAACGACGACGTGACGTTCGGCGTCGACGTGCCGTACGACTCGTCGGATCCCACCGTCGGCTGGACGTTCTCCAGCGGTGACGGGAACAAGACGATCTACGGGAAGCTGCGGAACACGGTCGGCGGTTTCTGGACCCTCAACCCGCAGAGCATCATCCTCGACACCGTGAAGCCGACGACGCCGGGAACGCTCACCCGGACGGTGTCGTGCTCGGGCAACACGCGGACCACCGCACTGTCGTGGGGCGTCGCGACCGACACGAACTTCGTCGGGTACCGCCTCTACCGCAGCACCGACGGCACCACCTGGCAGGTGATCCCTCCGACCCTCTCGGGGACGAGCACCAGTGACTCGACATCGAAGTCGCTCGCCTCGGTCCGCTACTACATCGCCGCTTACGACAAGGCAGGGAATGAATCCGCACCGACGAACACGATCACCATCGCGAAGAACCAATGCAGCTGAGCGGGGCTAGAACCAATGCAGCTGAGCGGGGCTTCACCCTCGTCGAGCTGCTCATCACCGTGACGCTTCTCCTGGGCGTGCTGGGTGTGACCATGGACGCGCTGCTCAGCATCACGCGCTCCGAGGCGTTCCAGAGCGACCGCAACGCGAGCCTGGACTCGATGCGGATCACCCTCAACCGGCTGACGAAGGAACTGCGCCAGGCGACCGACGTCTCGACGTCGTCGACTGCCTCCTATCTCGACTTCAACACCTACGTAAACGGCACTCCGACCCATCTCACCTACGACGCGAGCGGAACGACCCTGACGCGCAGCATCAACTCGGGCACCGCGACGCCGGTGCAGGACCAGCTCGCGACGACCGACATCTTCTCCTACGAGGAGGCACCCCCGACGCCGGGCGCCCAGTGGGTGAAGATCGTGCTCCAGGTCAACCCCAAGAACACCCCCGACACCACACTCGTGCTCGATTCAGAGGTGAACCTGAGGAACAGGATCGTGCAATGACGCGACGACTCGACGGCTCCCGTACCGGAACCGAGCACGGCATCGCCATGATCACGGTCCTGCTCGTGGTGTTCATCACCAGCGGGCTCACCGCGATCATGTTCTACAACAGCCTGCATGGCGCGACCGCCACCGGACGGAACCGGTGCTGGGGTGCGGCCGTCCACATCGCCGAGTCGGGCGTCAACGACGCGATCGCGAAGCTCCAGAACACCGCGGGCATCGCGCCGACGGGCTCAGTCACCGGCGACACCGCCGAAGGGACGTACGAGTTCCGGGTCACGGCACTGGCTCGCAACCGCTACCAGATCGACTCGGTGGGGACGTGCGGACCCGGCGGCTCCGTATCGGCCTCACGGCGCCTGCGGGTGACGATGGCCCCGCCGCGCTCGTTCCGGTACGCCCTCTTCTCCCTCAGCGACGTGACGACGAAGAACAACAATGTCGTCTGCGGCGACATCTGGGCGAACACCTTCGTCGTGGTGTACAAGAACGACGAGGTGCTGAGCGCCGACGATCCCGGGTGCGCGGGGAAGGACACCGCCGGCAGCGGGAGCATCAATGCCGCGACCGGCTCCGTGACCCTGCAGAACAACTCGATCGTCTCCGGCGACGTGTGGACCGGCGGCTACGACTCGTCGGGGAACGCCGTGAGCAACAGCGGCACGATCGGTGGGAACGTGACGTCGTCGTCGAGCACCCCGGGATGCGCCGACGACCCCGAGCATGCGAAGTACGACGTGGACGGCGGGTCGATCGGCGGCAACGTCAAGGCGTGGGGGAACCTGACCGGCGGAGCGAGCGTCGCGGGGACGGTGACGCCGTTCGTGTGCGCCACTGCGCCGACACCCAGGCCGATCCCCACCTACACGTTCAATGAGGCCAACTACCCGCCGGGCACCGTCCAGACCTTCGCGTCGCCCGGGGCGTTCAACACCTACCTCGCCGCGAACGGCAACAGCCTCTCGGGCACGTTCTACGTGGAGGGTGGGAGCTCGACCAACGCGATCGATCTCACTGGCGTGAAGATCGCGGGCGACACGACCATCGTCGCCGCCGCGGCGCCGATCGACGGTGGAAACGGGGTGGGAGCGGTCCTCGGAAACACGGACGACAAGATCCTCGTCCTGGTGTCCTACTACGCGGGCGCGGCGAGCTCCTGCACCACCAACGGCGGCAACCCCGGAGACTGCGCGATCTCTTTCAAGAACAACTTCCAACAGAGCGACAACACCGCGGTGCTGCTCTACGCGCCCAACGGGCCGGTCGGGTTCAAGAACAACGCCGAGTTCCACGGCGCGATCTACGCGAACAACATACAGGTGAAGAACAACATGACCGTGGTCTACGACCCGACGGTCGAACAGACCGTGGGCTTCGGCGAGGTGACGCTCGACATCACGCAATGGCTCGAGTGCACACCGGGAGCGGTGACCACCACCGGGTGCTGATCGGCACCGCGCACCAGGCGACCTGCGGGCCAAACGGTCCCGAATCGCCGAGGTGGCCCCGGTAGCATCCGGGAGTGACCCCTTTCAGTCAGGTCTTCCGAGCCCCGAAAGGGACCCACGACATTCTGCCGCCGGCGTCGCGGCGGTTCGCGGCGTTCGTCGACGCCTTCAGTGCCCGGGCCGACCGGTTCGGCTACGGGCTGGCGGTCACACCGCTGTTCGAGCACCTCGAGGTGTTCCTGCGAGTGGGGGAGTCGACCGACATCGTCAAGAAGGAGATGTACGAGTTCGCCGACAAGGGCAACCGACGCCTCGCACTCCGACCGGAAGGCACGGCGTCGGTCGTCCGGGCGTTCGTCGAGCACCGGCCGACCGAGCCGTGGAAGGTGTTCTACTCGGCGCCGAACTTCCGCTACGAGCGTCCGCAGAAGGGTCGCTACCGCCAGCACTGGCAGGTGGGGGCCGAGGTGGTCGGGGCGCCGGATCCCGATCTCGACATCGAGGTCATCGATCTGGCCGCGGGGTTCTTCGCGTCGCTCGGCCTCTCCCGGGTCCGGCTCAGGCTGAACTCGATGGGCGACGCGAAGAGTCGCGGAACCTACGTCGGGCGGCTGCGCGAGTACCTCGCACCGCACGTGAGCACGCTGGGCGACGATTTCGGTCGGATGCTCGCCGACAACCCACTCCGGATCCTCGACTCGAAGAACCCCGCGGTGATCGATGTCGTCGACCGGGCGCCCCAGCTCCCCGAGCACCTCTCCGCCGAGGCCGCCGGGCACTTCGAACAGGTGCAGGCCGGCCTGCGCGCGCTGGGCATCCCGTTCGAGCTCGAGCCGCGTCTCGTCCGCGGGTTCGACTACTACACGGGGACCACCTTCGAGTTCGCGGCGGAGTCTCTCGACGCAGCGCAGGACGCCATCGGTGGAGGGGGTCGGTACGACGGGCTCGCCGCGGAGATGGGCGGTCCCGATGTGTCGGGGATCGGCTTCGGCATCGGAATCGAGCGGGCCCTGCTCGCGTGCGACGCCGAGGGTGTGTTCCCGGCGGCGACACCGCCGCTCGACGTGTTCGTCGTCGACCGCCGCGTCGACCTGACGGGTCCGGAGGCTGCCGTCCTGCTGCACGAGCTGCGCGTCGAGGGTCTCCGGGTCGAGCAGGCCTCCGGCGGTCGGTCGGAGAAGGCCCAATGGAAGCTCGCGGCGCGCCACGAGGCACGCTTCACCGTGGTGCTCGAATCGGGTGCCGTCGAACTGACCGTGCGCGAACGCAGCACGGGAGAGGAGCACAAGGTGTCGCGGGAGCTGGTCGTCGGCTGGCTCTACGAGCGCGCAACCGGATCCGGCCGATCGGCTCCCGGGTCGGCGGGGCCCCACCGATGATGCGCACCCACGAGTCGGGAACGCTCGGTGTCGACGACATCGGGTCGTCGGTCGTCATCTGCGGCTGGGTCGCGAACCACCGTGACCATGGCGGCGTCCTGTTCCTCGACGTTCGCGACGCGTCCGGCCTCGTCCAGGTCCTCGTCGATCCGGAGGCTCCGGGCGGTGCCGGCGCCCACCGCTTGCGATCCGAGTATGTGGTGCGGGTGACGGGCGAGGTCCGGGCGCGTCCCGAGGGGACGGTGAACCCCGACCTGTCGACCGGCACGATCGAGATCGCGGCCAGCGGGGTGGAGGTGCTGGCCGAGTCCGAACCGCCGCCGTTCCCGCTCGACGGGCGCGCGGGCGACGTCGACGAAGCGCTCCGTCTGAAGCACCGATACCTCGACCTGCGTCGCCCGTCGCTGCAACGCAACCTGCGTTTGCGGGCCACCGTGAACCACGCGCTGCGCCGTTCGATGGAGGACCAGCGCTTCGTCGAGGTCGAGACACCCATGCTCATCGCGTCGACCCCCGAAGGCGCGCGCGACTTCGTGGTCCCGTCGCGGCTCCATCCAGGCGAGTTCTACGCGCTGCCGCAGAGCCCCCAACTGTTCAAGCAGCTCCTCATGGTCGGTGGGCTGGAGCGCTACTTCCAGATCGCTCGATGCCTGCGCGACGAAGACCTGCGGGCCGACCGCCAGTTCGAGTTCATGCAGTACGACATGGAGATGAGCTTCGCCGGTGCCGCCGACGTGCAGGCCGTGGTCACCGAAGCTGTCGGCGCCGCGGTTGAGGCGGTCACGGGGGAGCGGCCGGGCGACTTCTCCCGCATGACCTGGCAGGACGCCATGGACCGGTTCGGGTCCGACAAGCCCGACATCCGATTCGGGCTTGAGATCGTCGACCTCGCGCCGGTGTTCGCGTCGACGGGGTTCCGGGCGTTCCAGGCCGAGGCGGTGCGGGGCATCCGGGTCCCGGGCCGGGCCGACATGGGTCGCAACAAGCGCGACGCGCTCATCGATCGGGCCAAGGCGCTCGGCGCGGCCGGGTTGGTGTCGTTCAAGCTCGAGGGCGGCGCTCTCGCCGGTCCGGGCCTCAACCACCTCACCGCCGACGAGCAGGGCGACCTGATCCGCACGCTCGGTGCGGCCGACGGTGACCTCGTGCTCATCGTCGCCGGTGCACCGCGGATGGCGAGCGAGGTGCTGGGCGCGCTCCGCCTCGACCTGGACCGACCTCCCGTCGACGAGGGCGGGCTCCACTTCTGCTGGATCGACCACTTCCCGTTGTTCGAGGGCCTCACCGACGACGGCAGCCCGATCCCGGCCCACCATCCGTTCACGATGCCGCACCCCGACGACCTGGAGCTCCTGGCGACCGCCTGGGGAGAAGACCTGCTGAAGGTGCGGTCCCTGTCGTACGACCTCGTGCTCAACGGGTCGGAGCTGGGTTCGGGCAGCGTCCGGATCCACACGCCCGACGTCCAGCGCCGGGTCTTCACCCTGCTCGGAATCTCCGACGAGACCGCAGCCGAGCGCTTCGGGTTCCTGCTCGAGGCGTTCCGCTACGGCGCCCCTCCGCACGCGGGCTTTGCGATCGGCATCGACCGGTTCGCCGCGCTGCTCTGCGGCGAGGAGAACATCCGCGAGGTGATCGCGTTCCCCAAGACCCAGTCGGGCGCCGATCCGCTCACCGGAGCGCCCACCGAGATCGACCCCGCCCAGCTCCGCGACCTCGGCCTCCAGCGCACATCCCGTCCGACTCGCCGATCCTGACGAGCCGCGCGTCCCCTCCAGTGCGCCGTTGGTGCGTTTCCCGTCGCATAGCGACGGGAAACGCACCAACGAGCGGGCTTGGTGGTCGATGTCAGAGCCTGGTGGAAGGCTCCGACGATGTCGATCACAGCGCTGGCGCAGCGGCAATGGGGGCTCGTCACCTACGGCCAGGCGATCCGATGCGGGCTCAGTCCCGAGAAGATCCAGCGGCGGGTTGCCTCCGGGCGATGGATCAGGGTGCGACGTGGCGTGTACGCCGTGGCCGGTGTACCCCCGTCTTGGGAGCAGGCCGTGACTGCCGCGGTGCTCGCCGCCGGCGCCGGCGCGGTGGCATCGCACGGTACGGCGGCCGCGCTCTGGGGATTGCCGGGCTTTGAGCGCGGCGATCTGGAGATCACGACCGACCGACCGGACCAGCGACGTCTGCCCGGCGTCCGCACGCATCGAACCTCGGTGTTTCTCCGAGCCGAGCACACGATTCGACGAGGGATCCCGATGACGTCGGTCGCACGGACCCTCGCCGACGTGTCGGCTCGGCGCACGGTGGCCCAGCTCGGCGCGGCGGCCGACGCCGCCATCCGGGAGGGTTCGCTCGGCCTGCACGATCTCAGGCTCTGCGTCGACGGCCTCCGTCCGGCACCAGGGCGACACCTGCGCACGATGAACAGCGTGGGCGCGCGCCGGCTCCCGGGGTACGAGGCGGGGGAGAGCGGCCTCCAGATGCGGTTCGCGCGAGGGCTCGTCGCCGCCGGTTGCCCGGAGCCGACGATCGAGCATCGCGTGCGGGCCGGAGGCAAGAGATACCGGATCGATCTCGCCTATACCGATGTGATGCTCGCGATCGAGGTCGACGGGTGGGACGTCCACCGCACGCGCACCGCCTTCGATCGTGACCGGGCTCGGGCAAACGATCTGGTGGCGGCGGGTTGGACGCTGCTTCGCCTGACCGCCTCGATGTCGGACACCGAGGCCGCCCACGTGACCCGGTCCACGTTGGTGCGCTTGGCGTCGCATGGCGACGCCAAGCGCACCAACGCGCCGGGCTCGCCGGACGTGCCCGGGATGCATGGGGTGCGCGGCAGTGAGAGGGTGGCGTGATGGCCGAGGACCTGTTTGCGAATGCGGCAGAAGACCGCATGCACGCGCGGGCGCCCCTCGCGGCTCGGATCCGGCCCCGCTCCCTCGACGACGTCGTGGGCCAGGAACACCTGCTCGGCCCGGCCAAGCCCCTGCGGACGCTCATCGAGTCCGACCGGCTGTCGTCGGTCATCCTCTGGGGCCCACCGGGCACCGGCAAGACGACGATCGCCCGCCTCATCGCGGGGGCGACCGAGAAGGCATTCGAGCCGCTGAGCGCGGTCAATGCCGGTGTGAAGGACGTGCGCGAGATCGTCGAACGGGCCCGCGCCCGCCTCGGCGAGCTCGGGCGCGGCACCATCCTGTTCCTCGACGAGGTCCACCGCTTCAACCGCACCCAACAGGACTCGCTCCTGCCCCACGTCGAAGAAGGTCTCCTCGTGCTGGTCGGCGCGACGACCGAGAACCCCTTCTTCTCGCTCACCGCGCCGCTGCTCAGCCGGTCCACCCTCTTCCGCCTCGAGCCGATCGGGCCCGAACCTCTGCGGCGCCTGCTCGCGCGGGCGCTGGCCGACTCCGAGCGAGGCCTCGGCGCCGAGGAGCTCCAGATCGACGCCGACGCGCTCGCTCACCTGGTGGAGCGCGCCGAGGGTGATGCCCGTCACGCGCTCACGTCACTCGAGGTGGCCGCGGGTCTCGCCGCCGAGCAGGGCCAAGCTGCCATCACCCTGACCGATGCCGAAGCCGCGCTGGCGATGCGCGCCCTGCGCTACGGCGACGACGAGCACTACGACGTCGTATCTGCGTTCATCAAGGCGATTCGCGGCTCCGACCCCGACGCCGCGCTCTACTGGCTCGCCCGCATGCTCGAGGCGGGGGAGGACGCGCGCTTCATCGCCCGTCGCCTCGTGATCCTCGCCTCCGAGGACGTCGGCCTGGCGGATTCGAACGGTCTCGTCGTCGCCGACGCTGCGGCTCGGGCGGTCGAGTTCGTGGGGCTGCCCGAAGCCCAGCTCAACCTGGCCCATGCCGTCGTGTACCTGGCCCGGGCACCGAAATCCAACTCGGTGACGGCCGCGCTCGGCGCCGCCTTCGCCGACGTTCGGGATCGAGCCGCAAGCGGCGTTCCGGGCCATCTTCGCGACTCGCACTATCCCGGTGCCGCGGCCCTGGGCCACGGGGAGGGCTACGTCTATCCTCACGACGACCCCCGCGGCTGGGTGCCGCAGGAGTACCGCCCACCCGAGGTCGCCGGCCGCGCCTACTGGACCCCCAGTGGTCGTGGGCGTGACGTCGGGGCGGAGCATCCGAGAACGTCGACGTCGACCCGGGAGCGAGATGACCGAGACACCCAGCCGGACGGGACCCAACCGGACCGGCCCGGACCGGACCAGCCGGACCAGCCGGACCGAGACCGGCTCGACCGGACGGAGGAGGCTCCGTGAGCGCGGCTGACTGGGCCGCTGCGACCCTCGGGGTCTCGGTCGCGATCCTCGTGGGCGGGCTGTTGGTCGTGCTCCTCTTGCTGGTCGCGACCCTGCGCAACCTGCGTCGGTCGATCGACGACCTTCGGAGCGAGAGCGTCGCCGCGCTCGACGAGATGCGCGAGCTGACCCATGAGGCCGCCGGCGAGGTGGACCGCGTCGGCGCGGTGCTCGACGCGGCCGACATCGTCGGTCAACGGCTCGACGGCGCGTCCAAGCTCGCGGCCCGAACCGTCTCGAGTCCGGTGGTCAAGGCCCTCGCGCTGGGCACGGGTACCCGCCGGGCGGTCAGGCGAATGCGCCGGCCCGGCGCCTCCGACCGCTCATCTCGATCCGATCGATAACGAGCGTCGGGAAGGGGTGATCTCCGGTGTTCAAGCGGGTGCGCTGGATGGCGGTCGGTTTCGGCGCCGGCGTCGGCACGTCGGTGTGGGCGTACCGATCGGTGCGCCGCACCGTCGAGCGCCGCGCCTCGCCCGAGCTGATCGGCGCGGGCCGCAAGGCCAATGAGCTGCGACGCGACCTGCGCGACGCGGTCGCCGAAGGTCGGGCCGCGATGCACGAACGCGAAGCGGAGCTGCACACGCGTCTTGCGAACGGGCGTGACCCGACCGAGCCGTAGACTCCGACCGTGCCGTCGCGCCCTCGTCCCACTGCGGACCGAATCCGCCAGGCGTTCCTCGACTTCTTCGCGTCTCGCGGCCACACGGTCGTGCCCAGCGCCAGTGTCGTGCCGATCGACGCGAGCCTGCTCTTCACCAACTCGGGCATGGTTCCGTTCAAGTCGTACTTCGTGGGTGACGAGGCGCCGCCGTACCGGCGGGCCGTGTCGGCGCAGAAGTGCGTACGGGCCGGCGGCAAGCACAACGACCTGGAAGAGGTCGGGCGTACGAACCGGCACTTCACGTTCTTCGAGATGCTGGGCAACTTCAGCTTCGGCGACTACTTCAAGGCTGAGGTGATCCCATGGTCATGGGCCTTCCTCACCGAGGATCTCGGCCTCGACCCCGAACGCATCTGGGTGACGGTCCACGCCGACGACCACGAGGCCGCCGGGATCTGGCGCGACGTCGTCGGCCTGCCCGCGGAGCGGATCCAGCACCTCGGTGATGAGACCAACTTCTGGCGCATGGCCAACGCGGGGCCGTGCGGACCGAACTCGGAGATCTTCTGGGACCTCGGTCCCGACGCCGGACCTGGGGGAGGCCCTGCGGTCAGCGAAGACCGATTCATCGAGATCTGGAACCTGGTCTTCATGCAGCTCGACGAGCGATCCGACGGTGAGATGGCCCCCCTACCCGCGCCGAGCATCGATACCGGCGCCGGGCTCGACCGGCTCCTGGCCGTGCTCCAGGGCGTTCCGACGGTGTGGGACACCGACGTGATGCGTCCCATCATCGCCCGTGCCGAACAGGTCACCGGCGTCGGATACGGCGGGTTCCCCGGTGGTGAACAGGACGTGAGCCTTCGCATCCTCGCCGAGCACGGCCGCACGATGACGTTCATCGTCGGCGCCGGCATCGTCCCCTCCAACGAGGAGCGGGGCTACGTGCTGCGGCGAATCATCCGCCGTGCCGTTCGTCACGGGTATCTCCTCGGCGTGGACCATCCGGTCACCCCGGCGCTCGTGGACGCCACGATCGACGTGATGGGTGGCGCGTATCCCGACCTCGGTCCGGAGCGTGACTCGATCAAGAAGGTCGTGGGCCGTGAGGAGGAACGATTCCGCACCACCCTGGCGCGTGGCGTCCAGCTCCTCGACGAGATCATGGCCCGCGGCGACGTCGGTGGCGACGACGCCTTCTACCTCCACGACACGCTCGGCTTCCCGATCGAGCTGACCCGCGAGATCGCCGCCGAGCGCGGTCGCACGGTCGACGCCGAGGGCTTCGCCACGAGCATGCAGGCGCAACGCAGTCGTGCCCGTGAGGCGACGAAGCCCGACGGCGACCAGTCGGGGACGCCCGTCGAGCGGTACCGGGAGCTCCTCGACGCGTACGGGCCCACCGAGTTCACCGGCCGCCAGGAGTACGAGACCACCGGCGCCAAGGTGCTCGCCCTGATCGCCGGTCCCGGTCGCGTCCTGATCGCCGGGCCCGGCGATCGGGTGCAGGTGCTCCTCGACCGCACACCCTTCTACGCCGAGTCCGGTGGGCAGGTCGGCGACATCGGCGAGCTCCGGACCGAGTCTGCGACCCTTCGAGTCACCGACACGCAGTACGCGCTCGCGGGCACGCTCGTGGCCCACACCGCGACCGTCGAACAGGGCGAGATCCACGAGAGTGATGCGGTGGACGCGTCCATCGACGGCCAACGTCGCGACCGGATCCGGCGGAACCACACCGCGACCCACATCCTCCACTGGGCGCTGCGCGACGTGTTGGGTCCACACGTGAAGCAGGCGGGATCCCACGTCGGGCCCGATCGCCTCCGGTTCGACTTCTCGCACTTCGAGGCGGTCACGCCCGCCGAGCTCGACCGGATCGAGAGTCTCACCAACCACGAGATCATCACCGACGCCCCCGTGCGTCACTACGAGACCTCGAAGGAACACGCCGCCGAGCTCGGTGCGATCGCGTTCTTCGGCGACAAGTACGGCGACGTGGTGCGCGTCCTCGAAGCCGGCGAGCGCTCGATCGAGCTGTGTGGTGGCACCCATGTGCATGCCCTGGGTTTCATCGGCCCCGTCAAGATCGTGAGCGAGGGATCGATCGGTTCCAACCTCCGCCGGATCGAAGCCGTGACGGGCGATGGCGCCCTCGCGCGCATCCACGACGAAGAGCTCGAGCTGCGACGCGCGGCCGGCCTCTTGCACGTCGGCGCGGGCGAGGTCGGCGAACGCGTGGAGAAGGTCCTCGCCGAGCTCAAGGGCCTGCACGACGAGCTCGACGCGTTGCGAGCCCGCCAGGCGAGTGTCGAGGCTGTCGATCTCGCCCAGGCCGCCACCGACGGGGTGGTCGCGGTGCGTCGCGACGGGCTGGCCAAGGGTGACCTGCAGCGCCTCGCGACGTCGACGCGCGACGCGCTCGGATCGGGTGTCGTCGTCATTGCCGGCGTCGCCGATGACAAGCCCGGTCTCGCGGTTGCGGTCACGAAGAACCTGGTCGCTGCCGGGGTATCAGCCGCGACGATCGCCGCGCCGGCTGCGAAGCTGCTCGGGGGCGGGACGAACAAGGGGGCCGACCTCGCCATCGGCGGCGGCAAGGACCCGACCGCCGTCGATGACGCGCTGGCGCTGGCCCGGACCACGGCAACGGAGGCCGTAGGCTCGACCGGATGACTCGGGTCCTCGGGGTCGATCTCGGCACTCGCCGGATCGGGCTCGCCTGTTCGGACGCCCTCGGGATCACGGCCGGGCCGCTCTCGGTCATCGAGCGGACCGGCGATCGAACCGCCGAGCACCGGGCGATCCTCGCCGCCGCCCGAGATGCCGGGGCGTCGAGCATCGTGGTCGGGCTGCCGCGAGCGCTGTCGGGGAAGGTGACGGCCGCCGAGCGTGCCGCCCGACGCGAGGCCGACGAGCTCGGCGAGCTCGCAGGGCCCGACATCCCCGTCGCGTTGTACGACGAGCGGTTCACGACCGTCATCGCCGAGCGCGCGCTCGTCGCATCGGGGGTTCGCCGACGAGACCGCAAACAGGTGGTCGACAAGGTGGCGGCCGCGGTGATGCTCCAGGGATATCTCGACGCCCAGGAGCCCCGACCGTGACGGTGCTCGACGAGCCCCGCTCGCGCCGTGATCACGTCCGGGCCCGCCGCGACCGGGGGCACCGGCGCAAGACCTGGATCGTCGCGGCTGTGCTGGCCGCGATCCTCGCCGTACCGATCCTCGTCGTCGGCGGATGGACCTACCTCCAGCTCCACCCGCGTGGTAGCCCCGGCGACGACGTCGTCGTGGTGATCGAGGATGGCTGGGGCGCGACCCAGATCGGCGGCGAGCTCGAGCATCAGGGTGTCATCGGTTCCTCGCTGGTGTTCCGGCTCTGGGAACGCAACGCCGTGTTCATTCCCGGGACGTACGCGCTGGCCGAGAACCTGGGAGTCGTCGACGCCTCGAAGGCGCTGCGGCGCGGGGTCGCAGCCGTGCCCGAGGTCGGTGTGCTCCCCGGCCAGACGATCGAAGAGGTCGGCGACCGGTTCGGCGTGATCCGTCGCTTCTCCAAGGAACGGTTCATCGAGGTGGCGACCGACGGCGGGATCCGCTCGCGGTTCGAACCGGACGGTGTCACCACGCTGGAGGGCTTGCTCGCGCCGGACTCGTACCGCGTGCCGCCCGACGAGACCGAGGCGAGCCTCACCACCACGATGGTCACCGCGTTCGACGAACGGGCGAGCGCCCTCGGTCTCGACGATGCCGCCGCGAACCTGGGCCGGTCGCCCTATGAAGTGATCATCGTCGCGTCGCTCGTACAACGCGAGGCTCGCCTCGACGAGGACCGCCCGCTCATTGCCGCGGTGATCTACAACCGGCTCCGGTCCGGTACCCGGCTCCAGATCGACGCGACCCATCAGTACGCGGCGACCACCGGCCGGGCCGACTACGACACCTACGAGATCCCAGGTTTGCCGCCGACGCCGATCTCGACGGTCAGCTCCGAGTCGCTCGCCGCCGCGATGCATCCGGCTGACGTCTCCTATCAGTTCTACGTTCTCGCCGACGAGGCTGGGCGCCACGTCTTCGCCGACACCTATGACGAGCACCTCGCCAACGTCGAGGCCGCCCGAGCGAAGGGGCTCCTGTGAGCGAACCCAGCAGCGACGCCGCCGCCATCTCCGGTCGCACGCGAGTGGCCGGTGTGATCGGGGCGCCCGTCGCGCATTCGCTGTCACCGGCGATCCACAACGCGGCCTATCGCGCGCTGGGTCTCGACTGGGTCTACGTCGGCCTCCCCGTCGCCGAGGGCCGCGGTCGTGCCGCCGTGCGCGCACTGGCGACGCTCGGACTCGCGGGCGTCAACGTGACGATGCCGCACAAGGCCGCGGCGGCCGAGGCGTGTGACACGCTGACAGTCGACGCCGCGGCGCTGTCGGCGGTGAACACCGTGGTCGTCGCCGACGACGGCACGCTGGCCGGCGAGAACACCGACGGCGCGGGCTTCCTCGCGATGCTGGAGAGCGTCGGCGTCGGAGCCTCGGACCGGCGGGTGCTCGTGCTCGGCGCGGGCGGCGCGGCACGCGCCATCGTGTTGGCGCTCGGCCGCGTCGGCGCTCGTGTCACGGTTGCCGCGCGCCGTCCGGCGGCCGCGGCGGCGGCCGCGGCTCTCGCGAGTGGCGCACAGAGCTTCGGCTGGGACGATCTGGCGACTCGGTTCGAGAGCGCCGAGATCGTCGTCAATGCCACGCCGATCGGCATGGGGAGCGAGCCGCCGCCGGTCGAGCCGGAGGCGATCGGCGCCGGCCAGGTCGTGGTGGACACCGTCTACCACCCGGCCGAGACGCCGTTGTTGGCCGTGGCGCGCGCCCGTGGCGCCCGATGCGCCGGCGGCGTCGGGATGCTGGTCGGCCAGGCCGCGGTCGCGTTCGAGCTGCTCACGGGACACGTCGCCCCGGTCGAGGTCATGACCCGGGCCGCGCAGGCGGCCCTGGCCGACCGAGCGGGGTGATTCCGGCACCGCTCGGCTCAAGAGGATGGGCTCGACCTGCCGATCATCCCTGGGAAGAGAGGACCCGACTTGTCGCTACAGGGCACGCTCGACACCTTCGCCCTCGCGGACGTGCTGGAGCTGATCGAACGGTGCCGCAAATCAGGGGCTCTGGAGATCCGCGATCCCCAGAGCCGTGGAGTCGTGTACTTCGCCGGTGGTCGCTTCAGTGCGGCCGAGGCCGGTGAGCTCGCCGGGCCGGTCGCGTCGGCCGAGGAGCTCGAGGCGCGGGTCATCGACGTGTGCTTCGCGATGTTTCGCGTCGAGTCCGGGCTCTTCGAGTTCGAGACCGACCGGTTCCCCCCGTGGCCGGTTCGGGGAGGTATCGAGGTCGCCGCCACGGTGGCCCAGGTACAGCAGCTCCAGCGCGATTGGCTGGCCATCGAGGCGGTGATCCCGTCGCTCGACTGTCGGCCCGACGTCGTCGACGACCTCGGTGGTGAGCAGGTCGTCCTCGACCGGGACGGGTTCCGGGTCCTGCGGGTCGTGGACGGCGAACTCAGCGTCCGAGACATCGCGCGCAAGCTCGGGCGGTCGGTGCTCGAGGTCTGCAAGGACCTCTACGATCTGCTCGAAGCCGGAGCGGTGTGCGTACCGACCGCGCCGGAACGCACCGTCGTCGACGAGCTCGTCCTCTCGCCCGACGAGAACCTCGAGGGATCGTCAAGATACTCAGACCTCCCGGAGGTGCACGGGCTGGTCGTGCCCTCGTCGCCCGAGGGGCTCGAGCCGTATGCGCCGACTCAGGCCGAAGCACGCCCGACCGAGCCCTACGAGCCGGAGGGTGTCGAACCGGTGGCCGTGGCGCCGGACCCGATGGCCCTTGACCCGATGGCCCCTGACCCGATGGCACCGGACCCGCCGGGCTCCGAGTCACCCGCCGGGGAGCCACGACCGGCGACCGAGAGCGGGCCTGATGCCGGCGAGGAGGAACCTGTCGAGGAACCCGTACCGGATCGTGCCGCCATGCTTCGCCTGTTTGCCTCGCTCCGGGACGACTGATCGCCCGCAGGTTCCTCAACCCGGTCGCAAGACGCGCCGATACGCGAGAGTCGAACCGCACCGTCCTGCCCGATGACGCGCCGGCGCGGCCGGCCGGAGGAGCACCCGCGTGGCTGAAGGGAATCCACTCGGCGCACTGCTTGCCCAGCAAGGGCTGCTTTCACGCGAACGCCTCGACGAGGCGCTCGCCGAGCAGGCGGACAGCGGAGAGCCCCTGCCCCGTATTCTCATCGATCGCGGGTTCGTCAACGAGGTCGATCTCGTCCGCACGCTCGCCACGCAGGTCGGGCTCGACTTCGTCGACCTCTCCGAGGTCAGTGTCGACGCTTCGGTCGCCACGATGGTGCCCGAGGCGCTCGCCCGCAAGTACCAGGCGTTGCCGATCTACTGGCAGGACGAACGACTGGTGGTCGCGATCGCGGATCCATCCAACGTCTTGGCGGTCGACGACATCCGTGCCCTCACCGGCGCCGACGTCCGAATGGTCGTGGCCACCCAGGGTCAGCTCGCCGAGCTCATCGATCGGTACCACCGGCTCGACGATGAGGTGGACACCGTCGCCCAGGAAGCCGCTGATGAGCTCGGTGACGCTGATGACATCACGAACCTCGGCGATGTCATCGAGGACGCGCCGATCGTCAAGTTCGTCAACCTGCTCATCACCCAGGCCGTGTCCGACCGGGCGTCGGACATCCATGTCGAGCCGGGGGAGGGCGATCTGCGGATCCGGTTCCGCATCGACGGAGTGCTCCACGAGGTGATGCACTCGCCCCGATCCATCCAGAACGGGGTCATCAGCCGCCTCAAGGTCATGGCCGAGATCGACATCGCCGAGCGGCGGCTTCCCCAGGACGGCCGCATCTCGTTGACCGTCGGCGGAAAGCCGATCGACCTGCGGGTCGCGACGTTGCCGACCGTCCACGGTGAGAAGGTGGTGATGCGGATCCTGGACAAGGGTCAGGCGCTGCTGACCCTCGACGAGCTCGGTTTCCTGCCCGAGTCACTCGAGCGCTACTCGGCGAGCTACACGAAGCCGTACGGAACGATCCTCGTCACCGGTCCCACAGGCTCGGGCAAGTCGACCACGCTCTACGCGACGCTGAACATCCTCAACGAGGTGCATCGCAACATCATCACGATCGAGGATCCCGTCGAGTACCGACTCTCGGGGATCAACCAGATTCAGGTGCACCCACGGGCCGGTCTCACATTCGCGAAGGCCCTGCGGTCGATCCTGCGCGCCGACCCCGACATCATCCTGCTCGGCGAGATTCGCGACCGCGACACCGCGATCATCGGGATCGAAGCTGCACTGACCGGCCACCTCGTGCTGTCCACGCTGCACACCAACAGCGCGGCCTCGACGCCGCTACGCCTCGTCGAGATGGGCGTCGAACCGTTCCTCGTGACCAGCGCACTCGACTGTGTGCTCGCGCAGCGCCTTGCTCGGCGGCTCTGTGACCGGTGCAAGGAGGCGTACCAGCCCACCGAATCCGAGCTCGTCGAGGCGGGATGGCCCATCGACGACCTGGGCGACGGTGATTGGCCCACTCTCCACCGGCGGGTCGGCTGCTCGTCCTGTGGCCGCACCGGATACCGGGGTCGCTTCGCGATCCACGAGGTCATGCTGATGACCGAGGAGATCAAGCGCATGGTGATCGAGCGGCGTTCCACCGAGGATCTCCAGAAGACCGCGGTGATGCACGGCATGCTCACCCTGCGCGAGGACGGTCTCCGCAAGGTCGCCGCCGGCCAGACCAGCCTCGAAGAGGTCTTTCGCGTCGTCGCCTGAGGAATCGAATGAGGTGCGCCGGCGGCTTCAGACCGGCGCCGCCCCGGCCGATACAGAGCCGAGACGATCGGAGGCCGGAAAGTGCTGGGCAGTCAACAACGGGTACTGGGCGAGTTCCTGGTCGATCGCCACGTTCTGTCGCGCGACGACCTGCAGGTCGCGATCGCCGAGGCCCGGCGGATGGGGGATCCGCTGCCGAGCGTGCTGCTGCGTCAGAACCTCGTCGGCGAGAAGGACCTGACCGCCGCGATCGCCGAGACGCTGTCGCTGCGATTCGTGGACTTCACCGAGAGCCCGCTCAACGCCGACGCGTCCACCACGATCCCGTCCGATGTCGCCCGTAAGCACCAGGCCCTCGGAATCGACTTCGACGGTGCGCGTCTCGTCGTGGCCTTTGCCGAGCCGGGCGACGACGAGGCGGTGAGCGCGGTCGGCACGGCGACGGGCTACGAGATCATTCCGGCCGCGGCCGGTCGCTATGAGCTCACCCAGGCGATCGAGAGCGTCTACGGCCCCGACCGGTCGTCCGCGCCGTCGCTGGTTGTGGCGCCCGATCCCGAGGCCGACGACGAAGAAGACGGGTTGGCGGTCAACGTGCTGCTTCAGCGTCTGATCGAGGCGCGCGGGTCGGACCTCCATCTCGCATCCGGTTCACCACCCATCATGCGGGTCAACGGAGAGCTGCGGGCCATGGCGGACATGCCCGTGCTCAACGGCTCGGAGATCCGCGAGATGGTGTACGCCATCCTCGGTCAACACCAGCGCGAGAAGTTCGAGAACGACCTCGAGCTGGACACCTCCTACAGCCTGCCCGGCATCGGCCGCTTCCGGATCAACGTGTTTCTCCAACGCGACTCCGTCGGCGCGGTGGTGCGCGCCATCCCGTTCGACATCGTGGCCTTCGACCAGCTCGGGCTCCCGGCATCCGTGCAGCCCTTCGCCCAACTCCCGCGCGGCCTCGTTCTCGTCACGGGTCCGACCGGTTCGGGCAAGTCGACGACCTTGGCGTCCCTGCTCGACATCGTGAACCGCGAGAAGGCCGTCCACATCATGACGGTCGAGGATCCGATCGAGTTCCTCCACACCCACAAGCGTTCCGTGGTCAACCAGCGCGAGGTGGGGGAGGACACCCACTCGTTCGCCGCCGCGCTCAAGCATGTGCTGCGCCAAGACCCCGACGTCATCCTCGTCGGAGAGATGCGTGACCTCGAGACGATCTCCACCGCGCTCACCGCGGCGGAAACCGGTCACCTCGTCTTCGCGACGCTCCACACCCAGGACGCGCCCCAGTCGATCGACCGCATCATCGACGTCTTCCCCGCCCACCAACAGCAACAGATCCGGGTGCAGCTCGCCGCGACCCTCCAGGGGATCGTCACCCAGCAGCTCCTGCCCATCGTCGGAGGTGCCGGCCGTGCTGTCGCCGCCGAAGTGCTTGTCGCGACTCCCGCCGTGCGCAACATCATTCGCGAAGGCAAGACCCACCAGATCTACTCGATGATGCAGGCCGGCGGGAAGCACGGCATGGTCACAATGGACCAGGAGCTCGCCCGCCTCGTCCGGTCCGGGCGGGTGTCTCTCGAGCTCGCGCTGGAGCGGGCGCAGCACGAAGACGACGTGCGCCGGCTCCTCACGAGCGCGGCCTAGCGAGCTCACGATGCCGTCGACGTTCGTCTACAAGGTCCGCGATCCGGGCGGGAAGGTCATCGAGGGTCAGCTCGAGGCCGACAGCGCCGCGCTGGTCGTCGACAAGCTCCGCTCGATGGGTTACACGCCGATCTCGGTCGACGCGCGTTCCGAGAACAAGTTCAGCGCGGACCTGAAGATCCCGGGACTGTCGAACCGCGTCTCACTGAAGGACGTTGCCGTCATGTCGCGCCAGTTCGCGACGATGATCGACTCGGGTCTCTCGATTCTGCGATCGCTGGCCATCCTCGCTGACCAGACGGAGAACAAGGAGCTCGGCCGGATCATCGGCGAGGTACGCCTCGACGTGGAGCGGGGAGCCTCCCTCTCGGCCGCGCTGGTTCGTCACCCGAAGGCCTTCAACCGCCTGTACGTGGCGATGGTCCGATCCGGTGAGACCTCCGGGACGTTGGACTCGGTGCTCATCCGGCTGGCCGACACGATCGAGAAGCAGGTCGAGCTGCGCCGGAAGGTGAAGTCGGCGATGACGTATCCGGTCATGGTCGGGGCCGTGGTCTTCACCATCGCGATGATCATGCTCGTGTTCATCGTCCCCCAGTTCGAGGACATCTACCACTCGCTGGACGGCGAGCTCCCCGCCCCGACCAAATTGTTGCTGGGGATCTCGCGCATCGTCCGCACGCTCTTCCCGGTCCTCATCGTGGGCGGGATCATCGCGTTCTTCCTGTTCCGCCGGTGGATCAACACCCAGTCCGGTCGGGCGATCTGGGACCGTTTCAAGCTGCGCATGCCGATCTTCGGTGGGCTGATCCGAAAGACTGCGCTGGCGCGCTTCGCCCGCACCCTTGCCTCGCTGACCCGGGCCGGTGTGCCGATCCTCGAGTCCCTCGAGATCGTCGCCGACACGGCGGGCAACACGGTGGTCGCGAACGCGGTCCACGACACCCAACGCGCGGTCAAGGGGGGCGACTCGATCGCGCGTCCGCTCGAGCAACACGAGGTGTTCCCGCCGATGGTCGTGCAGATGATGGCCGTCGGTGAGGAGACCGGTGCGCTCGACGAGATGCTCGAGAAGATCGCCGAGTTCTACGAGCAGGAAGTCGAGGCCACCGTCGACGCGCTGACCTCGCTCATCGAGCCGCTGCTCATCGTGGTGATGGGCGTGATGGTCGGCGGCATGATCGTCGCCCTCTACCTGCCACTGTTCAACATCATCAAGCTCATCCAGTAGCGCGGCGGCGAGTCGGGTACCGAGTCGGGCACGGGGGTCGATCGACTCCGTGCGATGATGGGGCGTGGCCGGACACCAGCACCCGCCCGCCGGTATGCGTGATCCCGCGGATCCCACGACGCCCCGGCGCAGAGCCCTCTGGTTCAGCCTCGGGGCCAACGGTGGCTTCCTGATCGTCGAGGTCGTTGCCGGTTTCGCGTTCGGCTCGTTGGCGCTCATCGCCGACGCCACGCACATGGCCACCGACGTCGCCGGGCTCCTGATCGCGCTCGTGGCGATGTCGCTCGCGGCCCGACCGGCGTCGGCTCGCATGACCTACGGACTGCAGCGCACCGAGGTGCTCGGTGCGCTCGTCAACGGTGTGGTCCTCGTCGCCACCGCAGCCTGGATCTTCGTCGAGGCCATCCGTCGGCTCGGCACGCCCGAACACGTCGACGGCGGCGGCGTGATCGTCGTCGCGACATTGGGTCTCGCGGTCAACGTGCTGAGCGCGCTGTGGCTCCGGCGCGTCGCCGGACGGAGCTTGAATCTGCATGCCGCCTACCTCCACATGCTGCTCGACGCTGCCGGCTCGGTCGGCGCGATGATTGCCGGCGTCGCCGTCGTCGTCGCCGGTGCCGACTGGATGGACCCTGTCGTCTCGATCCTCGTCGGCCTGCTGGTGCTGTACTCGACCTGGGGGCTCCTGCGCGACACGGTCCGTGTCCTGCTCGAGGGCGCGCCGCGCGGCATCGACGTTCCCGATGTCGAGGCCGCGCTCGCCGAGATCGACGGCGTGGCGGCGGTGCATCACACCCACATCTGGGACCTTGCGTCGGACACGTCCGTACTCTCCACCCACGTCGTGTTGGACGACTCCCCGACGCTGCACGACGCCCAGCTGCGGGGTGACCGGCTGAAGTCGTTGTTGGCTGACCGTTTCGGCATCACCCACTCCACGATCGAGCTCGAGTGTCACGAGTGCGATTCGCGATTTGCGATTCCGCCCGGCTGACCGACCCGGTCGGGGAGCGGCGTCGGGGCGAGGTGGGGCAGGTCAGACGACGACGCGGAGCATCTCGTCGATGCTGGTGACCCCGTCGGCCACTCGTCGGAGGGCGGCCGTGCGGAGCGTATCCATTCCTTCGGCGACCGCCCACCGCTCGATGTCCTGGCTGGACTGGCGAGCGAGGACGAGACGGGCGATGTCGTCGGTCATGGGCATGATCTCATAGATCGCGACGCGGTCCCGATAGCCGGTGCCATTGCAATGCGAGCAGCCGACGGGGCGGCGAATGGCGTCGGCATCGAGTATCTCGTCGGAGAGTCCGAATGACTCGCGGGCCGCGTGATCGGGTGAGTACGGCTCCGAGCAGCGGGTGCAGAGGCGCCGTACGAGGCGCTGGCCGACGACACACGTCAGCGCGGACGTGACGAGGAACGGCTCGACGCCCATGTCGAGCAGCCGTAGCGGCACCGCGGCGGCGCGGGTCGTGTGAATCGTCGAGAGCACGAGGTGTCCGGTCAGCGCCGCTTCGGCCGCGATCCTCGCGGTCTCGAGGTCTCGGATCTCACCGACGAGGATCACGTCCGGGTCCGCTCGGAGTATCGACCGCAGCGCGGTCGGAAACGTCAGCCCGACGCGCAGGTCGATCTGGATCTGTTTGATGCCGTCGACCTGGTACTCGATCGGGTCCTCGACCGCGATGATGCTTCGGTCGGGCTCGTTGATCTCCACGAGCGTCGCGTACAACGTCGATGTCTTTCCCGATCCTGTCGGGCCGCTCGCGAGGATGGCGCCCTGCGGGCGGCGGAAGGCCGCCTCGTACCGCTCCAGCTCGGCGGGTGTGAACCCGAGCGACTCGAGCGCGATGACGCCGCTGCTCTGGTCGAGCAGTCGCAACACCGCGGCCTCACCGTGTGCGGTCGGCAGCGTCGCGACCCGTACATCCACCTGGCGGTTGCCATGGCTCACCGAGAACCGGCCGTCGTTCGGGAGTCGGGTCTGGGTGATGTCCATCCCCGCGATGATCTTCAGGCGGCTCATCACCGAGCGGTGGATGTTGGCGGGGAGCTCGGACGCATCGTGGAGCACGCCGTCGACCCGGAACCGCACCCGCACCCGATCGGGTCCGGGTTCCAGATGCACATCGGAGGCGCGCTCGTCGATGGCGTTCGCAAGGACAGCGTCGACGACCCGCACGACGGGTGCGTCGTCGACGACCGCCACGGCGCCGGCCGATGGATCCTCATCGTCGACCGCGTCCTGCGTCGCCTCGTCCACATGGTTCGCGAGCGAGGAGCCGGACCAAGCTCGCTCGATCATCGCGCCGAGCTGTTCGGGGTCGGCCATCATCGGAATCACCGATGCTCGGAGCAGCATCCCCAGATCGTCGATCGCGAACACGTCCTGCGGGTTGCCCATGGCGACGACGACGCCGTCGTCACGGCGGGCGATGGGGATCGCGTGATACCGGCGTGCCACTTCCTCCGGAACCGATTGGACCACGAGGTGATCGACGGGCGTCTCGTCGAGATCGATGAACGCCACGCCGATCCGCTGGGCCATGATCCGTGTGACGTCATAGGACGAGACGAACCCGAGCTTCACGAGCGACTCACCGATCCGCAGACCGGTCTGGCGCTGGAGGTTCAGCGCGGCGTCGAGGTGCTCGTGATCGATCAGGCCCGCGGCCAGGAGCAGCTCGCCGAGCCGTGGCGAACCGGTGGTGGGATCGTCGTGGGTTCGTCGGTCCGCCGGCCGGTCGGTGGTGGGCGCCGGGCGCGCCGATGCGGCGATCTCGGAGTCGAGCGGGGGGCTCACTGCCGACCCGTCGATCCGCCGGGGGGGTCGTCGTCGGGTCCGCTCGGCCCGTCGAGAGCGTCGAGAGCGTGGAGAGCGTCGCGAGCGTCCGCGACGCGATCCCGCAGCAGCCCGGCATCGTCGGCGACGCTGCCGATCCGCTGCTCCAGGGCGTTGAGCTCGGTGCGGGCGCGAGCCACTCCGTCGTGAGCCTGGGCGAGCATGCGATCGGCTTCGGCCCGCGCGGCTTCGAGCAGCCGGTTGTGCTCGTGCGTCGCGGCCTCGGTGAGGGTCTGTGCTTCGGCCGTCGCGTTCGCGATCAAGGCCTGTGCTTGTTCGGCCGCGCGCTTTCGGGTCTCGACCGTTTCTCGTCGGGAGGCGAGCAGGGCGCGCTCGGTGGCTTCGAGCTCGCGCCGGAACTGCTCGCGCTCGCGGGTCACCTCGTTGCGAATTCGCCGTCGCTTGGCGCGCTGGCGCTCTACCCGATCGTCCAGTGATGCCAGGTCCGACTCGGCCGCGTCGCGCGCTTCGGTGAGGACGGCCAGCTGGGACCTCGCGCGCTCCAGCTCGACGGCCAGCTCCGCGCGTTGGCCGAGGAGCCAGACGTCGTCGGGGGGTGTCGCGCTCGTCGTGACCGGCGCGCCCGTCGTGGCCGTCGCGCCTGAGGCGTCGGCCGGCGGCGGCGCGTGGTCGGCGTGCTCCGCCAGCCGGCAGAGACCCTGCGCGGTGACCTCCGCCTCGGCACGGATCGCCTCGGCGTCTGTCTTGGCCTGTGCCTCGATCTCTGTCGCCACGCGGCGGGCATTCTCGGCCGCGGTTTGCGCCGCGGCATCGGCAGCTTGGCGGATCTGCGCCGCGTCTCGGTCCGCCGCGGTTCGCATCGTTTCCGCATCACGCGCCGCGAGGTCGTGCAACGCCGCCGCCTCTCGCTGGGCGACCTCGCGGTCTCGTTGGAGGTCGCGTTCGGCGCGGGCTCGGGCATCGTCGAGCCCGTGTCGGGTGACATCGCCATCGACGCGTGATTCGTGCGCCTGCCGGCGAGCATCGGCGAGGTCTTGGCGGAGCTTGCGGATCGCGTCGAGGTGGGCTGTCTCCCACTCCTCGCGTTCGGTTGCCGCGC
>Ga0075530_1000254_pt1 | contig 24453 bp, 19 predicted proteins | sample NGEPerD_2_FD_75101 | JGI IMG/M metagenome (GOLD analysis project Ga0075530, IMG submission 75101) | Arctic peat soil microbial communities from the Barrow Environmental Observatory site, Barrow, Alaska, USA - NGEE PermafrostL1-D | ecosystem: Environmental > Terrestrial > Soil > Wetlands > Peat ... | reverse complement strand
CTTGTCCCTCGAGGACTTAGACGAGACGGCGTCTCCTGGGGAACGGCCTCGGAGGCCTGACGTCCGCAAGGGTGTTGTCCCATGAGGACTGGTCCATCAGGACGACGCCGTGCCTCCGTCCCCGTCACTTCCCCATGATGAAAGGAGGCATTGTGCTGGGAGTTGGCATCGATTGGTCCGAGGAGTTCCACCTCGTGGCCCTGGGAACGCCAGAGGAAGGCCTCACCGAAGTTGCCCGAGTCGATCACACACCAAAGGCGGTCGAAGCGCTGGTGGCCAGGATTGCGTCGCTGGAGCCGGACCCGGCCGAGGTCAGAGTCGTCATCGAGTGCCGCCACGGCATGCTGGTAGAGCGATTGGTCGACCAGGGATACGTGGTGGTGCCGGTGAACCCCCACATGCTCGCCAAGCGGCGGGGTCCCGCCAAGAAGAAAGACGACGCCGAGGATGCCCGTATCGCGTGCCGCATCGCGCTCGACCGCTTCGAGCCGCTGCGTCCGCTCATCCCTCACGGCGAGATCGCCGGCGAGCTGCGGGCTATCGCCCGCGACGACCAGCGCGCCTCCAAGGACGAGCGCAGGCTGCTCAACCGGCTGCGCCAGGACCTCATCACGACCTTCCCGGCGGCACTTGCCATCACCGGCGACGACCTCGGCCGGCCCACGTTCCTGCGCATGCTGGAGCGCTGGCCGTCGCGAGAGGCCCTCGCCACAGCCTCTTCCGAGGAGCTCACCGCGTTCGCGCGTGAGTGCAAGTACGGCTGGCCCCAGCGCTTCGCCGAGCGGGTCCAGGGGGCGATGGCCCACGATCAGTTCGTCGCCCGGGACTACCTGGTCCGGGCCAAGGCCGACACCATCAGGCTCGCCGCCACCCAGCTGCTCGCTATCGGCCAGCAGAGAAGGGCTTGGGAACGGCGCATGGGCGCCCTCCTGCTGGGGGCGCCGCGCCGAGGAAAGGGCAACAACCGAGGGAGGACGAGCGGGGGCAGGGCTTTCCTGGCGGCGAGATCTACCTGAGCTTTCCGGGCCTCGGTGACCGCCTCGCCGCCAGGATCGCCGGTGAGATCGGAGATCACCCCGAGCAGTTCGAGACGCCGAACTCGCTCCAATGCTACGCCGGCAAGGCGCCGGTGACTCGCCGCTCCGGCAAGTCTGAGCTCGTGGTCGCTTGCCGCCTCGCTTACAACCACTTCCTCGGGGACGCAGTCCAACGCTGGGCCTTCTGCAGCCTCACACGCTCCGGTTGGGCCCGGGAGTTCTACGACGGCAAACGCGCCAAGGGCAAGTCGCACAACGCTGCGCTTCGCGCTCTCGGCAACCGCTGGCTCGAGGTCTTGTGGCATTGCTTGCGCAAGGCGTCGTCTACGACGAATCCGTTCATGTCGCTAACCGCAACCGGGCGCTTGGAAGGGTAATTGAAGCCGCATGACGAGTGGTGGTTGACAAAGGGTGTCTCGTCGCTCACGTACCTTCCAGGTACGCAGCGCTCCTCGCGCCTGGCGAAACGGGGCGCAGTGACGCTCTCGGTGCGCACCGTATTTCCGGTGCGGAGCACTAAGACTTCGGCGAACAGATGAAGTTGAAGAAGCCGCGACCGATGGGGTCGAACCCGAGCTTTGTGTACAGCTCCTTGGGCCAGTCGTCATCGTCCGCAATGAGGAAGACGAAGTCGTGGCCCTCCGATAGGGCAACATCGAGCGCAGCCAACACGACGGCGCGCCCCAGTCCCTTGTTGCGGTGCTGCTCGAGCGTGATTACCGCTTCTATCTGCGCAGTCGAGCCGTCTGAGTAGAGCTCGCACGTCGATGCGACCTCGCCGGAGGCGTGGGCGGCATAGAAGCGAGCGCCGATCGCTTCCTGCATGAGGCGTGCGGTGTCGGTGAGCTGTGCGATCTCGTCCTCGCTCTTCTTTTTGGGTTCCTGGCGCAGGGAGAGCTCGCGTGCGACCTTCATCTCCTCGAGGCCGATCTCGGTTGCAGTCCCTGGAGGGGGTCGCCGGTCCGGCTCCCGATGGTGGGGCATGAGCAGCAGCCGTTCGATCTCCCAGCCGAGCTCCCGAAAGCCGCTCTCGAGACTCACTCCGGTAGCTTCGTCGGCCACCTGGACCCGGCGGTGCTTGAGCCCCCCCTCACCCTGGACGCGATCGGCCTCGTCTGCCAGAGCGGACGCCTCGAGGTCCGAAGAGAGGTCCTCGACCTGGAGGTAGTTGAGGTCGTAGACATCGGGGAAGTCGGCGTGAAAGAAGGCGCGGCCCCCTTGATACGGCTCGGTTCTCGTGTACAGCTTCTCCTGCCGAGCGGAGTCGAAGGCAATCACCCGGGCCAGCTCATCTGAATTCACTTAGTGCACCTCCCCACAAATACGGTGGCATTCGAACGCCCCTGCATCCCCGCTCGCGTCGTTGCACGTCGCTCACGTACCTTCCAGGTACGCAGCGCTCCTCGCGCCTTGCGACCAGGGCGCAGTGACGCTCTCGGTGCGCACCGTATTTCCGGTGCGGAGCATTTTCAGCTCTGCACCGCCGCCACGAGGGCGTCTGCAACCTCCGTGGTGGTGGACGGCTCGCCCTCCCCTTTCATGTCTGCGGTTCTTATCATTCCCGAGCCGAGCACGGCCCGGACGGCGCGCCCGAGACGGGTTGCTTCGGCAGTGAGCCCGAGGTGATCGAGCATGAGCTCGGCGGAGAGAATCATCGCCATCGGGTTGGCGATGCCTCGGCCCGCGATGTCGGGGGCCGAACCGTGGGTCGGCTCGAACACCGCGTGCTCGTTGCCCAGGTTCATTCCCGGAGCGAAACCGAGACCCCCGATAAGGCCGGCGCATAGATCCGAGATAATGTCGCCGTAGAGGTTGGGCAGCACAATGACGTCGAGCTCCTCCGGACGCCGTGCGAGCAACATCGCAAGCTCGTCGACTTGAACGGCTTCGAAACCGACGTCGCGATAGCCCTCCTCGACCTCCATAGCCGTGTCCAGCCACAGCCCGTCCGAGAAGCGCATGATGTTCGCCTTATGGCCGAGCGTCACCTTGCGCCGCCGATGGCTCTTGGCGTAGTCGAAGGCGAAGTGAATGATCGCATTCGTGGCCGTGACCGAGATGGGCTTGAGCGAGATGCCCGCGTCCCTGCGGATCCTGAAGCCGTGCATGTAGTCGAGGTAGCCGCGCAGCTTGGTCGCGTCTTTGGAGCCCATCTCGAACTCGACGCCCTCGTAGAGATCCTCGGTGTTCTCTCGCACGACGACGATGTCGACCACATCGAAGCGAGACGGAACGCCGTCGAAGAGCCGGCAGGGGCGCACGCTGGCGAAGAGCTCGAGCTCTTGGCGCAACGTGACGTTGACCGAGCGGAAACCGGTGCCTACGGGAGTGGTTACCGGTCCCTTGAGCGCCACCTTGTTGCGCCTGATTGAATCGAGCACGTGAGGGGGCAGAGGCGTGCCGTGGGCCTCGATCGCCGGCAGGCCGGCTTCCAGTACTTCCCATTCGATGGGAGCCCCGAGCGCGTCGACGACGCACTGGGTGGCGTTCGCCACCTCGGGGCCGATGCCGTCTCCTTTTATGAGCGTGATCGTGGTCATTTATTCCCGAGAGGATAAGTGAGGAAACTCAGCCGCCGGTTGTTTGCCTTCGGAGGGGTTCCAGCACATTGAGCCCCATGCTTGAGCGCTACTTGCGGCCTCCATGTAGAGAGAGGTCTCGAAGTGAGGGGCAGATTCCTTCTGGGATTCGGCGGACCGGCGCTGTGCTGCTCTCTAAAATCGTCGATCGGCTTACAGGCAGAGTCGGCACGGGCCGGGAGGGGACGGGGAGGGAACCGGGGGCCGGGCGATCAGGTAGTGGATCGCGCGCGACGCGCCCTGGAGTACGGATTTGGTACCCAGGCGCGCGCTACGCGCGTTTGAGTACCGGCCAAAGTCCGGGCCCGGCGGTGGGATGTGCTTCTCTGAGTAGGGCGCTGGGGAGCCGCGGCCCACCGTCAGGTGAGTCGGCTCGGCGATGGCTACAGAGACCTATCAACGTCACTCGGCCCGATTTCGCTCTCTACGCAACTTAAGCAAGCCCTTGCACGTCAGATGAATACTCGACGACAATCGAGCTTGTGGTGGGAGAGGTTCGCGCCGCGGACCTTATAGCGTGGGAGGAATTGTATGAGCATGCGCCGGGCGGGCCCGTCGAAGAGGCTTGCCGCGTTGTCTACCGGAGTAGCACTGATGGGGGCGCTGGCGATAACTCCGGCCAACTCCGCTCCCACCACCGACTGCCCCACCGTGATGCCGGTGGCCGACGTCCAGGCCGGCATGAACGGGACCGGCTACACCGTCTCCAAAGGCACGACTCCCGAGCCGTTCGATGCCGAGATCCTGGGCGTCTACCCTGACGCGCTGCTGCCCGGCCGCGACCTGATTCTGGCCGAAGTCCACAGCCCCGCCATCGACAAGGTCGGGGGCGTGTGGTACGGCATGTCGGGTTCGCCCGTCTACGTGACCGACGGCGGCACCGACAAGCTCGTCGGCGCGGTCTCGTTCGGCTTCAGCTTCGGGCCCTCCCACGTTATCGGGCTGACCGCGGCGGAGGACATGGAGAAGGTGCTCAGTTACGCGGCCCCCGCCCCGAGACTGCCTGCAAAGGTGAGCCTCTCCACATCCATGCAGGCGGATGTGGCCGAGGCCACATCGGCGACGGTGTCGGAGGTCCCCGACGCCATCGTCCAGCTCAAGGTGCCGGTGAGCGTTTCCGGCGCAGGCGTCCCGGGGGCGTCCAAGGTCCTGGCACGGATGCAGAAGAGGTTGAACAAACAAGGCGCCAGGGTGCGCTTGTTCGCCGGCGCATCGGCCTCGGCCACCGCGGCCGCGGCGACTCCGGCCGACATGATCCCGGGCAGCAACTTCGCCGCCGCCTTGTCTTACGGCGATCTCACCTTCGCCGCCATCGGCACGACGACGTTCCAGTGCGATGGCATGGCGATGGCCTTTGGTCACCCGTTCCTGTTCGAGGGAAAAGCATCGTTCGGAGCCAACAGCGCCAACGCGCTGACGATCTACCCGGACCCGGTGTTCAGTCCCTTCAAGCTCGCCAATGTCACCGGCGCTGTAGGCACGGTCGACCAAGACCGCTTCGCAGGCATACGGGCCGACTTCGGTCCCCTGCCCGCAACCTCCCCGATCACTTCTACGACTACGGCCCGGAACACAGGCCGCACGCAGGACGGCCAGACCGACGTAGTGCCGAGCGACGACGAGTTCATCTTTCCGTACCTGTCGTCGTACCACGAGTACCTGCAGATCATCGGCACGATGGACCAGTACTCGGGGGGTAGCGGCGACGTCGAGTGGACGGTCACCGGCACGAGAGCGGACGGCAGCCCTTGGACGCTGACGCGTAGCAATATGGTATCGACTCAATACGACCTGCCTTACGAGGCCATCCACGAGTTCGACCAAATGATTTTCAGGCTTGCGTTGCAGAACTTCGAGGACATCGAGTTCACCGGGGTCGACTTCTCAAACGTCACCGTGCGCGAGGCGATCCGTCAGTACGCGGTGTCGAAGGTACTGGTGTCGGTCGACGGCTCACCCTTCGAGAAGACCCGGCGGGTGCGGGCGAACCCCGGTTCGCGCATTGCCCTGCGAGTGACCCTCAACCCCTACGACGAGACTCTCTCCAAGAAGGTCGTGGAGCTCAAGGTGCGGGTGCCCAAGGACGCCCGGCGCGATGGCGACATACAGGTCTACGGCGGGCCCGGCCACCACCCAGGATTTGTGGGAGGAGCGGCTTCCTTCGACGACCTGCTCCAGAAGATGAGGACGGACATCCCCAACAACAACGTCGGTGTCAAGCTGCGCATCGGCCGCAAGCTCGCCGACAAGCAAAACCTGCGTCTCGGCACCGTGGTCGAGGGCGGCAGCTCGATTTTCGTGAGGATCGGCTCTGGTTCAGGAGGAGTGGGAGAACCCCCGAAAGCCTAGAGCTGTAACACAAGTCCGTTCTGTTGCCGAGTGGTGGTATCTGGTCACACAGTAGCCATTTACCACCACTCGGCGGGCGGTTTAGTCGAGCTCTAACGGCACCAGCGCGAACTCGTCGACGTCGACCAGACCCCGGTCGGTGATCTTGAGCTTGGGGATCACCGAGAGCGCGAGGAAGCTCAAGGTCATGAACGGCGATTCGACCTCGACCCCCAGTGAAGCCAGCGCGGAGTGGGCGTCGTCGAGCCTCGAGACGACGGTTTCGAACGGTTCCTCCGACAGTATGCCGGCGACCGCAAGCGGAAGCTCGGCGAGCACCTCGTTGCCCGCCGCCACCACTATGCCCCCGCCGATGGTCTGGAGCCTCCGCGCGCACAGCGCCATGTCGTCGTCGTCCATTCCCACCACCACGACGTTGTGAGCATCATGCGCGACTGTCGACGCGAACGCTCCTCTCTTCAAGCCGAAGCCCGTGACGAAGCCCAGCCCGATTCTTCCGGTGGCGTGGTGGCGCTCGATCACGGCGATCTTGGCGAGATCGGTATTGGGATCCGCCGCAGCCCGGCCCCCATTGGCTTGCGGCCGGCGAACAACGCAGTTCGTGAGCAACTGGCCCGGGATGATCTCGATCACCCGCATCCGAGGCTTTCTCACAGAGATCGTGAAGCTCTCGGGAGATATGGCAGGCAGGCGCACCGAATGCCGCACCCACAGCGGGACCTCGGCGGCGGGAAACGGCAGCGCACGGCCTCCCTCCGCCACCAGTAGTCCGGCCTTGAATACCGACAGAGGGCGGAAGCTTTCGAGGTCCTCGAGCAGGAGGAAATCCGCTTTGAAGCCGGGAGCGATCGCCCCCGAGTCCTCGAGCCCGTGATAGAGGGCCGGGTGCAGCGACGACAGCAGGATGGCGTCTTCCGCCGAGACGCCCTGCTCGACCGCGGCCCGCGCCATCTGATTGATGTGGCCCTCACGCACCAGGAAGTCGGGCTCACGGTCGTCGGTGCAGAAGGCGCAGAAGTCGGGGCCGAAGTTTTTCACCAGCGGGACGAGCGCCTCCAGGTTGCGGGCGTTCGAAGCCTCTCGAATCAGCACCCACATACCCTTGCGCCGCTTCTCGAGTGCTTCTTCATAGGTAGTTGATTCATGGTCCGAGCGGATGCCCGCGGCCAGGTAGGCGTCGAGCGCCCGGCCCCTGACCCCGGGGGCGTGGCCGTCGATATGGGTGGCGCCTCTGACCTCGAGCTTGTCGAGCTGCGCTTCGTCGCCAGCGATCACGCCCGGGTAGTTCATCATCTCGGCAACACCCAGAGCATGCGAGCGGCGCAGGATCGACTCCATGTCACCGGTGGTGAGGGCGCGGCGAGGAGACTCGAAGTCGGACGCCGGCACACAAGACGACGCCATCACGAAGATCTCCACGGGGAGGCCCTCGCAGACATCGAGCAGCCAGTGAATCCCGTCCGTTCCCAGAACGTTGGCGATTTCGTGAGGATCGGTGACTACAGCCGTGGTTCCGTGCGGGAGGACCGCGCGCACGAACTCATCGACCATGAGCTTGGACGACTCGATGTGCATGTGGGCATCGATGAAGCCGGGAGCGAGATAGAGGCCCGACGCATCGATGCATTCTCCCCCATCGAACTTCCCAAGTCCCGCAATCCGTCCGTCGGCGACGGCGACATCGGTGTCGATCCATTCCTTCGTGAAGGCTGAGAACACATGTGCGCCGGTAACCACCAGATCGGGCGGCTCGTCACCTCGCGCCACCGCGATGAGCCGCGCCCGGGACCTCAAGACAGACCCGCGATGTCGTCGGGGCGCACCGGAACGCGCCGTAGCGGTTTGCCGCTGGCAGCTCTTAGGGCCGCCGCCGCAGCCGCGGTCGAGGAGATCGCGGGCGGCTCACCGACTCCCTTGACGCCGTAGGGCGACTCGGGATCTGAAAGCTCGAATATACGCGATGTGACGGGGGGCATGTCGAGGATCGTGGGGATGAGGTAGTCGGTGAAGGAAGGGTTCTTGACCTCGGCCCGCTCCACTTGGATCTCCTCCATCAGCGCCAGCCCCAATCCTTGTGCGATGCCGCCTTCGATCTGACCCTCGACCGCCTGCGGATTCAACGCCCTGCCGACGTCTTGCGCGGTGGCGACCTCGACCACGCGCACGAGCCCCAGCTCGACGTCGACGTCCGCCACTACGCGATGTGCCGCGAAGGCGAAGCCAACGTGCGCCTCGCCCGCGCCGGTGTCGGGATCCAATGGAAAGGTCTTTCTGTGCCTGTACACCCTTGTCTCATCGATCACTTCGTCTCCCAACACGTCGGCGAGCGCCACGCCCGCGCCCTCGGATACCACACGATCGTTCGCCAACCGCAGCCCGCCCACGTCTGCGCCCATGAGCGCGGCGGCCTTCAGCTGCACGCGCTCGCGTACCGCCTCACAAGCGATCTTTACCGCTCCACCGGTCATCCACGTTTGGCGCGACGCCGACGACGAGCCCGCGGAGCCGACGTTGGTGTCGGCCGGGACCACCACCGCGTGCGCCACCCCGAGCTCCGAACGAGCGATCTGCACCTGGATGGTCGTAACGCCCTGGCCCACCTCGGCCGCCGCGCTGTGAACCTCGGCGATCGCATCGCCTCCGGCGGAAAACAGCCGCACTCGCGCGGTGGAGTAGTCGTCGAAGCCCTCGGAGAAGCCTACGTTCTTGAAACCCACGGCGAATCCCACGCCCCGCTTCACGCCCTCCCCGTGGGTCGAGTTCGAGACGCCTCCGGGGAGCTTCAGGATGTCTGCGGGGGCGGCCTGATCTTGCACCGGTGGCAGCTCCATGTCCCGCACGGATGCCAGCAGCTCTGCAACGGGGGCCGGACCTTCGACTCGCTGACCGGTTATGAGCTCGGAGCCCTCGCCGAGCGCGTTCAACATGCGCAGCGCGACAGGGTTCATGCCGAGCTCGCCAGCCAGCAGGTCCATCTGCGCTTCGTGTGCGAAACAGGTCTGGACCGCACCGAAGCCCCGCATCGCTCCACAGGGAGGATTGTTCGTGTAGACGACGATCGCGTCGATGGCTGCGTTCGGTACTTCGTAGGGACCGCATGCGAAGCAAGCCGCGTTCGAGCACACCGCGGTCGAGCTTGATGCATATGCGCCGCCGTCCAGCAGGATGCGGGCCTTGACGTAGACGAGCCTGCCGTCCTCGGTGGCGCCGTGCTCGTAGTGCATTCGGGCCGGGTGACGATGGACGTGGCCGAAGAAGGACTCCTCTCGTGAGTACATCATCTTGACCGGACGCTCCGTCTTGAGTGCGAGCAGGCAGCAGTGGACCTGGATCGAGAGGTCCTCCCGTGCGCCAAACGCGCCTCCGACTCCTGCAAGCGTGAGGCGGACCTTGTTCTCGGGGAGATCGAGGCTTCTGGCGAGCTGGTCGCGGTCGACGTGGAGCCACTGCGTCGAGATGTAGAGGTCGACGCCGCCGTCCGAGTCCGGCACCGCCAGCCCCGACTCCGGTCCCAAGAACGCCTGGTCCTGCATTCCCACCTCGTAGTCGCCCGAGACCACCACGGGAGCCGTCGGTGCGGCGTCGCCGTGGCGAATCCTGACGTGGCGGATGACGTTGCCGGAAGGGTGAAGCCGGGGCGCCTCTGCACTCAGGGCGTGCTCCGAGTCCCACAGGGGCTCGGCCACCTCGTAGGAAACGGCGATGGCCGCCGCAGCACGGCGGGCGCTCTCCGGATGCTCGGCGGCGACGATTGCCACAGGCTCGCCCTGATAACGGACGACATCGGAAGCGAGAACGGGTTGATCGGGGACATCGAGCCCGTAGGACTTACGGCCGGGCACGTCCTCGTGGGTCAGCACCGCTCGCACGCCCGGCATCGCCGCGGCGGCCGAAGTGTCGATCGAGTTGATCCGGGCGCGCGGGTGGGGGCTCCGAAGCGTCGCTCCCCACAGCATGTTCTCGCCCCACAGATCCGAGGAGTAGGCGAACTGTCCCTTGACCTTGGGCACTCCGTCCGGGCGCACGGCGCTGGTGAACAGGTCACCTGCCACCGGGGCCGGGGTAGTGCGCGTGGTGGTCATGGGGAAGACGCCCTTTGGAGTCTCTGCGTTGCCCCCAGAAGCTCGATCGCCAAGCTGTCCTGATCCGCGGTCACGAGCCGACCCTGCTGCACCACGACTTTGCCGTTCACCATGAGCAGCTCGACTGGGGGGGTCGAGCCCAGCACCAGCGCGGCGATGGGGTCGTCTATCCCCGAGTGCTCGAGCCCGTCCAGCCGCCACAGGCAGATGTCGGCGAGCTTTCCTGTCTCGAGCGAGCCGATCTCGGTCTCCCGCCCGAGACAGCGGGCGCCGTGGATCGTGCCGAGCGCCAGTGCCGAGCGAGCGGTCATGGCCTCGGGCCCACCCCGAAGGCGCGCCACCAGGAGTGCTTGACGCAGCTCCGGGCCGAGTGTCCCGGCCTCGTTCGAGGCGGCGCCGTCCACACCGAGCCCCACCGCGGCCCCCGCAGCCAACAGATCCGCCACCGGCGCGATCCCGGCCCCCAGCCGCGCGTTCGAGCTGGGGCAGTGGGCCACGCCCACGCCCGCGGCCCCCAGCCTCTCGATCTCTGAGGGCGACAGATGCACGCAGTGCGCCAACCACACGTCGTCTGCCACCCAGCCGAGCTCCTCGAGGTACTCGACAGGGCGCACACCGAAGCGCTCCCGGCAGAAGTTCTCTTCGTCGACGGTTTCGGCGAGATGGGTGTGGAGCCTCACCCCCAGCCTGCGAGCGAGCTCTGCGGACTCGGACATCAGCTCCGAGGTCACCGAGAACGGCGAGCAGGGGGCGACGGCGACGCGCAGCATCGAGTTTCGGGAGGGGTCGTGCCACCTCATCACCGCCTCTTCGGTGGCGCTCAGGATCGTGTCGCGGTCCTCTGTGACGACGTCGGGAGGAAGCCCTCCGGAGGACTCGCCGAGGTCCATCGACCCTCGGCAAGGATGAAAACGGAGTCCTATTTCGTTGGCGGCGGCGATCTCTGCCTCGAGCAGCCCGGAGGCGCCGTGCGGGAAGACGTAATGGTGGTCGGTTGAGGTCGAGCAGCCCGACAGCGCCAGGGCCGCAAGGCCTGAGCGGGCGGACATCAGCTCGAGGTCTGAGTCGATGTGGGCCCATACCGGGTAGAGCTCTCTGAGCCAGGTGAAGAGGTCGGCCTGTTGCGACAGGCCCCTGGTGAGCCACTGGTAGAGGTGATGGTGGCAGTTGACGAGCCCGGGCGTGGCGAGGCAGCCCCGTCCGTCGATCACCGTTTCACCCACCGAGTGATCGGGTTCACCGGCAGAGACCCTTGCGATGAGGTTGTCCTCGACGACGATGTGGCCGGAGTCGTGCTCGGTGGCTGCCGCATCCATCGTCGCCACGGCGCACCCAGCGATGACGGTCCTCATGCGGATGTCGCTCGCGCCGCATGGCGGACTGCGTCGAGGATCTTCTCGTAACCGGTGCAGCGGCACAGGTTGCCGGCGAGCGCCTCCCTTATCTGTTCGTCTGAGGGAGCGGGGTTGCGCCCCAAGAGCTCGTGTGTCGCCACGATCAGCCCGGGAGTGCAGAAGCCGCACTGCACCGCTCCGCTCTCGAGGAAGGCCCGCTGTATGGGATGGAGCTCGTCGCCCTCCGAAAGCCCTTCGATCGTGATCACGGCGCGTCCCTGAGCCTGCGCTGCGAGCACGAGGCACCCACACACGAGCTCGCCGTCGAGATAGAGAGAGCAGGAGCCGCACTCACCCTGCTCGCACGCGTTCTTGGAGCCGGGGAACCCGAGGCGCTCGCGCAGCACGTAGAGGAGGCTCTCGCCCTCCCACACTCCGAGGGCCTCGTGCTCGCTACCGTTGACTTGCAGGCGGAGGTTCACTCCCTGCCTCGGTACTCGGCCCACGCCCATGCCAGCGTGCGTCGCCCCATGACGGTCAGCGCCCGGCGTCTGTATGCGGCCGTTCCGCGCACGTCGTCGATGGGCGAGGCGGCCTCAGCGACCAGCTCCGCGAAGCGGTCGCTTGCAGACTCGGGTACATCGGCGCGCGACTCCCACAGCCCCTCTTCGCCGAGAGCGTCCTGAAGGAAGCTCTCGGCGGCGGCGGCGCGCACGGTCACCGGTCCCGCCGAGCCGATACCCGTTCCGACCTTGCGGGCTCCTGCGTCGAGGTCCAAGGCGAAGCTGCACACGGCGATGACCATCGCATTGCGGGTGCCGATCTTCGAGAACTGCTGGGGGCCGCGCGCGCGTCGCACCCTGATCGCGGTGATGAGCTCGTCGGGCTCGAGGGCGTTCTTCTTAGCGCCCACGAGGAAGTCCTCGATAGAAAGCGTGCGTGAGCCGTGTTGGGAGGCCACCTCGATCCTCGCCCCGGCGGCGACCAGTGGGGGCAGGGCGTCGCCCGCCGCGGAGGCAGTGCCGAGGTTTCCTCCCACGGTGCCGCGGTTGCGGATCTGGGGTGAGCCCACCGTGCGGGAGGCGATGGCCAGCCCGGGCAGCTCGCCGTCGAGCTCGGCAAGGAGCCGCGTGTAGGTCATGCCCGGCCCGATCACAAGTTCGCCGTCGTCTCGGCGCCACCGCCTCAGCTCCGCGACCCGAGTGAGGTCCATGATTGCCTCGGGCCGGCGGCGGTCGAAGTTGAGCTCGACCATGAGGTCCGTGCCACCGGCAAGGGGCACCGCTTCGGGTTCCTGGGCCTTGAGCTCGAGCGCCTCTTCGAGAGTCTGCGGCTGCAGAAATCTCATGCCGCGTTGTCCTGGGGCTCTGGCACCACGTGTGTGCCCGCGCGGCCGGAGAGCGCGTCGGCCAGGCACTCGGGGGAGGTGATGATGGCGCGCCCTCCTCCGCTCTCGACGAAGGACAGCGCGGCGGCCACCTTGGGCCCCATTGAGCCTGCAGGGAACTGTCCCCGCAAGTGGTGGCGCCTCAGTTCCGAGGCGGCAATGAGGTCGATTCCCTCCTCGTCGTCGGTCCCGTAGCCGAGGTAGACCCGCTCGACGTCGGTGAGGACCACGAAGGTGGTGGCGTGAAGGGTCTTCGCCAGCAGTGCCGAGGCGAGGTCCTTGTCGATCACCGCGTCTATACCGTGGAGCGACCCCGCCTCGCCCGCCACCACAGGGATACCACCCCCGCCGCAGGCGATCACGATCATCCCGGTCTGAAGCAACGTGCGCACGACGGGGGCCTCGACGATCTCCAGGGGCTCGGGCGAAGCCACTACCCGGCGCCAGCCCCGGCCTTGAGGATCCTGCATGAGGATCCAGTCTCTGTTTCTAAGCTCATCGAGCCTTTCCTCTGCGTAGAAGGTGCCGATCGGCTTCGTGGGGTGGCTGAACGCGTCGTCGTTCTCGTCGACGATGACCTGCGTCACAACAGTGACCACCGGAATGTGCATGCCCGACTCCCACAGCGCATTCGACAGACACTGTTGGATCATGTAGCCCATCGCTCCCTGGGTGTCGGCGACGGCGGCGTGCAGCGGCAGGGGAGGAAGCTCGCCGGACTCTGCGGCGAGGTCTGATCGAAGCATGATGTTCCCGACCTGCGGTCCGTTGCCGTGCGTTATGACCAGGCGCCTGGTGTGGGAGGCGATGACAGGCATGAGGTGCTCGACGGTGGCTCGCATACGCTCGAACTGAGCAGCGACGGACGGTTCATCGCCAATGCGGGAGATCGCGTGACCGCCGAGGGCTATGACGGTGACGGGAGCGCCGGGGTCCTCAGTCTGCTCAGTTTGCTCCTTCACGGCACGATCCTAGTGCCGAGCCGCCGAGTCTTTGGGCCGAGTGGTCGCCAGTGGTCGTACAGTGACCTTTAACGACCACTCGGCGGAGAAGTCGGAAATGAGGGAGACTTCTGACCATGGTCGTTCCCCTCGATAGAGGCCGGGAGGCCTATCGGCGGCAGGAGTGGGGGGAGTCATACGCCCAACTGTCGTTAGCGGCTCGAGAGACACGGCTCGAGCTCGAGGATCTTGAGCGGCTCGCAGCTGTTTCTTACCTGACCGGCAGGGATGACGAGAGCGATGATTTCTGGGCGCGTGCACATCACGAGTCCCTGCGCGTGGGCGATCCAGTGCGGGGCGCCCGATGCGCGTTCTGGCTGGGCAATGGACTCATGTTAAGAGGCGAAGCCGCCCGTGGCGGTGGCTGGTTCGCACGAGCCCAACGTCTGCTCGACGACTGTGAACAGGATTGCGTGGAGCGCGGGTATCTGCTGGTACGGTCGCGCTCCAGAGCCTGGCCGAGGGCGATCCGGCGGCCGCATACGAGACCTCCAGCCAGACCGCCACGATCGGCGAACGCTTCGGCGATCCGGACCTCATTATTTTCGGCCGGCTTAACCAGGGCAAGTCTTTGATCGTGCTGGGAGAGACCGTCGAGGGCGTGGCAATGCTCGATGAGGCAATGGTTGCCGTCACGGCCGGAGAGGTCTCTCCGATCGTAGCGGGGATCGCGTACTGTGCCGTACTTCTTGCGTGCCAGAGAATCTTCGATCTGCGCCGAGCGCATGAGTGGACGGCGGCGTTGAGCCGCTGGTGTGAGTCTCAGCCCGACCTCGTGCCCTACCGCGGCCAGTGCCTGGTGCATCGCGCTGAGATCATGCAGCTGCACGGCGAGTGGCCCGCCGCCGTGGATGAAGCGCAGCGAGCGTGCGAACGGCTCTCTCAGCCCATCCACCCCGCCGTCGGTGGGGCCTACTATCAGCAGGCCGAGCTTCACCGGCTGCGCGGCGAGTTCGCAAAGGCCGAGGACGCGTATCGGCTGGCCAGCCAGTGGGAGAGGAACCCGCAGCCCGGCCTGGCCCAGTTGCGGTTGGAGCAGGGTCAGCTCGAAGCCGCGGAGGGGGCGATCCGCCGCGTGGTGGACGAGGCACAGGACCGAGTGACTCGATCCAAGGTGCTGGCCGCGTGCATCGAGATCATGCTTGCCGTGGACGACGTCGCCGCGGCGCGTGCCGCCGCCGATGAGCTGTCGAAGATCGCCGCCGAGCTCGACGCCCCGTTCCTTAATGACGCGTCCGTCCACGCCACGGGCGCTGTTCTCCTCGCGGAGGGCGACGCCCGGGCTGCGTGCGACGCCCTGCGACGAGCATGGGCGGGCTGGCGCGAGCTCGAGATCCCGTACGTACGAGGCGGCGCGCGTCAGGGTCCTCATCGGACTCGCCTGCCGAGTGCTGGGGGACGAGGACAGCGCGGAGATGGAGCTCGACGCCGCGCGCTGGGTCTTCCAGCAGCTCGGCGCGGTGCCGGATCTTGCCCGTGTGGATGAACTTTCCGGCAAGGCAGTAGTGCCCAAGGCCGCGGGGGGACTAACTGCGCGCGAGGTGGAGGTGCTCGCCGTCGCGGCGACCGGTAAGACCAACCAGGAGATCGCGACGGCGTTGGTGATCAGCGAGCACACGGTCCGCCGGCACCTCCAGAACATCTTCGCCAAGATCGGCGTGTCCTCCCGTGCCGGGGCCACAGCCTATGCGTTCCAGCACGACCTGATCTGATCCGCCACCTGGTACGAACAGACCACTCCGAGGCGCGCCCAACTTTGGTATGCGCGGGCGATGACGGTTTCGGCCGCCTTCCTTAGCGTTGTGATCGAAAGGTCCCGCTTACGGAGGAGGAGCGTATGCGCTACAAACTTCTGGGCCCGAGCGGCTTGCGCGTTTCCGAGATCTGCCTGGGCACGATGAGCTTTGGCGATGTGTGGGGATTCGGAGCCGACGAGAAGGAGAGCCATCGCATTCTAGGCGCATACGCCGAAGCGGGCGGCAACTTCATCGCCACCGCCAACAAGTACCACGAGGGACAGTCGGAGGAGATCGTCGGCAGCTTTCTCGGAACCGGACGCGATCGCTGGGTGGTGGCGACCAAGTACACCCTGGCAATGCGCTCCGGCGATCCGAACTCAGCCGGTAACTCGCGCAAGAACATGAGGGAGTCGGTGGAGGCAAGCTTGCGGCGTCTGCGAACCGACTACCTCGATCTCCTGTGGGTGCATGCCTGGGACCACGCGACGCCGGTAGAGGAAGTCATGCGCGGGCTCGACGACTTGGTTAGCGCCGGCAAGGTGAACTATGTCGCCCTCTCAGACGCTCCCGCCTGGATAGCGTCACAGGCGAACACGCTGGCGCTGCTGCGTGGCTGGAGCCCCTTCGTCGCCCTGCAGTTCGAGTACAGCCTGATCGAACGCACGGGGGAGCGCGAGCTTCTGCCGGTGGCTGAGGCGTTCGGTCTTTCTGTCACCCCTGGGCGCCGATGGGCGCCGGCGTGCTCACCGGCAAGTACACCCGCGGCTCTTCCGATACAGCGAAGGACACCGAACGCGCTGCAAGCAACCAGTCACGTCTTACTGAGCGCAATCTCGAGATCGCCCGGGAGGTGGACCGTGTCGCCGACGAGCTCGGCGAGACCTCGGCGCAAGTTGCGATCGCGTGGGTACGGCAGCGCGGCGAACGGAACATCCCGATCGTGGGCGTCCGCAAGCTCGATCAGCTCCAGGACGTCCTGGGCAGCCTGGAAGTAGTGCTCTCAGCCGACCAACTCGCCCGCCTCCACAAGGTGAGCGAGATCGAGTTCGGGTTCCCCTACAACCTCCTCATGGGACCTCAGGGTCAGATGGTTCACGGCGATCTTGCGCCGCAGATCGTGCTGCCGCAGACGGCATCAGCGATCTTTTCGACTTAAAGCCTCGCTCTCTCCGCGAGGCTGTGCCCGAAGAGTGTAATCACAGTAGGCTGAGGTGGTCCGTCGGATAGGTTGAGTAACCAGTGGCCGATCCCATGGACGAACTCGAGCGGGGCCGCGACTCCTTCGAGCGGCGGATGTGGACGGGCGCCTTCAAATCGCTTTCGCTCGCCGACGAGGCGGCGCCGCTGGAGGCGGAGGACCTCTGGTTGCTGGCGTGGTCCGGGTATCTAGTCGGCCGGGACGACGACTCCTTGCGGGCGCTGGATCGCGCCCATCATGCGCACCTGGATACCGGGGAGTGGCTGCGCGCGGCCCGCGCCGCGTTTTGGATGGGCTTCCGCCTGGCCTCCGTAGGCGAAATGAGCAGGGCGGCCGGATGGCTCGGCCGCGCGGGGCGGTTGGTCGAACGCGAGGACCACGACTGCGTCGAGCGAGGGTACCTCCTGCTGCCGGTCGCTCTGCAGCACCTGTTCGCCGGTGACTACGAGGCCTCGTACGCGCGCGCGGCGGATGCAGCCGAGATAGGCGAGCGTTTCGCGGAGGCGGACTTGATCGCTTTTGCGCTGCACCTCCAGGGCTGTGCGCTGGTTAGGCAGGGGAAGGTCGACGACGGTCTGGCGCTCCTGGACGAGGCCATGGTCGCAGTCACCACCGGCGAGCTGTCCCCCGTCGTGACGGGTGTGATCTATTGCAGCGTGATCGAAGCCTGCCGGGAGGTGTACGCGCTGCGCCACTCCCAGGAGTGGACCGCCGCCCTGACGCAGTGGTGCGAGGGACAGCGTGATTTGGTTCCCTTTGCCGGCCAATGCCTCGTGCATCGCGCCGAGGTAATGCAGCTGCACGGTGCGTGGCGAGATGCGCTTGACGAGGCGCGGCGGGCGAGTGAGCGCCTTGCGCGGGCCGGCGATCAGCTGGCGGCTGCGGCGGCGTTCTACCAGCAAGGGGAGATCCATCGCCTGCTTGGCGAGTTCGCGGCAGCTGAGTTGGCGTACCGGGACGCGAGCATTCGGGGACGTGAACCGCAGCCGGGCCTGGCCCTATTGCGGCTGGCCCAAGGGGAAAACGACACTGCCGCCGCTGCGATCCATCGGTTGGTGGGCGAAAGCACCGATGTGGTGGAGCGCGCCAGGCTGCTGCCGGCCTACATCGAGATCATGCTCGCCGCAGGCGATACAGAGGGAGTACGGGGTGCCTGCAGCGAGCTCGAGGAGATCGCGGATGGCTTCTCATCAGGCGCGCTGGGCGCGATAGCGGCGAGTGCCAAGGGAGAGGTCGAGCTGGCCCAAGGCGACGCCCGGGCTGCCCTTGTAGCGCTCCGCCAGGCGGAGCAGGTGTGGCAAGAGCTCGAGGCGCCCTATGAGGGCGCACGGGTGCGGGTGCTGGTGGGGCTTTGCTGCGGCGCTCTGGGTGACAACGACTCGGCCGCGTTGGAGTTGGACGCGGCTCGGGCAGCCTTCGTACAGCTGGGGGCCGCGCCTGACCTCGCCCGGCTCGACTCGCTCGCCGCGGGTGGCGCACCGATCGATACCCACGGGCTGGCGCCGCGTGAGTTGCAGGTCCTGCGCCTTGTCGCCGCCGGGAAGACCAATAAGGCCATCGCAACCGAGCTGGTCGTCAGCGAGAGGACGGTGGACCGGCACGTGAGCAACATCTTCGTAAAGCTCGCGGTGTCGTCGAGGGCTGCAGCCACAGCCCGGGCATACGAGCACCACCTCCTCTGATCACGGTATGGCGGAAACTACCCACTCGACCTTTTGTCGGAAAGGGTGGTCTTACCGATGTGCGGCTTGCTCGCAGGCTCCTAATGTCTCTTACATGAGGCAGGTCTCTCATATAAGGCCGGACGTGAGCGAGGAGCAGACCATGAGCAGGTTGCGCGTCGAGGAAAGAGGCACAACAAAGCGCCAAGTAGCGAAGCGCACTCAACGTCCCGCCGCCGAGGACGTTCGTGTGGGGCTATTGGCCGGGCTTCCGGTCACGGAGCGACGGCTGGACCTGGCCGGCGTCTCAACCGCCGTGCTGGAGGGTGGCGACGGACCGCCGGTCGTTCTCCTGCACGGCGCAGGAGAGTTCGCGGCCACGTGGATGCGGGTGATCCCGGACTTGGTGAGAACTCGTCGGGTGATCGCACCCGACTTGCCGGGCCACGGGGCCTCTGAGGTGACCGACGGCTCGCTTGACGCCGAGCGCGTTCTTGCGTGGCTCGGCGAGTTGATCGAGCACACCTGCCCGTCACCGCCGGTGCTGGTGGGGCATCTGCTGGGCGGCTCCGTTGCAGCCCGCTTCGCCGGAGACCAGAAGGACAGAATCAGCGGGCTTGTCCTGGTGGACACCTTGGGCCTCGGTCGGCTCCGGCCATCCCCGAGGTTCCTCCTCGCCTTGATCCCATTCATTGCGCGACCGACGGAGCGTACGCAGGAGCGGCTCTTCCGGCAGTGCATGGTGGATTTGGACGGGTTGCGTGAGCAGATGGGTGAGCGCCTCGAGACGCTCGAGGCGTATGCCCTCGACCGTGCTCGCAGCCCCAGCATGAAGGCGGCTCTTCACACCCTCATGCCGCAGCTCGGGGTGCCGGCGATACCCCCGGCGGACCTTGCCAGGATCACTGTTCCCACGACGCTGATCTGGGGGCGGTACGACCTTCAGGTGCGCTTGCGGACCGCCGAAGCCGCGAGCTCCCGATACGGATGGCCGTTGCACGTGATCGAGAACGCCCGCGATGATCCCGCCACCGAGCAGCCGGAAGCGTTTATCCGTGCGCTGCACCCCGCGCTCGACGGTTCGTGACGGTCAAGGAGGATGAAAGAGAGGAAGAGGATGGACGGCGCCGGCGCCTCAGAGCGTTTCGAGACCGTGATCATCGGCGGCGGGCAGGCGGGCCTAGCGGTTGGCTACCACCTGGCGAGGCGAGATCGGCCGTTCGTGATCCTGGAGGAAAACGAGCGAATCGGTGATTCCTGGCGCAAGCGCTGGGACTCGCTCCGCCTGTTCACCCAGGCTCGCTACGACGGGCTGCCGGGCTGGTCCTTCCCGGCACCGGCTTGGTCGTACCCGACGAAGGATGAGGCGGCCGACTACCTCGAGATCTACGCGGAGCGATTCGATCTTCCAGTGCGAACCGGCGTCTGCGTGGACGGGCTCTCCAGGAGAGGGGACCGGTACATAGCGACATCCGATGCCCACCGGTTCGAGGCAGACAACGTTGTGGTCGCGTCGGGCGCCTACCACACCCCCCGGATTCCCGTCTTCTCCCCCGAGCTCGATCATGGCATCCTGCAGCTGCATTCCACCGAGTACAGGAAGCCCTCCCAGTTGCGGGAGGGGGGTGTCCTGGTCGTGGGCGCGGGCAACTCGGGGGCCGAGATCGCCCTCGATGTGTCTCGTAGTCACCCGACCTGGCTATCGGGCAGGGAAACGGGACACCTACCGTGGCGTCTCGAGACCGTGTGGGACCGGATGCTCACACCGATTATCTGGTTCGTCGGCTCGCGCATTCTGACGGTGAAGACGCCGATCGGCCGGAAGGTCAGACCGAAGGTCCTGTTTGTCGGAGCGCCGCTCGAACGGGCCCAGCCGAAGGATCTCGCTGCTGCCGGCATCGGGCGAGTGCCACGGACGATTGGGGCTCGGGACGGCTCTCCGACGCTCGAGGACGGACAGGCTATGGACGTGTCGAACGTGATCTGGTGCACGGGCTTCCGGCCGGACTTCGACTGGATCGATCTCCCGGTATTCGACGAGGTCGGAGGGCCGGTGCACGAACGCGGGGTGGTGCCCGCTCAACCCGGCCTGTACTTCGTTGGTAGGTTCTTTCTCTATGCGTTGACCTCGTCGCTGATCGGCGGGGTTGGGAAGGACGCCGAGCACATTGCTAAGCACATCACGGCGAGCAGTCTGAACGACCGGTCGCCCTAGCACCTCGTCGCGCCCCATCCACCAGTCGTCTGGTGTAAGGATGCGATGACCGGCATGAGGTGCTCGACGGTGGCTCGCATGGCTCGAACTGAGCCGCTACGGACGGCTCCCCACCTAATGCGGGAGATGGCGTGACCGCCGCGGGCTATGACGGTGACGGGAGCGTCGTGGTTCGCAGGCTCCTTCACCACCCGATCCTAGAGCACCCGTTCAACCGGGCCGAGTGGACTCCAGAGGTCGTGAAAGCAACCCTTACCCTGACTCGGCGATTGGTTCTGTCGTAGCTGCTCGATACGGTTTGGATATGCTCAGGATCAGTGCCTTCTAGGCATCGTGAGCTCGATGTTTTTCGACGATCACAACCCGCCGCATTTCCACGCCACGTTCGGCGAGCACACACAGCTCGCATATTGATCTACTCGCTCCATGGACCAAGGGCTGCCACCCAGGGCTCTGCGACTCATCGACGAGTGGGCCACCCTGTACCAGGACGACTTCCGCGCCAACTGGAAACGTGTGCGCGCCGGACAACCGCTGATTAGAATTGAACCGCTGGCGTGAAGGAGAGGTTATTGGCGGCGAACGGTGAGCCGGCGAGCGTGATCTCGGTGGAGGTGGTGAGGGACTTCGTTCTTCGCCTCTCCTTTAGTGACGGGACGAGCCGTGAGCTCGATCTCGAAGGGAACCTGTGGGGTCCGGTTTTCGAACCGCTCCGTGACGACCCGGCCCTTTTCGCCCAGGTGAGAGTCGACCATGAGCTCGGAACTATCGTGTGGCCCAACGGGGCCGACATGGACCCCGTTGTGTTGCACGGCTCGGCCGAGCCGGCGTGGAAGGAGAACGAAAGCGGCTCTCGCCGCTCCGGAAAAAGTCGCTAGGCGGACGACACCGACCGACGGCGAGCGTCAAAAGGATGTAATAGGCCGAACTTTGTCGCTGTGACCACCCGTGAGGTGGTCAGAGGCTCAGAGTTCCAGGGATCGCTCATCGGGCGACGAAAGAGCCCCCGCTGTTGCCTGTTGGTGATGTTCTCGCTCTCGAGCGGAAGGACGACATAGCGATCATGAAATCGGCATCTCCGCTGCCTATCTGGTCACTCGTCCCCATGGTCCGAGTGCCTCAAAGGACGTTTAATTGAGGAGTATGCGATCCGGCAGCCGCGTTGTCGTGGCTCTCCTGATCTTCATGGTGACCGTTTCGGCGTGTGACACAGGTCCCCCCGACGCGGGGCCCGGCGAGCGGCTGCCTCTCACGATATCGTGGTCGCAGCACGGGGACACACCCGACCACTCCGATCTTCGAGTCGAGCAACCCGGCCCGCCGCTGGTGCATTACTGGTCGTTCTCTGGCGGCGACTTCCTGCCGACCGGGTTTTCGCCTCCCGTAATCTCCGGTGGACGCATCTTCGTGTCCGATGATTCCCTGTTCGCTCTCGACAGCAGGGGGGAGGAGCAGTGGAGCAGTGGAGTCATTCCCCCGACGACACTTTCCTGGCGTCCAACCCCGCCATCCTTCGGGAACTTGTGCTGTTCGCACACATCCGCGAGAGGCAGCGCGACCTCGTGGTAGAGGCTTTGGAGCAGACAACCGGCGAGCGAATCTGGTCGTGGTCGACGGACACCAAGGGGCTCGGTCTGATCACGAGCGGCGACAGAGTCCTGGTTATTGGACAGCGACGCGGCATCCGCCGGTCGTCGGTCACCGGAACCGATCTTTGGCTCATTGGCGACGGCGGAGAACTGGTGTGGAGCGCTGCCACGAGGAGCCTGCGGTTGTTACCGACAACTATGGATTCGGGCCGCTGGGGGCGGTGAGCCAGGGCATCGCAGTAGTCACTGTCGCAAACGGCATCGAGGCGTTCCGGCTGGCCGACGGCGAACCGCTGTGGAGCGCAGGCGCCGACAGGTTCTTCCCGCAGGCAAGGCTCTCTGCGCCCGTCACTTTCTGGGACCTCTCCCCAGTGACGATAGCCGGCCACCGAGTTTTGACTCTTGCGGAGAACGAATCCGGCATCAGCTGGTTTCGTGTCTTCAAGCTGCGTTCCGGCCGCAAGATCTTTGAGCGCAAAGGCGCCACAATCGGTTCGGGTGTCTCCACCTTTGTCTCGGCCGGCAATGAGATCATCTTGGAAACCGGATTTGGGCCAAGGCCCCATCACTTGATCGTGCTCAATGCGGGTGACTTCAGTGTCCGGCGACGAGTCTCGCTGGATCCGAGAGTGGAACTACTAAACGGAGGTCAGACGCTGGTGCTGGGAGATGGTTTGATGGCAGTCGCAGACGACTCGGTCGCCCACATTGATCGAAGCGGCCGCGTCACTTGGAGCGTTCCTATCGAGTTCAGGAAACCATTTCCACTTGAATCCCAAGCTCCCGGACCGACCGGGTTGGTTCCCACCGGAGGGGGTTACCTCGTATCCACCTCCGACGGCTTGGTTCATGCATTCGGCCCGCCCGAGTGAGACGGTCACTGCGAAATGCACGACCCCATCCCCGTGCCGAGCCGCCGAGTGGTGGTCAGTGGTTGCAGAGCAACCTTTATCCACCACTCGACGGAGAATGGGCCACTATGAATCAATCAACTGAGCTGTATCCGCCTTCTGAGAGCTCAGCGACGCGGCCCGTTCCGCCGTCCCGCAGGCCTTCGGGACCAACAGTTGCACGGCGATGGGCGGCCATCGGCGGTGCTGTGCTGCTCGTCTTCATAGTGGGCGCGTGGTTGTTGCGGGGTGGTGAGGAATCCCCTGCACCCATGCCCGAGAAGGTTCCTGGTACGCCTGACTGGGCGCTCGAGCACTACGGCAATGCCCAGAAGCGCGGGTTCCTAGGCCGAAACGTCTTGAAGATCGAGTTCCTCGGCCGAAGCATGTTCGTCCATCGCGCTGCAAACCGCCATTTCCTGCGCCTGGAACGACTCTTCGAAGCGCGCGCTCCCGAGTACTCTGCCGCGGTAGCCGCAGGGGAGCTCGATGATTGGAGCTATGAGAACCGCAACGTGCGAGGGTCTGGCCTGAAGTCGAACCATGCGTTTGGCATAGCAATTGACATCAACGCTCTCGCTAATCCTCTCGGGACGGCCGGCGACATGCCGGAGGCGGTTGTTCGGCAATGGGAGGCCGAGGGCGGCGAGTGGGGAGGTGACTGGGATCGCCCCGATCCCATGCACTTCGAGACCCACCTGACCCCGGCGCAGATCCGGCATCGCTACCGGGCCGACGGTGCGCCGCGCGACTGGTACCTCGATAAGCTCGTAGGGGGCTGAGCAAGGCGTGGCACTGACATCAGTTTCGTGTTGAGAGTGAAGGTTCCGGCGCTGCTCGTTGCTGCATTTGTCGTCGGGGCGGGCTTGTCGAGCTGTGGGGAAGATACCCAGAAGGTCAGTCCCACGGGGATCACCCGGTTCGAGGTGTCGGTCACGTTCAGACCACCAGGCTCCACCGAGAGGTGCGAGAGCACACCCTGTACCAAGGTGAGAATCGTCGTGACGAACGTCGGCAAGAGGACTGCAGATACGAATTGCACTATCAGGTTGACCGGAGTGCAGCGTTCCAACTCGGTTATCAGCCTGCTTTTTGCAAGCGAGGTAGAGCCCGGTCAGTCCGTTCGATGGAATGTGGACAAGCCCATTCATCGCCCGAATGGATATCGCGCCCACTGTCCCGCGTTCGATGCAGGAGCTTTGCGCAAAGTGGGGTAGCAACTGATCTTATCAACGTGAGCCCCGGTGAGCAGGGCTGTGCTTGATAAAGTCGAGCGATCGTCCGGCGGTACCGTGTGGAGATGGTTTCAGGATCGGTGGTGATCAGGAACGGAACCGTCGTTCGCTCGACCGGCATAGAAGCGGCGGACGTATTCATCGATGGCGAACGCAT
>Ga0075530_1000253_pt1 | contig 24492 bp, 22 predicted proteins | sample NGEPerD_2_FD_75101 | JGI IMG/M metagenome (GOLD analysis project Ga0075530, IMG submission 75101) | Arctic peat soil microbial communities from the Barrow Environmental Observatory site, Barrow, Alaska, USA - NGEE PermafrostL1-D | ecosystem: Environmental > Terrestrial > Soil > Wetlands > Peat ... | reverse complement strand
CGGCCGAGCTCGGCCGACCGGCGATCGTCCTGGAGAAGGACGTTTGGGTCTGTTGGGTCCTGGAGGCACTCTTCAGTTGCCCTGACATCCCTGACATGGCATTCAAGGGAGGCACGTCTCTCTCGAAGATCTTCAGCGCCATCTCGAGATTCTCAGAAGACATCGACGTGACCGTGGACCATAGCGGCCTCGTTCCCGGCCTCGACCCTTACGACCCGACGTCGACAGGAGGCCAGAAGAAGCGTGACAACGACACGTTGCTCAAGGCACTTCTGGACTGCTCGAACGGCGTGATCGTCCCCCACCTCCGCGGAAGCCTCGAAGCTGCAGGCCTTTCGGCTGGTGACCTTGTGGTCGGCGAGGGCGGCACCGAGCTGACGGTGCAGTACCCGCATCTGGTCAGGGACGGTGCTTCGTACTACCGCGAAGGCGTGAAGATTGAGTTCGGCGGACGGAACATGATCGACCCGAACCAACAGCACGTCGTCACGCCCTACATGGCCGAGTTGCTCGACAACTTCACGTTTCCGGCCGGCCGAGTCGATGTTCTCGCACCGGAGCGCACGTTCTGGGAGAAGTTCACGCTCGCTCACGCGGAAAGCAACCGACAGCCGATGGTCACCGGTGACCGCATCTCACGTCACTGGCACGACCTTGCGGTCCTCGCGGACCACCAGATCGGCCAGGCTGCTCTCGCCGACATGCCGCTGCTCGAAGATGTCGTGAAGGTCAAAGAGCGCTTCTTCCGGCGCGCATCGTCGCAGTACGACCGGTGCCTGGCCGGTGAGAGTTGCCTGCTGCCCGGCGACGAAGGACTTGCGCTGTTGCGGGCCGACTACGAAGAGATGCTCAGTGCGGAGATGCTCGACAACCCAATGACGTTCGACGAAATCATCGAACGAGTGAAGGCGCTTGAGGCCGATGCGAACCGGGCCATCACAGCGGCGAGGTTGACCGGTCAGTAGCCGATGGGACTAACGCCAGCGAACCTCAACTCATCAATACCGCCCGAAGGCTGCGGATGAATGCCCGGCGCGCATGTCTCAGCACCCCTTTGTGTCATCGGGGCTAGTTTGAGGCAGTGAGTTCACTCGCCTACTCCCAGACGTACCACTCCCTCCAACAGGACGTGCAGAACTTGGTGACGCTGCATCCCTCTCAGTCCGGAACGGCTGGGAGGCCAGCCGGAGATACTGGACCCCTGCTCCGATCCACGATCGTGCTCCTACACACCGCTTGGGAGAACTACGTAGAGCAGGTCGCCGTAGAGGGACTCGAAGCGGTTTTGGCTTGGGCGGCTAGCGACGACAGCAGGCTGCATAGCGCGATGCGGCAGAAGTTGGGAGCGCTCAAGGACCCATGGGCGCTGGCAGGAAGTGGATGGCAGAAACAAGCGAGGGTCGCCGTCCTTGCGGACGCGGGACGACTAAACACGCCGAATGTCGCCAACTCGGAAGCCCTTCTCGACCTCGCTATCGGCCTACCCGAGGCACTCCACGGCGTTTCGTGGCAAGGGATAAGAAGCGCAAGGGTTCTCGAAAGGATCGACACCTTCGTTCACGACATCCGTGGAGAAATCGTTCACAAAGGCACGGTTCCCGGACCGCTCAACAAGGGTGGCGTGGAATCTTGGATCAACTTCTTTGAGTCACTTGTCCCAAGGGTCGATGACAAGCTGGCTAGCCACCTCGCAACAGTGACAGGCACTGCGCCCTGGTGATCGCATCGTGACAGACCGTTGCAGCTTCTGCTTCGGCTACTAGAAGTCCCCCTCCGCGAAGAACTGCCAGGCCAGGGCAGTGGCTCTCGAGGCCGAACGCCGTTCCGCGATCAGCCCACCCGTGGAGCGACCCGATGGATGCGACATTCCACCGCCAAAGGGTCACGTCACAGACGTGCCCGCTTGTAGCACCGAGCCCAGGGATTTGGCCCTCTAAAAGAGCCCGACCAAGCCCTTCCCGCTGAATTTCTTGCGGACTCTGTGCGGACTGGAGGGGGGCACACCCAATCTGACCTGCGGAAACGCTGCGATTCACACGTTGAAGCGGAACTCGACGACATCGCCGTCGGCCATCACGTAGTCCTTGCCCTCCATGCGGACCTTGCCGGCGGACTTGGCGGCGGCCATCGAGCCGGCGGCGACGAGGGCGTCGTACGTGACGACCTCGGCCTTGATGAAACCCTTCTGGAAGTCCGTGTGGATCACGCCCGCGGCCTCGGGCGCGGTCGCGCCCTTCCTGATCGTCCAGGCACGGGCCTCCTTGGGCCCGGCCGTCAGATAGGTCTGCATTCCGAGGGTGTCGAAGCCGACTCGGGCGAGTACGTCGAGCCCGGGCTCGACGACTCCCATCTCGGCGAGCATCTCGCGAGCCTCGACGTCGTCGTCGAGCTCGACCAGCTCGGACTCGAACTTCGCGTCGAGGAAGATTGCCTCGGCCGGCGCGATGATGTCGCGCATCCTCTGCTTGAGGTCCTCGTCGCCGAGCTCGTCGGCGTCGCAGTTGAAGACGTAGATGTAGGGCTTGGCGGTGAGCAGGCTGAGCTCGCGGACCAGGCCCCGCTCGATCTTGGTCGAGATGATCGGCGTCCCGCTCTCGAGAGCCTCCTTCGCCTCTGTGGCGGCCTCGAGATTGGCGGCGATCGCCTTGTTGCCCCGGGCCTCCTTCTCCAGCCGCGGGATCGCCTTCTCCACCGTCTGCAGGTCGGCCAGGATCATCTCGGTCTGGATCGTGGAGATGTCCGACTCGGGGTTCACCTCGCCGTCGACGTGGGTGACATCCTCGTCGCGGAAGACCCGGGTCACCTGGCAGATCGCCGAGGACTCCCGGATGTGGGAGAGGAACTTGTTGCCCAGGCCCTCCCCTTCCGAGGCGCCGCGGACGATGCCGGCGATGTCCACGAACTCCACCGTGGCGGGAAGGATCTTGGCCGAGCCGAAGATCTCGGCGAGGTTGCCCAACCGCTTGTCAGGCACTCCGACGACACCCACGTTGGGCTCGATCGTGGCAAAGGGGTAGTTCGCCGCCAGGACGTCGTTCTTGGTCAGGGCGTTGAAGAGCGTCGACTTGCCAGCATTGGGGAGACCGACGATACCGATGGTGAGTGCCACGGGCGGGGAGTCTACGGCGGCGCGGACGCCGGGGACGAATCGGCGGCCGCTCTGAAGACGTCCATTCGTGTCCGTCGTGTCGCGGACCGGACGCGCAGGGTTGAGCCGGTGTGTGACGCGCGCAACAGTGGGTAGTCAATGGGAACGAACCGCGACCCCGACGAACTCGCCGTGCTCACTCACCTGCAGACTCCCTCCTGCACGGCACGCACAACCTGCACGACGACGACCCACGCCCCGGAGGCGATTGTGACCAACCTGGCCGACAACCTGACCAAGACTGCCGAGGAGCACCCGGACCGTCCCGCAATGCCGCTCGACGACATGGTGCTGACCTACAGGGAGCTGCAGGACGGCGCACGCCGCGGGGCCAGCATGCCGGCCGAGGTCACCAAGTGAGCGCGGTGACGAAGGTCGAGGCCGCCGAGACCCACATGCCTGAGGCCGACGCGGACGGCGACGGCAGCGGCTCCGCAGAGCCGTTCGACCTGCTGCTGAGCGACGCGGCCCGCGGCCCGCTGCGCCGATTCCTGCCGGGGATGTCCGGGGTCCGGTTCACCGCTGGCCTCGCCCGGCACCCACTGCGGTTCGCCGGCAGAAGCATCGGTCTGGCGGCCGAGCTCGCGAAGGTCGGGATCGGTCGCTCCGAGATCGAGGCGCACGCCAAGGACCGCCGCTTCGCCGACGAGGGATGGGCCAAGAACCCGCTGCTCAGGCGCACCATGCAGAGCTATCTCGCGGTGGGTGCCGCGGTGCGCGGTCTGGTGCCCGACGCCGACCTCAACTGGCGCGACGGGCAGCGGATGGGCTTCATCGTGGACAACCTCGTCGAGGCTTGCGCGCCGACCAACCACCCCCTCCTGAATCCCAAGGTGCTCAAGAGGGTCATCGACACCGGCGGCGGCAACCTGGTCGCCGGCGGCCGCCGCTTCGTCCGCGACTTCGCGACTCCCCCGCGGGTCCCGTCCATGGTCGAGCCGGACGCCTTCGAGGTCGGTGTCGACCTGGCGGTCACCCCGGGCGCAGTGGTGCTGCGCACCGACGTGTTCGAGCTGATCCAGTACACCCCGCAGACCCCACAGGTCCGCTCGGTCCCGCTCCTCATCGTGCCGCCGACGATCAACAAGTACTACGTGATCGACCTCGCCGAGCAGCGCAGCCTCGTGGAGCACCTCGTGGCCAGTGGCCAGCAGGTCTACTGCATCTCCTGGCGTAACCCCGACGTCCGGCACGCCGACTGGGGACTGGACACCTACGGCCAGGCGATCATCGAGGCGATGGATGCCAGCCAGAAGATCTCGCACCAGGAACAGGTCGCAATGCTCGCCATCTGCTCCGGGGGCACCATCGCCTCGATGGTGCTCGCTCACCTCGCCGAGCTCGGCGAACTCGACCGCGTGGCGGCCTTCAGCCTCGCCGTCACGGTCCTCGACCAGGACCTGGCCGGTCTCCCCAGCGCGCTGCTGTCGGAGGAAGCGGCTGCCGCCTCCATCAAGGCGTCGCAGGAGAAGGGCTACCTCGACGGCCGGGTGTTGGCCGAGGTGTTCGCCTGGCTGCGGCCCAACGACCTGATCTGGAACTACTGGGTCAACAACTACCTGCTCGGCTACCCACCCAAGGCGTTCGACATCCTCTACTGGAACGGCGACCCGGTGCGGATCAGCGCGGCCATGCACCGCGACTTCATGTTGCTGGCGATCAGCAACGGCCTCACCAAGCCTGGCAGCGCGCGGATGCTCGGCACCCAGCTCGACCTGGGCAGGATCGACACGGACACCTACGCCGTGGCCGGTATCGCCGACCACCTGTGCAAGTGGGAGTCCTGCTACAAGACGACCCAGCTGTTCGGGGGGGACACCAAGTTCGTGCTCTCCACCAGCGGCCACATCGCCGCGATGGTCAACCCTCCGGGAAACCCCAAGGCCAGCTTTCAGACCGCATCGGACAACCCCGCCGACGCCAACGAGTGGCTGGCGTCTGCGAGCAAGGTCAAGGGCAGCTGGTGGGACGACTACGTCGAGTGGCTCACCGAACGGACCGGCCCGGAGCGCAGCAAGCCGCGCAGGCTCGGGTCGGCGGCGTACGAGCTCATCTGTGACGCCCCGGGCACCTATGTCCACGACCGCTGAGTCGCCCGGCCGCGGGACTCGGGACGGGCGAGACAGGATTCGCAACGTCGTGGTCCGCGGCATCCAGGCGCGGATCTCGGTCCGCCCGGCGCGCGGTCGGCTGATCGACGAACCGCCACTGCTGCTGTGCAACGGGATCGGGGCCAGCCTCGAGGCACTCCAGCCCCTGGTCGACGCGCTGGACCCCGACCGAGGCGTGGTGCGTTTCGACGTACCAGGTGTGGGCGGCAGCCCGGTTCCGCCGTTCCCCTACCCCATCACCGGGTTGTCGTCGTGGGTGACTGCGCTGATGGCCAAGCTTGGCCATCGTCGCTTCGACGTCTTCGGGCTTTCGTGGGGCGGTGGCCTTGCCCAGCAGCTCGCGCTGCAGTCCCGGAGACGAGTGCGTCGCCTCGTGCTGGTCGCGACCGGCACCGGCACCCTGATGGTGCCGGCGCATCCGCGTGTGCTCGTGAAGATGCTCACGCCGCGGCGCCACCGCGACCCGGCGTACGCCGCGAGCATCGCCGCCGCGATCTACGGCGGGGGCATGCGCGGCGATCCGATCCGCGGGGCCGACCTGCTGCACGCGACCACGCGCGCTGGCCCGAAGCGCGGTTACTACTACCAGCTGGTCGCCATGGCCGGCTGGAGCAGCCTGCCGTTCTTGGGCCTGATCCGGCAACCGACGCTGGTCATGGGCGGCGACGACGACCCGATCATCCCGGCGGCCAACCCGCGGATGCAGGCCTGGTTGATCCCGTCGGCGACCCTGCACCTCTACCACGGCGGGCACCTGGCCATCCTGAGCGAGGCCGAAGAGCTGGCCCCGGTCATCGAGACGTTCCTGAATGAGCGGAGCCTCAATGAGCAGAGCCTAGATGAGGAGAGCCTGAACGAGGAGAGCCTGAACGAGGAGAGCCAGAACGAGGAGACAACACGTTGAGCGACCTCGGTTGAGTACGGGCGTGTCCACAGGCTTTTCCACAGGGTCGCCCTCCGCGTCGGGCCTCGGCGCCATTCTCGGCGAGGCTGGTGGGCATGCGACTCCTTGCGACCCTCCTGCTGCTCGTCGCCACGGTCGGATGCGCCTCCGAGTCACACCGGACCGTCGCGGCGACACCCCCGGCGTCGGGGTCTCCATCCACGTCCGGGTCCGCGGCGTCCTCTGGCCCGGCACCTCCGGCGTCGAGGCTGCACCTGACTCGGGCGGCCGCCGGCCACCTGCTCCGCGACCTCGCGCCACTGACAGGCTTCCGGGCTTCCACGTTCTGCCTCAACGGCCCGAGCGAGCGTTGCGCCCTGCCCTCGAAGCCCCGGTGGTCGCAGTACGTCGAGTGGCAGGGCGGTCGCTTCGCGGCGAAGGATCGCTCCGTCGGTCGTGACTTCGTCCTGGTCGCCGTGCTGGCGCACGCGAATCACGCCCGAGCAGCGCAGATGGTGGAGGACGTACGGCGGCGCTCGGTGCGAGGTCGGATCGACGAACCGGTCCGTGGCCAAGAGGACTCCCGGGTCGGCCGACGAGGACACGGCCAGGTGAGCAGCGTGCAAGCGTGGGGTTGGCGCGGCGTGGCATCGGTGGCCCGGGTGCGGCTGCTGTATCGCGAGCACGCCCCGGTGCGCGGGGTCGTCCAGGTCGACACTGCCGTGCGTCGAGGGCGCTTCGGCGTACAGGTGATCGGCTGGGTGGCGCACCGACCGGGCGAGTCCGACCCGGCCGCGCGCCTCGAGGAGCTGACCCGACAGGTACTGCTCGGGCTTGGCGCTGACTACCCCGCCGTCCTCACAGCTGCACCAGTCCGGTGACGTCGAGGACCAGTTCGCCCTCGTCGTCGGAGGCGGTGAGGTCGACGGTCGCGGTGATGCGCCAGTCGTGGTCACCCTCGGGGTCGCCGACGATCTGCTGGATCTCCCACGTGCGTTCGCCCTGCTCCACCAGCAGCATCTGTGGCCCGCGTGCGTCGGGTCCGGTGTCGATGCTGTCGTGCTCCTCGAAGTAGTCGTCCAGTGCCTCGCGCCAGTCCTCCCCGCTCATGCTCGACCCGGTCTCGGTCTCGAGCTCGCCGAGCTGCTCCCAGCGGCGCAGCGCGGCCAGCTCCACCCGGCGGAACATCGCATTGCGCACCAGTACTGTGAAGGCCCGGACGTTCGCGGTGATCCGCTCCGGTTCGGGCGCGAGCAAGTCCGGGGCGGTGTCGCCGCGCAGCCTGTTGGGGTCGCTGAGCAGCTCCCACTCGTCGAGCAGGCTCGAGTCGGTCTGGCGCACCACGGCGCCGAGCCACTCGACGATGTCCTCGAGATCGTAGGTGCGCACACTTTCCGGGACGGTCTGGCGCAGCGCCCGGTAGGCGTCACCGAGGTAACGCAGCACCAGCCCCTCCGAGCGGGTCAGGCCGTAGAACGCGACGTACTCCGCGAAGGTCATCGCACGCTCGTACATGTCGCGCACCACCGACTTGGGCTTGAGTGCGTCCTCGCCAACCCATGGGTGTCGCTGTCGATAGAGCTCGTAGGTGTGCTCGAGCAGCTCCAGCAACGGCTTGGGCCAGGTGATCTCGTCAAGCAGCTCCATCCGCTCGTCGTACTCGATCCCGTCTGCCTTCATCTCCCCGATCGCCTCGCCACGCGCGCGATGCTCCTGCGCACCGAGCACGGGCCGCGGGTCCTCGAGGGTCGCCTCGACGACCGAGACGACGTCCAGGGCGTACGTCGGTGCCTCCGGGTCCAGGGTGTCGAAGACCGCGAGGGCGTACGCCGACAGCGGCTGGTTCAGCGCGAAACCGAGCTGCAGGCCCTCGACGAGGCGGACCCTGCGTCCGTCCTCGGCGGGCGGGTCCACGAGCTCGACCACACCGGCGGCGAGGAGTGCACGGTGCTGTGCCGCGGCCAGTCGCATCAGCCGAAGCTGGGACCGCGCGTCCTCATGGTTGTCGCGCAGCAGTCGTCGCATCGCCTCCGCAGGGTTTCCAGGCCGTGCGATCACGTTGAGCAGCATGGAGTGGCTGACCCGCATCCGGGAGACCAGCACCTCCGGGTCCGCGGCGACGAGCCGCTCGAAGGTCTCCTCGGTCCACGTGACCTGCCCCTCGGGAGCCTTCTTTCGCTGCACCCGCTTGAGCTTCTTCGGATCGTCTCCCGCCTTCTTCACCAGCCGGTGGTTCTCCACGATGTGCTCCGGCGCCTGCACGACCACGGTGCCCGCGGTGTCGAAGCCGGCCCGACCCGCGCGCCCGGCTATCTGGTGGAACTCCCGTGCCTTGAGCATCCGCTGCCGGCGCCCGTCGTACTTGGAGAGGGCCGTGAACACCACCGTCCGGATCGGCACGTTGATGCCGACGCCCAGGGTGTCGGTTCCACAGATGACCTTGAGCAGGCCGGCCTGCGCGAGCTGCTCCACCAGGCGGCGGTACTTCGGCAGCATCCCCGCGTGGTGTACGCCGATGCCGTGCTTGACCAGGCGAGAAAGCGTCTTGCCGAAGCCGGGGCTGAAGCGGAATCCGCCGATCAGCTCGGCGATCCGGTCCTTCTCCTCGCGGGTGCAGACGTTGATGCTGGTGAGCGCCTGTGCGCGTTCCAGCGCGGCGACCTGGGTGAAGTGCACGACGTAGACCGGCGCCTGGTGGGTGATGAGCAGCTCTTCGAGCGTCTCGTGCAGTGGTGTCACCGCCCACTCGTAGCTCAGCGGCACCGGGCGGGTCGCGCTGGTGACGACGGCGGTCTCCCGACCGGTACGCCGGGACAGGTCGGCGACGAACGGAGTGACCTCACCCAGCGTCGCTGACATCACGAGGAACTGCGCATTTGGCAGCTCGAGCAGCGGCACCTGCCAGGCCCAGCCACGATCGGGCTCGGAGTAGAAGTGGAACTCGTCCATCACCACCTGGCCGACGTCCGCGGATGCACCCTCGCGCAACGCGATGTTGGCCAGCACCTCCGCGGTGCAGCACACGATCGGCGCCTGCGCGTTGACCGCGGCGTCGCCGGTGAGCATCCCGACGTTGTCGGCGCCGAACACAGAGATCAGGGCGAAGAACTTCTCCGAGACCAACGCCTTGATCGGCGCGGTGTAGAAGGTGCGCTTTCCCTCGGCGAGCGCCGCGAAGTGAGCGCCCGTGGCGACCAGGCTCTTCCCGGTGCCGGTCGGCGTGGAGAGGATGACGTTGGCGCCGCTGACGATCTCGATCAGCGCCTCCTCCTGCGCCGGGTAGAGCGTCAGCCCCTGCTCACCGACCCAGGTCTCGAAGACGTCGAAGAGCACGTCCGGGTCGGGTGTACCCGAGGTCCCGGGGACCGGGGCGGGGAGACGGTCGAGGAGTGACATTCCCGCCATCGTCCCCGACGGGCCAGCGATCACCCAACTCGTGCCGCGACCGCCAAGGTTTGCCGTCCGCGTAGCAGGCAAACGTTGGTGGGCGGGCGCGAATCAGAGCTTTGCGGCATCCTCAACGCAGAGCACGGCCCACGGCAGCGCCTCGAGACGACCCTCCGGGATGGGTCGGCCGCACACGTCGCATGACCCGTATGTGCCCTCCTCGACCTTCTCCAGCGCGCGGACGACATCGGCCCGGGTCACCGCCAACTTCTCGTGCACGGCCACGGCGGCAAGCCGGTCGACTGCGATCGACGTACCTTCACCGATCCGCTTGCCGAAGGAGATCGACCCCTGGTCGGCGGGCTTCTCCTCCATCGTGGCCATCTGGTCGTCGATATCGGCCAGCTTGGCGGTCAGGGTGGTGCGGGGCTCATCCATCTGCCCAGCATGCCCCCAACCGGCAACTGCGCTCAATCGGAGAGCTGGCCGGAGAGCAGATCTCCTGCGGGCCGTAGGCTCGCCGGGTGCGCATCGCCACCTGGAACGTGAACTCCCTCCGCAGCCGCATCGACCGCGTCGAGGCTCTCTTGGGGCGCCACGACATCGATGTGCTGGCCTTGCAGGAGACCAAGGCGCGCGAGGACCAGCTTCCCCTGATGGGGCTCGCGGGGCTCGGCTACGACATCGCGTCGGTCGGTCACGACCAGTGGAACGGGGTCGCGATCATCAGCCGGGTCGGTATCGACGACGTCGAGGTCGGCTTTCCCGGCATGCCTACGTGGGGTGACCCGGCGGCGGTCGAGGCCCGGGCGATCGGGGCCACGTGTGGCGGCGTACGCATCTGGTCGCTGTATGTCCCCAACGGTCGCAAGGTCGACGACCCCCACTACGTCTACAAGCTCGAGTGGCTGGCGAGGCTCCGCGAGGCCGCCCGCGCGATGACGGGCGACGTCGCACTGGTCGGCGACTGGAACATCGCCCCGCAGGACGAGGACGTCTTCGACATCGCCGCGTTCGCCAAGAGCACCCACGTGACAGCGCCGGAGCGGGCAGCGTTCAACGGCTTCCTCGAGGACGGGTTCGTCGACGTGGCCCGACCCCACACCCCGGGCCCGGAGGTCTACACCTACTGGGACTACTACCGCCAGCGCTACGAGCGGAACCGCGGCATGCGCATCGACTTCGTGCTCGGCAGCCCGTCGCTCGCCGAGCGCGTCACCGGCGCCTTCATCGACCGGGACGAGCGCGCCGGCAAGGGCGCCAGCGACCACGCCCCGGTGATCGTCGACCTGGTCGCCCTTGGCGGTGGTTGAGGAGCAGCGACAGCCCTCGTCCTGGGGAGCTGCCTGGTTTCGGATCGCTCGCTTCGCTCGCTCCTCAACCGACGGGTCAGTCCTGACGCGCCTCAGCCGAGGGTCCCGACGATTGTCGGTGCCGGCTGTCACGCTCTCGGACATGGACTTTGTGCTTCCTCTCCTGACCCTGGTGATCGGCACGCTGCTGGGTGCCGTCGCCGTGCTGGTGTGGTCCCGTCGCGCCGGGGATCCGGACGTCCTGCGGGCGCTCTCGGCACGCGGTGAGGACCAGGCCGTGCTCCGGGATGGCCTGGACCGGTTGCACGAGCGGCTGATGGACGTGGAGCAACAGCGAGCCTCGTGGCAGGGGCAGCTGCGGCAGCAGGTCGACGACATGCGGCACAGCACGGACCTGCTGCGCCGTGAGACCGGCGCGCTGTCCACAGCGCTGCGGAAGCCGCACGTCCGCGGCCAGTGGGGTGAGCTGCACCTGCGCAAGGCCGTCGAGCTGGCCGGAATGGTCGAGCACTGCGACTTCTCCGAGCAGGTCCACATCGCCCGCGAGGACGGCAACCAACGGCCAGACCTCGTGGTGCGGCTGGCAGGAGGCCGGTCAGTTGTCGTGGACGCCAAGGTTCCGCTCGACGCGCACCTCGATGCGCTCGCCAGCGAGGTCCCCGAGGAGACCCAGGCCCACCTGCGTCGCCACGTCAGCCAGGTACGTCGCCACGTCGACACGCTCGCGGGCAAGGCCTACTGGCGCTCGATGCCTGGTGCACCCGAGTTCGTGGTGATGTTCGTGCCGGCCGAGTCCTTCCTCGCGGCAGCGCTGGACACCGACCCCTCTCTGCTGACGTACGCCGCGACCCGGGACGTCGTCATCGCCACGCCCACGACGCTGATCGCCCTCCTGCGCACCATCGCCCACGGCTGGACCACCGAGGCGTTGGCCGAACGCACCCGGGAGATCCATGAGCTCGGCCGGGAGCTGCACACGCGGCTCGGGGTGATGGGAGGCCACCTCGACAAGGTGGGCCGCTCGCTCAAGGGTGCAGTCGAGGCCTACAACAGCGCGGTCGGCTCCATCGAGAGCCGCGTGCTGGTCACTGCGCGTCAGTTCGAGGACATCGGCGTGACGCGCGAGGAGCTGGCCCAGGTCCGGCCGGTCACCCAGGTCCCCCGGCCGCTGACGGCTGTTGAACTGCTGGACGCCGTCGCTGACGAACGGCCACAGCTGCCGCCGGCAACCCCTTCTCCCTCAACCCCTTCTCCCTCAACCCCTTCCCCCTCAACCGAGTCCCCCTCCGGCGAGTCGCGCCGATCGAGCGCCCTGGGCGGCCTACCTTGAGCGCGTGAGCGCACCCACCCTGTGGGAAGAGGGCCGGATGGCAGGCAGCCGTGTGACGCGGCTGGCGGTCCTGGCCGGTCTCGTTGTGCTAGCCCTCGACCTGGCGGTCAATGGCCGGCTCACCCTGATCTTCGACCTCGGCTTCGTGCTGATCTGTCTTGGTGCGGCCCTTGCGGTGCACCCGCGTGACTTCTTCCGCGTCGGCGTCCTGCCGCCGATGCTGCTGCTCGGCCTCGTCACCCTGGTCGCAGTGGTCCACCGCACCTGGATCGCGGACCAGGGTGACGGCGTGGTGCAGGCAGTGGTCTCGGGGCTGGCTCACCGTTCGAGCGCGCTGCTCACTGGATACCTCCTCGCACTCGCCGTGCTCGCAATGAGGCAGCGAGTGCGCACGAAGCGAAGTCACTCGAAGCGGGTCGGGTCACCGGCCCCGACCCGGGCCACCTCAGGAGCGCCCTCGGAGAAGTCGACGACGGTGGTTGGCTCCGAGCCGCAGACCCCGGAGTCGATCACCGCATCCAACCACTGATCAAGCTCCTCCTTGATCTGCCAGCCGTCGGTCATCGGCTCCTCGGTGTCCGGCATCAGGAGGGTGCTGGAGAGCAACGGCTCGCCCAGCTCCTCCAGCAGCGCCCGCACGACCGGGTGGTCGGGGATCCGCACCCCCACCGTGCGCTTCTTGGGATGCATCAGCCGCTTCGGCACCTCGCTCGTGGCCGGCAGGATGAACGTGTAGGGGCCGGGGGTGGCCGCTTTGACCGCACGGAACGCAGCGTTGCTCAGGTGCACCAGCGGGCCGAGCTGGGCGAAGTCGTGGCACACCAGCGTGAAGTGGTGCTTGTCGTCGAGGCGGCGAAGCGTCTTGATCCGATCGAGCCCGGCACGGTTGCCCAGCTGGATGCCGAGCGCGTAGCAGGAGTCGGTGGGATAGGCGATGAGTCCGTCGTCCCGCAGAACCTGGACCACCTGGGAGATCGCGCGCGGCTGCGGGTCGACCGGGTGCACGTCGTAGTAGCGCGCCACGGGACTTCTCAGTTGGCGCTCTGGCTCGCGGCCGCCTTGCGCATGTCACGGCGCAGCTCGGGCGGGAGCGCGAAGATGAGCGACTCCTCGGCAGTGTGGACCGCCTGGGCGTCGGGATAGCCACGCTCGGTGAGGAAGCCCAGGACACCGGCCACGAGGTCGTCGGGCACCGAGGCACCGGAGGTCACACTGACGGTGCGCACGCCGTCGAGCCAGGCCTCCTCGATCTCGCTGGCGTCGTCGACCCGGTAGGCGGTCTTGGCGCCCGCCTCCAGCGCGACCTCGGCCAGCCGGACCGAGTTCGAGGAGTTGGCGGAGCCGACCACGATCACGAGGTCGGCCTCGGGGCTGATCTCCTTGACGGCGAGCTGGCGGTTCTGCGTGGCATAACAGATGTCGTCGCTCGGCGGGTCCAGCAGCTTGGGAAAGCGCCGGCGGATCGCGGCAACCGTGGCCATCGTCTCGTCGACCGAAAGAGTGGTCTGGGAGAGCCAGGCGACCTTCTCCGGGTCACGTACGACGATCGCGTCGACGTCGTCGGGGCTCTGCACCAGCTGGATGTGCCCGGGGGCCTCCCCCGCCGTACCCTCGACCTCCTCGTGGCCCTGGTGACCGATCAGCAGGATGTCGAAGTCGTCGGCCGCGAAGCGCTTGGCCTCGTGGTGGACCTTGGTCACCAGCGGGCAGGTCGCATCGATCGTCTTCAGGCCGCGCTCCGCCGCCTGATCGTGCACCAGCGGCGACACTCCGTGAGCCGAGAACACGACAGTCTTTCCCTCGGGGACCTCGTCGAGCTCCTCGACGAAGATCGCTCCACGCGACTCGAGGTTCGCGACCACGTGCTTGTTGTGCACGATCTGTTTGCGCACGTAGACCGGCGAGCCGTAGAGGTCGAGCGCCTTCTCGACGGTGATGACGGCGCGGTCGACGCCCGCGCAGTAGCCGCGCGGGGCAGCCAGCCGCACGGCGCGGTCGGCCTCGTCGGGCGAGAGGATGCTCGGCGTACCCAGGTCAGTCATTCGGGGTCCCCGCGTAGGCGTGAGTGCGGCGAGCGCCCTGTGCGATGAGCAGGGCGCGGGGGTGAAGTCATACCCCCCATCGTAGGTGCCTGGCCTTAGGCCCTGCCGCGTCGGCCCCTGCCGTCGCGAGCGTCGGGTGGCGGAGTGCCTCGCAAGGCCGAGGAGGGAGGCGATGCGCCAGCATCGATGACTGACGAGAACGCCGCGAGGTGCCCGCCACGCGGCGCGCAGCAGGCCGTGGGCCGTGGCGGGAGGGCCTAAGGTCACCGCATGGCCCTGGAGACCTCGCCCGAGTATCCGGCGCCTGTGCGCCAGATCACGCAGGCGATCGGTCAGTGGATCGACCGGCTGGGCGCAGTCTGGGTCGAGGGCCAGGTCACCCAGATCTCTCGCCGCGGGGGCATGAACACCGTCTTCCTCACCCTCCGCGACAAGTTGGCGGACATCTCCCTCCAGGTCACCTGCAACCGCGCAGTCGTGGACTCATTGCCGACCCCGTTGGTGGAGGGTGCGCAGATCGTGTGCCACGCCAAGCCGTCCTTCTATCCCAACCGCGGCACGCTCTCACTCGACGTACGCGAGATCCGGCTCGTCGGTGAGGGCGAGCTCCTGGCCCGGCTCGAGCGTCGTCGCCGGCTGCTGGCCGCCGAGGGGCTCTTCGCGGAGGAGCGCAAGCGGCCACTCCCGTTCCTCCCGAGCAACGTCGGCCTGGTCACCGCGCAGAACTCCGCCGCCGAACGTGACGTGCTGGACATCGGGCGACGGCGCTGGCCGGGCGTGCGCTTCACCGTGAGGTACGCCGCGATGCAGGGTCAGCGTGCCGCCGGCGAGGTGATCGAGGCGGTGCAGGTGCTGGACCGCGACGCAGGGGTCGACGTGATCGTCATCGCCCGCGGCGGCGGATCGCTGGAAGACCTGCTGCCGTTCTCGGACGAGGCCCTGATCCGGGCAGTCTTCCTGGCCACCACGCCGGTCGTCTCGGCGATCGGGCACGAGCCCGACTCGCCCATCCTCGACCTGGTCAGCGACGTCCGCGCCTCGACGCCAACCGACGCCGCGAAGCGGGTGGTGCCCGACGTCGCCGAAGAGGCGCAGCGGGTGCTGCAGATGCGCGAGCGTGGGCGGATGGCGATCCGGAGCCTCGTCGAGCGCGAGCTGCACCAGCTGGCGGCGCTCAGGTCACGCCCGGCTCTCGCCGATCCCCGCAGCGGGCTGGCGGAGCGGCTGGTCGAGATCGAGGGCTACCGGGAGCGGGCCCGGCGTACCTTCCGGCACCGGATCGACCGTGGCGATGACGATCTGGTGCACCAGGTCGCGCGGATCCGGGCGCTCTCGCCGCTGGCCACGCTGCGCCGGGGTTACGCGGTGCTCTCCGACGCCCAGGGCCAGGCGCTCTCGAGCGTCGCGACGCTCGAGCCCGGACACGACCTCCACATCCGGGTGGCCGACGGCCGCATCGGTGCCACCACGACGTCGGTCGACCAGATCGACCTGATGCCCGAGACCAGCGACGAAGAGGACGACCGTGCCTGACCAGCCCACCGACAGCCAGCAGACCGACGGCCAGCCCGCCGACAGCAGGCTCACCTACGAACAGGCCCGCGACCAGCTCATCGAGGTGGTGCGCACCCTGGAACAGGGCGGCACCAGCCTGGCGGAGTCACTCGCTCTCTGGGAGCGGGGCGAGGAGCTGGCGAAGGTCTGCCAGCGCGCTCTCGAGGGCGCCCGGGCACGGCTCGACGAGGCGCTGGGCGAGACCAGCTGACCAGGAGCCGGATTCGACGGTCCAACGCGCGAACACGCGAGATGTCACCCTGCGAAGCTCAGGGTCCCGCCCTTCAAGGTGCCCGCGAAGTCGCGGACCTCCGTATCGGGTGCTGTCCCGACAACCAGCCATGACTCGCCCGTCCTGCCACCGATCCTCAGCGAACGAGCCACCGCGTAGTCACCACCCGCATCGGTCCACGTCTGCCAGGTCTGGCCGCCGATGGTGACGTCCTTGCCGCGCTCGGCGTCGGCATCGACGTGCTGCTGGACGAGGTCGGTGATGCTCGAGCGCGACTCCTCGAGGCCGACGTACCTGCGGCTGTCTGTGAGGATCCCGAGGTGCCAGGTGGGCGAGGTCCCGGTGGCGTACGTCGCACTGGTGGCCTTCCAGCCGATGGGCAGCTGGTCGGGCGCCATCACGAGCAGCTGTCTGTCCGCCCGGGCCGACTTCACCGAGGCCGCGTAGTCGACAGCGCGGACCGGAGTCGGCTCGTTGTCGCGGGTGAGCGCCCGGAAAGCTGCGAAGGCGAGGACCGCCAAAACGGTGACCAGCATCGCACCGACGAGTCCGCCGGAAGTGCGCGAGTAGCGAGTACCGGTGGAGGCGCCAGTGGGTGCCGGCTCTCGAGACTCGCTCATGAAGACATCCTGCCAACCGTTGCGGAGGCTACGATCACTGCCATGTCTGAGAGACGCATCCCCGACCCCCTCGCCGTTGCGCCCACCTATCCCGACCGGAACCTCGCCCTCGAGCTGGTCCGCGTCACCGAGGCCGCCGCCATGGCCGCGGGTCGCTGGGTCGGCAAGGGTGACAAGAACGGTGCCGACGGGGTCGCAGTGAACGCGATGCGCACCCTGATCTCGACCGTCGGCATGTGCGGCACGGTCGTCATCGGCGAGGGCGAGAAGGACAACGCCCCGATGCTCTTCAACGGCGAGGAAGTGGGGGACGGCGACGGTCCCGAATGCGACGTCGCGGTCGACCCGATCGACGGCACCACGCTGGCGGCCAAGGGCATGGCCAACGCGATCGCGGTTCTGGCCGTTTCCCCGCGGGGCTCCATGTACGACCCGAGCGCGGTGTTCTACATGGAGAAGCTGGTGACTGGCCCCGAAGCCGCTGACGTCGTCGACATCCGCTACCCGGTGCGGGAGAACATCCACCAGGTCGCCAAGGCCAAGGGCAGCAAGCCCGAGGATGTAACCGTTGTGGTGCTCGACAGGCCTCGCCACCAGCAGCTCGTCGACGAGATCCGCGCCACCGGGGCCAGGATCAAGTTCATTACCGACGGTGACGTAGCCGGTGCGATCATGGCAGCCCGGGAGGGGACCGGCATCGACATGTTGCTCGGCATCGGTGGCACTCCCGAAGGAATCATCGCCGCCTGCGCGATGAAGTGCCTCGACGGCGTCATCCAGGGGCGCCTGTGGCCCACCAACGACGAGGAGACCCAGCGCGCGATCGACGCCGGTCACGACCTCGGGCGTGTCCTGTGCACGGCAGATCTGGTCTCCGGTGACGACTGCTTCTTCGTGGCGACCGGCATCACGGACGGCGAGCTGATGCAGGGCGTGCGCTACAAGGCCGGCGGCGCGTCCACCCACTCACTCGTGATGCGCTCGCGCAGCGGCACGATCCGCTCGATCCACTCCGAGCACAAGCTGAGCAAGCTGAGGGCGTACGCCGACGTCGACTACGACCGCTGAGCAGCCACCCGTGATCGTCGTCGCCGGCGAGGCGCTCATCGACGTCGTCGTCGACCGCGACGGTGACTCCAGCGAGACCCCCGGTGGTTCCCCGCTGAACGTGGCCGTCGGCCTCGCGCGCCTGGACATCCCCACGACGCTGATCAGCCAGGTCGGGCACGACCAGCGAGGTGGGCTGGTGGTGGATCACGTGACCGGCAGCGGCGCCGAGATCGTCGCCGTACCCACCTCGAGCGGGCGTACGTCGGTCGCCACCGCCCATCTCGACGAGGGGGGCGCGGCCAGCTACGAGTTCGAGCTCGAGTGGAACCTGCCTCGACAAGAGCTTCCGCCCTGCCGGGCGTTGCACGTCGGCTCGCTGGGCACGCTGCTCGTGCCGGGGCGCGACAGCGTGCTCGACCTGGTCGAGCAGGCGTGCGCACGCGAGGGTTTCGTGAGCTACGACGCGAACCTACGCGAGTCCTTCGTCGACGACCGCGACCGAACCCGGCGCGAGGTGCAGGCGCTCGCCGCGCGGTGCACGCTGGTCAAGCTGAGCGACGAGGATGCCGACGTGCTCGATCCCGGGACGGACCCCGACGACTTCGCCCGGGCACTGCTGGGCGGTGAGCGCACCCGCATCGTGCTGCTCACCCGGGGTTCTGAGGGCGCCACGGCCTTCACCGCGAAGGGTGAGACCAGCGCCGTTCCCCGTCAGGTCGAGGTGGTGGACACGGTCGGCGCGGGTGACGCCTTCATGGCCGCCACCCTGGCGCAGCTGTGGGATCTCGACGCCTTCGGGCACCCTGGACCGGGTCTGCCTGTCGTCGAGGAGGAGATTGCGCGGTTGCTGCGCGGAGCGATGGAGGTGGCCGCGATCACGTGTGAGCGACGCGGAGCGAACCCACCTCGACGTCTGGAGCTGCCTCGCGGGTGGCCCGCCTGACGTGCTGCCCGCGCAGTGCGGCCAGCACGTGGTCCATCACGATCGGGTCCACGGCCATGCCGCAGTGGCTGGTTGGCACCTCGATCTGGTCGGCGGAGGGGTCCAGGCACGCCCGCCAGTCGACGATGCCGTCACGCTTGCTGTAGATCGCGGTGAAGGCGAGCTCGGCGTCGAGCGGCTTCTGGCTCTCCTCCCACGACACCCGGGCGCACTCGCCGCCGAAGCAGTCGGCGCTCATCATTCCGCCGAAGCCGGCGCGGGTGAGCTTCGCCAGCATCTGGGCGTCCCAGGCGAGCACCTTGTGGATGGCACCGGGTGCCAGCACGGGACTGCCCATGCTGACGATTCCCTCGACCAGGTCGGGTCGACGCGAGGCGAGACCGCGGGCCAGCATGCCGCCAAGGCTGTGACCGACGATGGTGACCTTGCGGTTGCGCCTGGTCGCGATCGACTCCAGTCGCACCTCGAGGTGGTCGGCGGCCTGCCGGGTGCAGCCCGCGTTCACGTGGATCTGGGCGCGGTAGGTGCGGAAGCCCTGGTGGCGCAGGAACACCGACATCGCCTTCAGGGTGGTGTCACCGGCCATGAAGCCGGGCACCAGGAGCACTGGGTCGTGGGCGGGAACGCGATGGCTTCCGGCGTACGGCAGGTGCGCGCGGGCGCGGCGGTCGGTCCTCGTGCGACGGATCAGGCGAGCCCCCTCGATGAGGGTGCTCGACTCGCGGGCGAGGGCGCGGACGCCGCTTGGACCGCCAAATCCTGCGGGCAACAGGAACGAACCGATCGGTGAACTCACTCGGTGACGGTAGCGTTACCGGTCAGTCACCTGCCGTATTTCCTCGAATGTTTTCGCCTTTCGCCAATTGGGGGCTAGTCATGTCCGTCGCCGTCTCGAATGAGCTGTTCGCCCCGGTCTCGACCGAGGTGGAGCTGTGCTACCAGACCTTCGGCAACCCGGGGAGTGACCCGCTGCTGCTGGTGATGGGCCTGGGCGGCCCGATGAACTGGTGGGACGCGGAGCTGTGCACGATGCTCGCCGAGGCAGGCTTCTTCGTCGTGAGGTTCGACAACCGCGACACCGGTCGATCGAGCCGCATCAAGGGGCGGGTGACGCGGCTCCAGCTGACCCAGTCCTTCTTCGGACACGGCGGCCACGTGCCGTACACGCTGACCGACATGGCCGCGGACGCCTTCGGGCTGATGGATCACCTCGGCTGGGACAGCGCCCACGTCGCGGGTGTCTCCATGGGCGGGATGATCGTGCAGACCATGGCCGTGGAACGGCCCTCACGGATCCGCTCCCTGACCTCGATCATGTCCTCCTTAGGCAGGCGCACGGTCGGCTGGCAGCACCCCTCACTGCTGCCGATGCTGATCGCCAAGCGCGAAGCCGGCCGCGATGCCTACGTCGCGTCCTCGGCGAGGATGTGGCAGCTGATCGGTTCCCCGGGGTTTCCCCCCGACGAGGAGAAGCGTCAGGCCCGCGCCGAGGAGACCTTCGACCGCGGCGTCTCCGCCAACGGCGTGCTGCGTCAGATGCTCGCGGTCCTCAACCAGGCCGACCGCTCCCGGGCCTTGACCGCACTGCGCATCCCGGCCGCCGTGGTGCACGGGGCCGACGACAAGATGGTCCACGTCTCGGGTGGTCGGGCCACGGCCGAGGCCATCCCCGGCGCGGAGCTCCTCGTGATCGAGGGGATGGGCCATGACATGCCGAGCGAGCTGTTCGAGACCTACACCGACGTCATCCGTCGTACGGCGGATCGCGCCGGCCGTGCCACCGAGTCCGGCCGGACGGCCTGATCCACCGGGTTCCGACTCACCGCGACGCCTCGAGTAAGTTACTCAAGTTTGACTTATTAGGCACGAGACGACCAAACCGTCCGCGTGTCGGACGGGTCGACGGGGCCGCACAACGCCCGACCGCCGCCGGTGAACACGCGTGCGTGGTCACCGACGGCGGTCGGGTGTGGCTGTGGGTTCAGTCGCTGAGGCGATCCCCCGTGTCGGCGTCGAAGACATGCACCTGGTGCGGGTCGGTGGTCACGTAGATCGTCTCGCCCTTGTGCACGGTGTCGCGGCCGGCCACTCGCACGATCACGTTGTTCGGCGCACCTTCGACACCGCTTGTGCCGTAGACGTACGCGTCGGAGCCCAGCTCCTCGACGACGGTGATCGACACCGGAAGCCCGCCGTCCTCGGCGGAGACCAGGCGCCACGACTCGGGACGTACGCCGACGACGATGTCGCCCTTCATCTTCTTGGCCGCGGCCTCGTCGACCGGGACGTGGTAGTCGCCGATCTTGGCCTTGCCGTCATGGGCGACGGCTGAGATCAGGTTCATCTGGGGAGAGCCGATGAAGCCGGCCACGAACAGGTTCACCGGGCGGTCGTAGAGGTTCAGCGGGGTGTCGACCTGCTGCAGGTAGCCGTCCTTCATGACAGCGACGCGGTCACCCAACGTCATCGCCTCGACCTGGTCATGGGTGACGTAGACCGTCGTGACGCCGAGGTCGGCCTGCAGCTTGGCGATGTCGGTGCGGGTCTGCACCCGCATCTTCGCATCGAGGTTCGACAGCGGCTCATCCATGCAGAAGACCTGCGGCTTGCGGACGATGGCACGGCCCATCGCCACGCGCTGGCGCTGGCCGCCCGAGAGTGCCTTGGGCTTGCGATCGAGGTAGTCGGTCAGGTTGAGGATCCGTGCGGCCTCGGCGACGGCCTTCTTGCGCTCCTCCACAGGCATCTTCGCCATCTTCAGCGAGAACGCCATGTTGTCCGCCACCGTCATGTGCGGGTAGAGGGCGTAATTCTGGAAGACCATCGCGATGTCGCGATCCTTCGGCGGCAGCTTGGTGATGTCCCTCTCGCCGATGTAGATCTTGCCGTCGTTGACTTCCTCGAGGCCGGCGAGCATCCGCAGGGTGGTGTACTTGCCACACCCCGAGGGTCCGACCAGGACCATGAACTCCCCGTCCTCGATCTCGAGGTCGATGCCTGGGACTGCGGGCTTGTCCATGCCTGGATACCAGCGCTGGGCCTTTTCGAACGTGACTGTTGCCATGATTTATCTCCTCACCGGCAGGAACGTGCCGGACGATCCGTTGTAAGTGACGCTGGTCACACTGTCACATCGGCGGCTCGAGCACGAGCCCACGCCCGTCCGGCCGCCAGGTCAACTGCACCGGGTCGATCAGGCCGCCGACGAACTCGCCGTCCGGTCCCTGGTTGCGGAACGCCATGAAGTACGCCGCTCCGCGATCGTGGACGACCTTGCCGACGTACAACGACTCGTCGCTGAGCCGCACCGCGGCCGCTACGTCGACAGGTGATCCGGGGCCGTCGACAGGCACCGACCAGACACCGCCGGCACCTGCTGGGGCGCTGGGCATCTCGGTAGCGAGGCAGGAGAACAGCAGCACCCACCGGCCCTCGACAGGCACCACCTGGATCACCTCGAGCCACTCGAACAACCCGGTGGGGGAGCTGAGTGGTGGCTGCACCTCCCACCTCTCGAGGTCGTCGGAAACGGCATGCCCGACGACCCCGCAGCCAGGTGTCCCGACGGCGTCGCGTGCCGTGACGTACATGTGCCAGCTGCCGTCGCCCCCGCGCACCACCCACGGGTCCCGCCACGCCTCTTCCGGCCGGCGCTCGCTGGTGAGCTGGTAGTGCTGGGGGTCGGCACTCAGCAACAGCCCAGTGCGGCTCCACGTCGCGAGATCCGTGGACCTGGCCGCGCCGATGCGCTGCACCCGCCCTTCGTCGACGCTTGAGAGCCCGGTGGTGAACAACCACCAGGCCTGGTCGCCGCGCACGGTGCAGCCGGTCCACGAGGCGATGTCGTCGAAGGACGGCACCGCAGGAGCAGGCAGCGGATCCGGCCAGTGGGTCCAGGTCACCAGGTCAGCCGACACCGCGTGACCGACGCGGGCATGGTGGTGCCGGAGGTCCGGGTCGCCGAGGGACTCGGGGGCGTGCAGGTAGAACAGGTGATGACGGCCGGCCGCCTCGTCGTACGCCGTCCAGAAGTCCCAGACGAACTCGCCCTCGACCGAGAACGTCACGCGCGGCGTGACTCGATGTTCGCCGGGACCTGGCCGCTCACCGACGCACCACGCTCGAGCACCAGCGGCAGGCGGGTGATGCCCGTGGTCAGCGGGCCGGGTTCCATCAGGATCTCCACCGCCCGGGTGCCCATCTCCCTGAACGGGAGAGCGAGGGAGGTGAGCCGGGGCCGCAACCAGCCCGCCAGGTCCGAGCCGTCGAACGAGATCACCGAGACGTCGTCGGGCACGGCGAGACCGTACTCGGCCAGCGCCTGGTAGACCCCCATGGCCACGCGGTCGTTGAGGCAGATGAGCGCGCCCGGACGTGCGCCCATCCGCAACCATGCACTGACCGCGTTGTACGCCGCCGGTACGGCCCAGGGACACGACACGACTCCGTCGAGGGTCCTGCCCGCCTCGACCAGGGCCGATGTGATGCCGTGCAGGCGCTCGCTGCCCGCCGTCGACTCGGGAGTGGGATCCTCCCCCACCACGTGGACGGGCCCGTCGACAACCGCCGAGATCAGGTGCTCCACGGCCATCCGGCCGCCGGCCTCGTCATCGGGCAGCACAGCGGGCAGATCGAGGTCGGGGTCGACGCAGTTGAGCAGAGCCGTGCGGATGCCTCGCAGCTTCTCGGGCACGTGCACGAGAAGCTGCGAGGCTACGAGCGTCGCGTAGATGATCCCGTCCACCTGGCGGTCCACCATGTCCTCGATCAACAGCTTCTCCGCGGCCCGGTCCCCCATCGTCTCGCCGATCACGAGCAGGTGGTCGCACTCGCGGGCCGCGGCGCTGGCACCGGTCAGGAGCGGGCTCGAGAAGGCTCCACTGGCGACGAAGTCGGAGATCACCCCGATCGTCTGGGTGCTCGAGCGACGCAGGGTCCGGGCGCTCCAGTTCGGTCGGTAGTCGAGGTCGTCCATGGCGGTCTCGACCCGACGGGCGGTCTCGGCGGAGATCCGCATCTGCATCGACCGGCCGTTGAGGATGTAGGACGCCGTGGTGACCGAAACACCGGCGCGCCGCGCGACATCGGTGAGAGTCGGCTTCTTGAAGCGGCTCATTGTGGACACATCCCTCTCGCCGCGGGCATCGTGACCAAACCGATGCTTGACACGCCTCCGCTGGGACCGTTTAGGCTGCTGATTCGATTCAGCATGTGGTGTCGGTCACACTACGACGCGATTCACCCAGGTGTCCAAAAGCAAACGCTCCGAGGAGAACATGATGCGAATCCAATGGCGAGGTCGCACCTCGCTCGTGGCGGTGACTGCCCTCGTGGCCGCGTCCGCGCTGGCCGGCTGCGGAGGCGGTGGCGACAGCGGCAAGGACGACAAGTCAGTGACCATCTGGAGCAGCATGGACCCGCCGGTCAAGGAGGGTCTGGAGAAGTCGCTCAGCACCAAGGCCAAGGCCGAGGGGATCACCATCAAGTGGTCGACGGTTGAGAACATCAACCAGACGATCATGCAGAAGATCCAGGCCAACGACACCCCGGACATCGCGTTCATCCCGCAGCCGGGCGTGGTGGCCGACGTCGTGGAGCGCGGCGACCCCACACCGCTGGACGACGTGGTGGACATGGATGCCCTCAAGAAGAGCATGACGCCGGGAACACTGGAGGCCGGGACTGTCGACGGCAAGCTGTACGGCCTGCTGACCAGCATGAACGTCAAGAGCCTGGTGATGTACCCGAAGAAAGCATGGGCGAAGGCGGGTTACGAGCCCCCGAAGACCATCGACGAGCTGAACACCCTCACCGAGAAGATCAAGTCCGACGGCAACACCCCGTGGTGCATGGGCATCGAGGACGGCGCCGCGACAGGT
>Ga0075530_1000252_pt1 | contig 24504 bp, 21 predicted proteins | sample NGEPerD_2_FD_75101 | JGI IMG/M metagenome (GOLD analysis project Ga0075530, IMG submission 75101) | Arctic peat soil microbial communities from the Barrow Environmental Observatory site, Barrow, Alaska, USA - NGEE PermafrostL1-D | ecosystem: Environmental > Terrestrial > Soil > Wetlands > Peat ... | reverse complement strand
GGGTGTGCGTCACTTTTTGGTAGCAGGTCTGCCACATTGGCGACACGTCAGGGTTTCTGCCGTAAGTACGGGGAACCAGAATCCCATCACCCTCGCACTTTTACCAAAAGTTGACGCACACCCGTCGCGATCGGCACATCACGCCACTCCGCTATACTTGGCGGGTATTCCGCCGGCTTGCCGGTGGTTGTTGACATGCCCGAAAATTCCGCTCGAACCGTTGTCACGCGACTGGATCACCCCACCACACCATGAGTGAGCAATCTTCGATAGCCCATATTCGCAATTTCTGCATCATCGCCCACATCGACCACGGCAAGTCCACCCTGGCGGATCGGTTGCTGCAGCGCACCGAAACGATCTCCGAACGCAAGCTGACCACCCAGATGCTCGACACGATGGACCTTGAGCGCGAAAAGGGCATCACGATCAAGGCGCGCGCGGTCCGCATGGGTTACACCGCCAGCGACGGCGAGCGCTACGAGCTCAACCTGATCGACACGCCCGGTCACGTCGATTTTTCCTACGAGGTCTCGCGCAGCCTTGCCGCCTGCGAGGGTGCCTTGCTGGTGGTCGACGCGGCTCAGGGCATCGAAGCGCAGACCATGGCGAATGTCTACCTGGCGCTGGAACACGACCTGGCAATGATCGCGGTGATCAACAAGATCGACCTGCCCAACGCCGATCCCGACCGGGTGGCAAAGGAGGTCGGCCAGTTCATCGGGCTGCTCGACGACGAGATCATTCCGGCTTCGGCCAAGAACGGCACCGGCGTGACGGAAATTCTTGAGACCATCGTCACGAAGGTGCCCGCGCCATCATCAAAGGGCATGGATGATCCGCTCCGCGCGTTGATCTTCGATTCCCATTACGATGCATACAAAGGTGTGATCGCCTATGTGAAGGTCGTGGATGGCTCCGTGCGGGACGGCGAACAAATCCGCGTGATGGGAACCAAAAAGAATGCCGACGCGATCGAGCTCGGCTTTTTCAATCCGGAAATGCAGGCGACTGCCGCATTGGGCACCGGCGAGGTGGGCTACATTGCCACCGGTCTCAAGGTGGTCAAGGATGTCCAGGTCGGCGATACCATCACCCTGGCCGAGCGCCCCGCCGAAGCGCCACTGGCGGGTTACCGGCCCGCCAAGCCGATGGTCTTTGCCGGGCTGTATCCCGCCGACAGCGAGGACTTTCCCATTCTTCGCGATGCGCTCGATCGCTTGCAGCTCAACGACGCCTCGCTGACCTACGAGCCCGAATCGTCGATGGCGCTCGGCTTTGGCTTCCGCTGTGGATTTCTCGGCCTGCTCCACATGGAGATCGTGCAGGAGCGACTGGAGCGTGAGTACGATCTCGACCTGCTCGCCACCGCGCCCAGCGTGGAGTATGAGGTCATAATGATGAACACCGACGAGGTGCGGCACATCGACAATCCCTCGGAGATGCCGTCGTTCGGGGAGATCGAAGCGATTCGCGAGCCCTGGATGCACCTCAGCGTCATTGCGCCCTCGCGCTACATCGGCGCGATCATGGAGCTTTCCACCAGTCGTCGCGCGACGTTTGATGAAATGATCTATCTCGATGAGGATCGCGTGCACCTGAAGTACCTCATCCCGCTGGCCGAGCTCATCGTCGATTTCTACGACCAGCTCAAAAGTCGCACGCAGGGGTATGCGTCGCTGGATTATTCCTTCGGTGACATGCGAGAAGCGGACCTGGTCAAGCTCGATGTGCTGGTCAATGGCCAGGCGGTCGATGCCCTGTCGGTGATCACTCACCGCGATGACGCCTACTACAAGGGTCGCGAGCTCGTGCAAAAGCTGCGCAAGTTGATCCCGCGGCAGATGTTCGATGTGCCGATCCAGGCCTCGATCGGCAGCCGCATCATCTCCCGCGAAACGATCAAGGCGATGCGCAAGAACGTGCTGGCCAAGTGTTACGGCGGTGACGTCAGCCGCAAGCGCAAGCTGCTGGAGAAACAGAAGGAAGGCAAGGCGCGGATGAAGATGGTCGGAAGCGTCGAAATACCGCAGGATGCCTTCATGGCCGTGCTCAGCATCGGCTCCTCAGCGGACAAGCCGCAATAACACGACTGTTCGATTGGCATACCCTGACGCAAACACGTTGTCATCCTAGGCGAAGGCCGCAAGCCGGAGTCGAAGGATCTCGATCTCGATTGCGCTCAATGGCCGATGCTTGATGGCTTCCGAAACTGAGATCCTTCGACTCACGGGCATACGCCCGCGGCTCAGTACCTTGTCACATGCATGTTGGCATACAGGCACTCCACCACAACGGTGTCATGCTGAGCGAGCGCGTATGCGCGATGTCGAAGCATCTCAATCTGGGAATAGGCATGTCACGCCAAAAGGATCCGTGGTAATGGGTGTTTCGTCCGCACGCTGACTCCCGGCGCGATCGAGATGCTTCGACATCCTTCGGCTACGCTCAGGACAAGCTCCCTGGGCATGCGCCCGCGGCTCAGTACCGTGTCACATGCGGGTTGTCATGCTGAGCGAGCGCGAATGCGCGATGTCGATGGGCCGCGTCCGCTCGATCCCGATGGGATCGAGCGGACGCGGCCATGCGGCCTTGCTCAGCATGACAATCGTAGTGGTTGGGTATGTGCCAACATGCGTGTGACGTGGTACTCAGGATGACAACAAGCTTGCGAGAGAACTCCGAGTGAAATGGGAGGTTCCGACTACATGTATTCCGACACCCTCGAAGATGTCGCAGCGACGCGCGGGTTCGACCTGCGTGATGACAACGTCCAGATTCTCCTGCCAAAGCTGATCCGCGAGGCACACCGCGCCAGGCCGTTCGCGGGCGGCTTGCTGCCAGTCACACCACGCTGGCCGGTTGTGGTAGACGCACTCAGAGGCCCGCTCGATCCGAAGATGCTGGCGTCCGTGCTGACCCGCGTCTACTCACCCGATCACGAGATTTTGGTTCTGACAACCGAGGATGACCCGCCCGAGGGAGGCGACGACATCCTCATCGGCGATATTGCACACCTTGATGCGGACGTGCTGATAGCGGTGATTACTCCCCTGCCCGTTCTTGACGCGGGCCGCGATCCTCGCACACTGCAGCACATCGTCGCGCGACTCAGGCAGCCCGACGGGTGCCCGTGGGACCGCAAGCAGACGAACGCGACGCTGCGTGACGCGCTTATCGATGAAGTCTACGAGGCGGTCGACGCGATCGACACAAACGACATGGAAAATCTCGCCGAAGAGCTTGGTGATCTGGTGTTGCTGGTCATGATGCACGCTCAGATCGCCGAAGAAGCCGGACAGTTCACGCTGGAGCATGTCTACGAGGGAATCACCAGCAAGATCGTTCGCCGTCATCCGCACGTGTTCGGGGATCGTGAAGCCCACGACCCGGAGGATGTCGTCGGTATCTGGAAAACGGTGAAGGCCGACGAGCAGGCGAACGGCAAAAAGTCCACCAAGGCGGCGGACAGCCTGCCGCACTCGATGCCCACGCTCGAACGGGCAAAGCGGGTGTTCCGGAAGCATCCATTGACCGCAGGCCAATCCACTCCGGAAGGGCGAGGCGGCGAACTCCTCACGATGATTGCAAGTATCATTGACGCTGGCGACGACCCGGACACCGTTCTTCGCGCCGCGCTCGCGCGGCATGTTGAGATGGAGGGGTCGAATCCGTAGGGGCAGATATCCCGCGGAATTCGCCCCTACCGAACGCACCCACCACCACTCAGGGAGAAGGCATGCACGGCCTCGATGTACAACCGGAATCGATCGATCGCACTACCTGCGGAACGCTCCGCGTCGAGCAGGCCGGAGAGAATGTCGCCCTCCGTGGCTGGGTGAACCGCCGTCGCGATCTCGGCGGCTTGATCTTCATCGATCTCCGCGATCGGTTCGGCATCACCCAGGTCGTGTTCAACCCTGAAGTCGACAAGGCGGCACACGAACAGGCGGAGTCGCTCAGGAATGAATTCGTCGTCCGGGTGGACGGCATCGTGCGCAAGCGACCCGAAGGCACCGTCAACCCGAACATGGACACCGGCGAAATTGAGGTCGAGGCGCACGGACTCACCATCCTCAACACGTCGAAGACCCCTCCCTTCTACATCAATGAAGAGGTCGATGTCGACGAATCGCTGCGGCTGAAGTATCGCTATCTCGATCTCCGGCGACGTCGCATGACCAATAACATGATCCAGCGCCATCGCGTGGTGAAGCACATGCGCGATTATCTCGACGAACGAGGCTTCCTTGAGATCGAGACGCCGATGCTGATCAAGAGCACCCCGGAAGGCGCGCGGGACTACCTCGTACCGAGCAGCCAGTTCCCCGGCATGTTCTACGCGCTGCCGCAATCACCACAACAGCTCAAGCAGTTGCTGATGGTGGCGGGTGTTGATCGCTATTTCCAGATCGCCCGTTGTTTCCGGGATGAAGCCCAGCGAGCCGACCGGCAGCCGGAGTTCACCCAGCTCGACCTTGAGATGTCCTTTGTCGATCAGGACGACGTGATGTCACTGACCGAAAAGCTGTACATCGAGCTCACCGAGAAATTCTCCGACATGACGATCCAGCAGAAGCCGTTCCCGCGTCTCACCTATCAGGACGCGATGGATCGCTTCGGCAACGACCGTCCCGACCTGCGCTTCGGTATGGAGCTGCGGGATGTCTCCGATGCCCTCCGTGAAACGGGCTTCAAGGCATTCAAGGGTGTGCTCGACAGTGGCGGGCAGGTCAAGGCGCTGGTGGCGCAAGGCTGCGGCGGCTACAGCCGCAAGCAGATCGACGAGATCACCGACCTTGCCAAACAGGCCGGCGCGAAAGGGCTCGCCACGATGCAGCTCCAGGACCAGGGCCTAAAGTCACCGATCGCCAAATTTCTGAGTGACGTGGAAATCGCCGCGCTGACAACCGGGATCGGTGCCAATCAGGGAGATCTTGTCCTGCTCGTCGCCGATCAGCCCGCCATCGTCGCGGCAACGCTCTCGGCGCTGCGCGACGAGTTCGGCAACCGGCTGGAGCTTGCCGACCCGGATGTTCTCGCCTATTGCTGGGTGGTGGAGTTCCCGCTGCTGGAGTGGGATGACGAAGGCAATCGCTGGGACGCCACCCACAATCCCTTCTCCAGCTACTTCGAAGAGGACGAAGCGCTGCTGGAGTCCGATCCGGGCAAGGTCCGCGCGAAGCAATACGACCTCATCGGGAACGGCTTCGAGCTCGGCGGCGGCAGTGTCCGGATTCACGACCGGGCAAGGCAGGAACGCATTTTCACGCTGATGGGGCACAGCAAGCAGCAACAGCAGGAGCGCTTCGGCGCGCTGCTCGACGCGCTGGAGTACGGCGCGCCGCCGCATGGCGGAATCGCACCGGGCATCGACCGGCTGATCATGGTCTTCGCGCACGAGGCGAACATCCGTGAGGTGATGGCCTTCCCGAAGAACCAGCGCGGTATCGACCTCATGTTCAACGCGCCAGACGTCGTCGCGCAGGAACAGCTTGACGATCTGGGACTCGATGTTCGAGAAGATCTTGTCAACCAGGCCACCGCCAACCTGGTTGAAGAAGCCAAAGCCGCGGCTGACGCCGAAGCAGCGCTTCATGAAGTGCCGGTGTCTTCGTAGGCGCCAGCTGGATCGCAGGGCCGACTTTGTATGTCGGCCCTGCGATCCAGACCATGCTTAAAACAGAAGATAGCGATGCCTGAACGCGAGCCAGATCATGACGACACGCAGACGGACAACCAAACGGCTCAGTTTCATGGTATCGGCATTGCGCTTGGAGTGGGTGTCGGCGTGGCGATCGGGATTGCGCTTGGCACAGGGCACAGGGCTGCGATGGGTGCGGCCCAAAAGGGCGATCAAGACTCGCCGAACGACCCGTAGCGTCGGACTTCATGTCCGATGGACCGCCCGATTGCACACCAGCAAATTTGCCGGACCGTTCTCCATCGAACACAGGTCCGACGCTACAGCACCATCATTATGAAATCCGCGGGCCGAACATTTCTCGAAGCAGCTCTTCGGCGACATCAGCTTCATCCCAAGGTCGATGCTCGAATCCATAGATGATGCTCGTCTCGTGACCCTTGCCCGCCAGCAGCACACAATCACCTGACCGGGCAAGATTGAACGCCCTGGCGATCGCCTCTCGCCGGTCGGTGATCGCCAGCACCGACTCACCACGAACCGCTCCCGCCGCCACCGCGCCATCAACAATCTGCCCAATGATGACGTCCGGATCCTCATGCCGGGGATCTTCGGATGTCACGATCGTAATGTCAGCGACCTTGGCGCAAACGGCTCCCTGGAGCGGTCGCTTTCCCAAGTCACGCTCACCGGCGCTACCGGTCACCACGATCAATTGGCCATCGGGATACCGGGACCGCAAGAGTGTCAGGACAGTACGTACTGACTCTGGTGTGTGAGCGTAGTCAACCACAACATGAAATGGTTGGCCCGCATCGATCGGCTGCATCCGGCCCTTTACTGGCTCCGCGCGTTGCAACGCCTGCACTGCGTCGTCGAGCGAAATGCCACAGGCGCGAGCAAGACCAAGCGCGCACAATGCATTGGCCACATTGAATTCACCTGGCATCGGCAGCGTAACGTGCGACACCATGTTGTTGTCCACGACATCGAATCCGGTGCCAGTCCCAATCGCTTCAACGTTTCTAGCCATCAGGTCCGCGGTTGTTCCGAACGCGGAGTATGTCAAGCACGTTGCGTTGCCTGCGTACGAACGAATCGACCGTGCACCAGAGTCGTCATTGTTGAGGACGACAATTCCACCGAAATCGGACACTCGTTCCAGCAAGATCGCCTTCGCGCGGCGATAGTTCTCGATGGTCTTGTGATACTCCAGATGCTCGTGGGTAATATTGGTCACACCCGCAAAACTGAAGCGCACGCCATCAAGCCGGTGGGTGGCCAATCCGTGCGATGTCGCTTCGATCACGACATGCGTCGTACCAGCATCGACCATCTCGCGCAGATATCGTTGCACATAATTCGATTCAGGCGTTGTCTGGTGACCGGGATCATACGTGACGCCGTTGCCGATGCGGACGCCTACCGTGCCAATCGCGCCCACCTGGTGCGCGCTGCCGTGCAGGATACTCTCCAGCATGGCGGCGGTGGTCGTTTTGCCGTCGGTTCCGGTGATGCCGATCACGCTGAGGTTGCGGGATGGATCGTCGTAGAATGCGCACGACACTGGGGAAAGCGCGGCTCGCGAGGAGCCGGGGACGATGACTTGCGGAACAGGGATGTCCTGTTCGGTCTCGACCAAAACCGCCGCCGCTCCCGCGTCCACCGCCTGCTGGACAAAGTCGTGGCCATTGAAGTCTCCGCCCACAAGCGCCGCGAACAGCGATCCGTCGCGAACAAGACGAGAGTCATAGGTGATGTTAGTGACCCGCGTCTCACCGTTGCCGACGAGCCGCGCACCGGGCACGGCGACCGCCAACTTGCCAATTGAGGTCATTCGCTGGAAGTCCGCGGATTCGCTCACGCCCATGTGTCACTCATGAACCACCCCAAGCCGGCGCGCCAGCCACGGCAAGCCGGGAAGGTATCGCCGCTCCAGGGTCTGGGGATAGGTGACTTTCTCGCCGCCGAATCCCGTTTTGAAGCGGTACAGGCCGCGCCAGTCCTTTCCCTTGCTGCCTGCGATCTTGTCCGCTATATCGTTGGTGACAGTGTCCGGATCGACGGCGGGTATACCCCACAGGTCATAGACAGTGGCGCCATGCTCCCTCGCCCATTTCATCGCTTCGAACTGCAAGGCAACCCCCGCGCCGTGGGAGCGATGTTCGGTGGAAGACGCCCCATACAGGTAGATCACCTCATCGCCGAACCGGGCCGCGATCAGGCCCGCCGCCAGTTCTCCCTCGGGTGACCACGCGCCCAGCAGGACGCCATTGTCGCCCAGCGCTTCGAGGACATCGCGATAGTAGTTGATAGCGTGAATACCGAATTCGTTGCGCCGCGCGGTATCCCGCATCAGCTCATACACGGCTGACAGGTGGTCGCCCGTCGCTTCCATGGCGCCAAAGGTGACACCACGCCGCGATGCGAGTCGCACATTGTAGCGCGTCTTTTGGTGCATTTGCCCAAGCAGCGCATCATCGTCGATCAGCGGAACCTTGACGGTCCGCGCTGGCTGGATGTGAACGGGTCCCGACACCATGCCGCTGTCTTTCCCATTACTGGCAAAATCAAGCGGGACATCCGGCTCCAGGATGACGCTCATTGCCCGGTGGCGGCGGGCTACCTCGTCGATGCGCGCCCGGAGCCTGGGCCAGAGAGACGGGCAATCACCACGGATCATCGGACCGCGCGGCACGTAACCAATGCTGACCGGTCCCATGTGACGGAAAAGCACCTGAGCCATCGCCAGACCGCCTCCGTCACACACCGTGATGCGCTCGGGTGTCCAGCAATGGCGCCGCTTGAGCTCACCCCAGTTCCACGACTGCAAAAGATGCCCGCCATTTATACCCAACTGACTGTCCCATGTATCCTCGGAATCCAACGCCTGCGTCACCCCTGTAGCTGATGCGAATCGAGTGTTCAATTATTGACAACGGTTCAACCGGTCGTCTGGTTGCGGTTCATCCGGATACTGGAGGAATGCCAGGCAACTCCGGTAGTGCCGACCCGCTGCCTGTCCTGAGGCATCGAAGGATCGGCGAGATTCACGCAATCATCCCGCAATTCCGTCTAACCACCAAAATGCAGCCGGTGGGCAAGCCACGGAAGAACTGGTACATAGCGCTTCTCCATCGTGGGAGGATAGCTGACGATCTCGCCACCAAAGCCCGTCTTGAATCGATACAGTCCTCGCCAGTCGTCGCCTTTGGTGCCGGCAATCTTGTCGAAACCGTCGGTTTGGGTGGATTGGGGGGTTTCCGCCGGAATGCCCCAGAGGTCGTAGTGCGTGCAGCCTTTCTCCCGTCCCCACGTCATCGCTTCGAACTGCAAGGCGAACGCGGCGCCATGCGCCCGGTGCCTGGTTGAAGATGCACCGTACATGTAGATCGCGAGATCGCCAAAGACGGCGCCAATCAGCGCCGCCGCAAGCTTGCCTTCGGACCATGCGCCCAGCAGGATTCCATCATCACCAAGCAGCTGCAGAAAATCACGATAGTAATCCCGCGAATGGATGCCGAACTCATTTCTCCGTGACGTATCCTGCATCAGGTCGTAGAAGCTTGCGACGGATTCCGGGGTTGGGTCCATCTGCCTGATTTCCACACCGCGACGGCGCGCCAGGCGAACGTTATAGCGAGTCTTTTGATGCATCTGCATGAGCAATGGCTCATCGTCCAGCAATGGCACCATCACGGTGCGCTCCGGCTGAACATGCTTCGGTCCCACCACCATTCCAGCATGGCGAAAGGTTCCGGTCAACCCGAGTGGCGTGTTGGGTTCGACCATCACGCTAATCGCTCGCCTGCGCTGGGCTACCTGGTCGATCAGCTTCCATAACTCGGTCCATAACTCCGTGGTATTCCCGGCCAGCACCGGTCCACGAGGAATATACCCCACGCTCACCGGTCCCTTGTGCCGGAACAGCACCTGGGCCATCGCGACGCCATCTGGACCATCGATCAGGATGCGCTCAGGCGCCCAACCAGTCCGCCGCTTGAACTCACCCCAGGTCCACGACTGGAGCAAATGACCGCCATGCTCCCGCAGACGCCGATTCCACAACTCTTCTGGATGCGCAGTCGACGCCGTGGTCGACGCCGTGAATGAAGTGGTGCGTTCAGAGAGAGAAATGGAAGCCCCCAGTCAATGCATCATGCCGGCGTCATGCCACCCATGTTGAGTTGGCACGTATTAGTTGTTGTCGTCGAGCAGGAGCGGGTCCACCACCAGCGCCGCATCTTCCAGCGCGCCGTCGATCAACTCCTCATCCGCCGCGACCGCGCCTTCCGCGATGCGGCGCAGGTACCGGGTGGCGGCCTTTCCACCGATCTCGCCCAGTGCATTGATTGCGGCATGGCGCACCTCCGCATCTTCGTCAGTGGCAAGGTCGGCGAGCACTGGCAGCGCCGACGTGTCCCCGATCCGACCCGCGGCCCGCGCCGCCTCGAACCGGATTTCGCCATCGTCGCTCGCGGTTTCGTTGAGGATGCGCGGCAGGAACTCCCGATTCACCGAACGCCCCATTGCATACAGCGAGGTCGCGCGGAATCCGGTGTCATCTTCTTCGAAAAAGAACTCGATCGCGGCGCGAACGCGGTCATTGGCTGAAAACACCGATGCCGCCTCCAGCGCCCGCGCCCGCACATGCAGCGGCTCACCACTGTTTTCCATCGTCTCGAGCAACGTGGCGCGCACACGCTCCGCCAGCTCGTCGTCGCATTCGCCCAGTTCGGATTGCTCGGCAAACCTGGCGAGTGCGCGGGCCGCTTCCGCGCGCACGTCCTCAGATGGATCACCCCGCAAGATCGCGATCATGGAATCCGCCAGACCAGGAGTCGTGTCTTCCCACAGGCCGACGATGGCGCGTCGCCGCACGACCGGGTCCGGATCATCAAGCACAGAGCGGAGCACACGACCAAACAGGTAATCCACCCGCTCCTCCGAGAGGTCATTCAACTCCGACACGACGGCTTCACGCACGGAATCGTCCACCGCATTCCACGTCTGGCGGAACCGCCTCGTCTCCGAGGCGGACAGGTCAGACAGTCCGACCAGCATGCTTCGCGGGTATTCGCCCCGCAGCAGGGCGGCTTCCACCTCGTCCAGGCCGGGTTTCGGCTCTTCGGGATTGCCAGCGGTGTCCAGGTCTTCCACATCCGTCTCCGGCGTAAAGACCCGGATTCCGCTCAATTCGTCATCAGGATGCTGTGTCATGGCTGAGATTTCCGGATCCGTCATCTGAAACCGACGTCATGTTCTCGATCGCATCGCGCATCATCTTTTCGGATGCAGGCCGCTCCACGTTCACCGCGACCAGCAAATCCTGGAACGTGGCGACCTTCGCCGTGCCCTCGCTTGTACCTATGCGCTCGAAGGTGACGTCAATGACATCCTCAATGCGGCGGCGCTTCTTTTCGGAGAGAGGTTTCTCGGAGTTGAAGCCAGGGAAGCGGCTCTCGGTCACCAACCACTCCGGCGCAACCGCCGTGTCGAAGGTGAGCGGGCGGAAGACATACTTCGGAGCGCGCCGGTCATCGAGCTCAAGGAAGCGATCCTGCTGCTCGTCGTCCTCAAGGAATTCGATCTTGTAGTGACCGTCGTTGCCGGTCGCCTGAATCGAAACCATCGCGCCGGGGACCAATTTCTCCTCGTAGAAGTCGTCGAGCCCGAGGATGAAACCACCGCGGGTCTGGGTCGGGTATCGCACCTCCACCAGGTACACCGAATTCTCGAACTGCGGAATCTCGACCGTAAGGACGGCGGCTCGCTGATCCTGCATCGTCGGTGCGGGAAGCAACGCCTGCATCCTCTCGTCAAGCGGCAACAGCCCGTAGGTGAATTCGTAGAACGACAGGGTGTGCTCGATGGACGTTACGGAGCGCGGCGCGACCGAGCCCAGCGGCGCCTCCTCGACCAGGAACCGGTAATCGGTACCGATATCCGTCGCCTTGCGCCGTGTCGTGCCGATTTGCGAAAGCTCGGTGGTCCCCCAAAATGGTTGGTCATGCGTGCCGAGGAACTCGAATCCACGCTCGGACGCAAGCCCGTAGTTCAGTGAGAACCGGACACTGGCAAAATCCGATGAGCTGCGGCGCGCCCCGAGCACATCCTGGGCGAGCACGTCGTCAGTGAGTGGTCGTTCCTGCTCGTTGATGTCGTCCGCGATCCGGCGCAGGTTACCGCGACTCAGACGGTGCACGGCGGATTCAGGCATCCACTTGTCACCAAATATGGCGAAGCGGGAATCGCCCGCCAGCGCGCTCGCGATCGCCTCCGAAAGCTGATCGTCGCTGAAACCCGAGAGGTCCGTCAAAACCTTTTCCGGCTCCGGTTCCACATCGGGCTCCGGCTCAGGCTCTGGCTGCGCCTGTTCGGCTGCCCGCTCGGGCTTTGTCGCCTCTTCGACGACCGGCGCGGCGGCCTGTTCCTCAACCTCCGGAACATTCGGCTCCGCTTCAGGCTCGAGCTCGGCTTCGACAGGTTCGGATACCGCTTCTGCTTCAGTGGCGACCTCCTCTGTTTCCGTCACCTGGGGTTCAGCCACCTGGTCTTCTTCGGGGGCAGCGGCAACCTCTGGAGCCAATGCTTCCGCTTCCGCCACCTGCTCCTGTTCCTGCTCCTGTTGCCGCTTCTCCCGGGCGGCGGCCATCGCGGCTGCTTCCTCCTCGGAAAGAAGCTCGACCTTGACGCCTTTGTGTTCGAGATTGCGCGGCGGCATGATCCCGTCCAGCATTTGGAGGTCATGCTCGACACTCGCGGCCTGGTCACGGGCGTCACGGATCTCATCCGCGATCTGAGCATTAACGACGATCTCTGGTATTGGTTTCTCGGTGCGAAGTGGGCGCTCCGGCGCGGGTTCCGGTGTCATGAACCGCTCAGCGAATGTGTGGCTCGTGTCGGGTCGCATCTCCACCGGCAGCACGCCGAGGCGTGTGGTCACGACGGTCTCTTCGCCATCTTCGGTGAAGAGGACAAACATCTGGTCGTTGGCGGCGAGCGCCTTTCGGAGCTTGTCCTCGGTCATCGATGATTCGGCCGAAAGGAATTCATGCAGCGCGGTGAATGTCGTTTCAATCGGAGCGTAATCCGAGCTAAACATTCCCTTGGCCCGAAGGACACGAAACGCTCGTTTAGCGGTGTCTTTTTGGCCCTTGGTGCCCTGAAAGGAAACGGCTGGTTCGGTGTGTTCTGCCACCATGTAATCTATCTCCCATGATTGATACGATCGACCCGGCGGCGCGCGTCGATTGACGAAGGCACACCGGTCGCGTTAGGGATTCGCGCTGTAGTCTTTCAACGCGGCAACCAGCTCATCGGTGGTCATCGGTTGTCCCGCGTCACGCAGGATCTCCAGCAGGGCGGCGATGTCGTCGCGCGTCAGTTCAGGCGTCTCGGTTTCCTTCGCCATGGCGTCTTGTGTCTCCTGGGTAGTTTCTCTGGGGAAGCGCACCACAAAACGGGATGGGTACCCATCCCTTGCGCAATGGTCAGTATTGTAGGCTTTTCTGATTCGTTCCCGCAACGTTGCAATTAGACTTGAATGACGCGGAACCCCGGCCCGTTCCGTTTGGACCGAGCCGGGGCATCAGATGAACGGGTTGAAGGATGCGCATCCAAGGCGCCTGGCCGTTCTTCACGGTCTGCTCCCTTCCCAACTCTGACTTCACGGCTGAAGCCATCCATTTCAACGTTGGGAAGGGCTGGAGCGGTCCATCTCCCACCAGGCGTCCGGTAGGCGCTCACCTGATCCGGGATCGGCCCTTATGCTGCGCCGCGTGTTTCGCGCGCCATGGTGTTTGCAGTGCAGACAATGCCTGAACCGCCTGGGAAGCACTCGAACACCGTGTCTCCGACCGTGCAGGCGAAATCTCCGCAGTTCGAGGTCACAAACGTCTGGATACCGTCGGGGTCGACCCACGTGTCACACTCGAAGCCGTTCTCGGTGACGAAGCATCCCGCTGGCAGCAGGGCGACCACGTCCGCGCCCGTAGTGGAATCCGACCGGCTGCCGTACCCTCCCTGAAGCGCGCCAGCTCCGCCGTTTCCCTTGACCTCGGGGTCGCCTTGGGTTGCCTTGGGTGCAACCGGGGTCATCACCGCACCAAACTCCTTCATCTCGCTCATCGCTCTGCTGATCGTCTTTCGCATGTCAGTCTCCTGTTCCTTGAATCGGCTTGCTGCGTTTCGTCGAGTCCTGGGTTCAACGCGCCGCGCGTGTCACACGAACGATGCTGCGTCGAGAGCGAATGGACCCAAGGCGTTGCCTTCGCCGCAGTCTAGTTGGGCTTGAAGCCTCCGCCAAGACTGGGGCGCGACTCCTCGCAGGCGTTGCCAACCCCGTCATTGTCTTGATCGCGCTGAGTGCGATTGGAATCGTTTGGGCAATTGTCCTGGTCGTTGTTGACGCCGTCGTTGTCGATGTCCGAGTCAATGGTGTTGGGAAAGCCGTCGTTGTCAATATCGGGATCGCATGCATTGCCCAGGCCATCGCCGTCCGCGTCGTTTTGGTGCCAATTGCGGACCGTCGGGCAGTTGTCCGCGGCGTCGGGTTCGCCGTCGACATCGTCGTCAGGACTGCAGGCATCACCAAGAATGAAACCGTGGGTGTTGTAGCCCGAGTCGGTTTGATCAGGATTGGCGACATCCGGGCAGTTGTCGACCACGTCGAGCACACCATCGCCGTCTCCGTCGGCGCAGGCATCCCCAATGCTGTCTGCATCGCTATCAGCCTGGTCGGCATTGGCCTCGTTCTGACAGTTGTCGTCGGCGTTGGAGACTCCGTCGCCGTCGGTGTCGCGGTCGTCGCTCATATCGCATTCGTCGCCAAAGCCGTCCTCGTCCGTATCGGCCTGGTCGGCGTTGGCCAACTGCGGGCAGTTGTCGTTCCCGTCGTTCGCGCCGTCGCCGTCGGTGTCCGCGTTGAGCGGATCCGTGTTGGTTTCGTAAATCTCGGTGTCGTCTTGAAACCCGTCGTCGTCGGTGTCCCATTTGTTGGGATCGGTGCCATGAGTATTCACTTCTTCGCCGTCCGACAGACCCTCCCCGTCGGTGTCGTACCAAAGCGGGTCGGTGTGATGAATTTGCACCTCGAGCCCGTCGATGAGGCCATCATCGTCGGTGTCGGCCACATAGACGTCCGTGCCGCGCGCCGCTTCGTCCGCATTGGTGAGTGCATCGCCGTCGCTGTCCTGGCAGGCATCACCGTAGCCATCGTTCGCTGCGTCGGTCTGGTCAGAGTTGGGGAAATCGACACAGTTGTCCACAGCATTGTCGACGCCGTCGTTGTCATCGTCCCCAGTGGGTGTGGCATCGCAGGCGTCGCCAAGTCCGTCCTCGTCCGTATCGGCCTGGTCGGTGTTGTCGGCATCGTCGCAATTGTCGGTCTCGTCGCCGGCCCCGTCGCCATCGGTGTCAACGACGTGCGGCGGATCACAGGCGTCACCCAGCTCGTCGAAGTCGGTGTTGGCCTGGTCGCTGTTGGCCACGCCCGGGCAGTTGTCGACCTGGTTGTCCACGCCGTCGTTGTCATCATCGCCGTTCGGTGTGGCATCGCACGGGTTCCCAATACCATCGTTGTCACTGTCGAGCTGTTGGGGTTCGGCAATGTCCGGGCAATTGTCCGCAATGTCCGGCGCGAAGTCGCCGTCACTGTCCTGGCAGACATCTCCGACACCGTTGCCGTCCGTATCCCGCTGATCGGCGTTTACGGTAACGACGCAATTGTCACGTCCGTCCGCGATGCCATCTCCGTCGAAGTCTGGGTCACCATTCGGGGTGCTGTCACACGCATCCCCCGCACTGTCGCCGTCGGTGTCGTTCTGATCGCCATTTGCGAGAGTGACGCAGTTGTCGGCGTCATCGGCCACACCGTCACCATCCGCGTCGGCGATTGGCTCATCTGATTCGCCACGATTGCTGCCGGTCTCAGACTCGGTCGTTTCGCCACGCGGCGTGTCGTCGCAGCGATCGCCGATTCCATCGCCGTCCCGGTCGCGTTGGTTGCCATTGCGGTCGGAGACGCAGTTGTCGTTCGCGTCGGCCACACCGTCGCCATCGGCGTCGGCGATGAGTTGATCTGACTCGCCACGACTGTCGCTGGTCTCGGACTCGGTCGATTCGCCACGCGGGGTGTCGTCACAGCGATCACCGATCCCGTCACCGTCACGGTCGCGCTGGTTGCCGTTGCGGTCGGAGACGCAGTTGTCGAGGTCATCTGGGACGCGATCATCATCCTGATCACCGGCAACGGCATTTGCCATCTCCGACCACGATTCGTTGGCGGACGATGGCGCGAGGTAGATGGGCAGGATAAGCGTGGCCAGCAGCATCGCGATGCTCAGGCGACGAATGAAGGATGCTCCACGTGGCATGATGCAGTACTCCTGTCGGCGTGCAAGCGGCGTGGTGTGGGATCCGCGACCATCCGGTCGCCACCCGCCGTGCTTCCATCATGACGACCGGGACGTCGACACGCATGAGTGGAAACACCTATTTTCGCTGTCGGAAACCAGGGCCATCGCAATTGATTGTGAGGACTGTGGGGATCGCTGTGGTGATTGTGTAACGATCTGTGTGCATTGAATCGGGGGAGTGTTCAGACCAGTCCGTTCCGGAAGGCGAAGCTCACCGCGGCGGTACGGCTTGTCACATCCAGTTTGCTGAGGATGCTGGCGGCGTGGTTCTCAATCGTCTTTTTACTGTTGAACAGCTCGTCCGCGATCTGCTGGTTCGTCAGTCCATCTGCCATCAGGCGCAGCACGTCGCTTTCGCGCGGCGTGAGCCCTCCACTCGGTGGCCCCGGTGAGATGGGCATGGGAGAGCCTTCGAGCGCCTCGGCTATCGCCTCGTCCGGAGACATCGCGCGGCCACCGGACCACGCCGCCATGAACCGTGTCTCGCCGAGCGTGGCGCGCACTGCGTCAGCCGTGGAAGCGTATCCGGATGTCGGGTCTTGCTCGACCATCTTGCCGATCGGCTTCTGCAACGCCGCGGCCATACCGAGCAGCCGGGCGGCGTTTTCGGGTCGGCCGGTAGCGGCTTCGGCAGCCGCCAGTCGTGGCAGATGGTGCGCGAAGGTGCCAAGCCCGTGGTTCTTCTTCGCGAGCGCCAACGCATCGCGATAGAGGGCCGCGGCGGCGGCGCCGTCACCCTGAAGGAGCGCGATGTTGCCGAGCCCCGTCAACGCCCAGCCCAATCCCGGCTCGTAGCCGGTCTCTTCCTGGAGCGCGGCCGCCTCTTCGAGCGCCCGTCGAGCTTCGTCGATCTGCCCACTCTGGATCAGGGAGTAGCCCACACTCCCGAGCGTGCAGGCGATCCAGACCGTGTCGCCGACTTCCCGCGCCAGCCGAAGCGCTTCCTCGTTGACCGCTACGGTCGCGGCGACATTGCCCCGCGACGCGGTCACCCGCGCAACCCAGTTCAGCGTTCGCACGATCCCGGGACGGTCGTCCAGGAATCGCCAGATCCCCAGCGCCTCGTCCAGACGCTGCTCAGCGGTGGCGTACTCGCCGAGATTCCAGTTCAGGAGACCTGCGCCGGCGAGCGCGTCGGCGCGAATCCCCGTCCCCACCAACCCTCCCTCTGCCAGGAATCGCCTCAGCCAGCCGTTGCCGTCCGCCACGGGGCCACGCATCTGCCAGAACCACGCCAGCGTGCCTGCCAGGCGCAAGCCGTCCTCGATCTCGCGCTGGGCATGGAACCATTCGAGCGCCCCTCGGAGGTTGGGATAATCCGCGGCGAGGATGTCCATGGCCGCACGTTCTCCGGTGGTGTAGAACCTGGACCGTTGCCGCTCGGCCAGCGTCAGGAACCACGTCGCGTGCCGTTACCTCGTGGGGAGCTCCTCCTCGCTGGCTCCCAAGGTCTCCACACCGAATTCCCGGATTGACTCCAGCATCAGGTAACGCGTGACCCCGTCGGTCTCGTTGCTGACACTGACCAGGCTTGCGTCGACCAGCGATGCGACACCATCCAGAGGAATTCGGGCGTTTGTGCAGGCCACCATCTCGGCTGCCTGCATCGTAAACCCACCGACAAAGACGGATAGCTGCCGGAACAATCGCTGGTCGTCGAGGGAAAGCAGATCGTAGCTCCACGCAATGGCGTCGCGCATCGATCGCAACCTTGCTGGCGCATCCCATCGCCCTCCCACCAGCAGCTGGAACCGATCTGTTGTGCGGGTCAGGATTTCCTGTGGCGACAGCGAGCTCACCCGAGCGGCCGCGAGCTCGATGGCCAGCGGCAATCCATCCAGCCGACGGCAGAGCTCCGCCACGACGTCGCCATTGCTCTCGGTGAGCTCGAAACCAGCTCAAGCAGCCCGCGCCCGCTGCACAAAGAGCGTAACCGCACCCGATTCGGAGCCATCGACGTCGCTGTCGCCTTTTGGCACTCGCAGGGGTGGCACGACGAAGCGAAATTCACCGGTGATGTTCAGGTTCGTCCGGCTGGTGACCAGCACCGCGATGCCAGGACACGTACCGATCAGCTCAGCTAGCCAGAGCGGCGATTCTGTCAGCAAATGTTCGAAATTGTCCAAAACCAATAACATATGATGATCGTGTAGCTGGCCCAGCACCTGATCCAACAGAGTACTACCACCGTGTTCCTGCACGCCGACGGCCCTGGCGACTGCCGGGAGCACGAGGCTCGTGTCGCGGATAGCAGCCAGTCGCACATAGGCAGAGCCATGCGCGAAATCAGGCTCGATGGCCCGAGCGACTTCGAGGGCCAGACGGGTTTTCCCGACGCCGCCAGGACCAGTGAGCGTAAGCAGCCTGGTCTCGGCATGGTCGAGCAACGCCATCACCTCCTCGACGTCAGTCTCCCGCCCGATAAACGAAGTCGCCGCCATGGGAAATGTCGCCGCCGGTCGTTTGGGACCAGGCAGCGCCACCAGTGAGGCTCCAGGGCGGCTCGATGGAGAAACGTTGGACATGACGAGCATCCTGCCGTGCGTGCCGATTCTCGGTCCCTTTTGGACATCTTGCCGCTACTGCCATGTTACGTCAATTCGACCGTGGCGTGTGGCTGCCCGGCAAATCCACCTCCAATTGAAACCCATTGACCAGACACCACGGCGCGGGTACAACATCAATGGGTTCGTGGCGGCGTCCAGCGCCCGACCGGTGGCCACATCCCAGAACGCTGGATGGATCGTCCAACCAGGACAGCAAGGTAACCGAGCACTATGGCATTGGCGGCGAAATCCAGGTATCAGGTGTTTCAGAACAAGCCCCTGATGCTGCTGATGGCTGGGCACTTCACCATCGACCTCTACGGTGGCATGTTGCCGCTCCTGTTTCCGCTGCTCACCGATCGCTTCGACCTGGACCTGAAGACCGTCGGGTTGGTTCCGCTCGCCTACACCGGCGTCTCCTCGCTGTCGCAACCGCTCTTCGGTCATCTTGCCGACACTTACGGCACCCGGTTCACCGGTCTGACCATGGCGTGGACGGCGCTCCTGTTCGCCTCCATCGGATTCGCCCCGAACTTCCCCACCCTGCTGGTGCTGGCCGCGCTGGCGGGGTTCGGATCGGGCGCGTTTCATCCTCTCGGCGCCGTGAACGCGAGCGCCGTGATTCCCGCTGGGCAGCGCAACAGCGCGATGTCGGTGTACGTCACCGGCGGCACCGTCGGGTTCGCACTGGGCCCGCTGGTTGGCGCGGGGCTGTTTTCGATTTTCGGCATGGAAGGCACGGCGGTGATGATCGTGCCCGGCAGTGTCATCGCCATCTGGCTGCTCACCGGCATGCGGCTGATGTCGGTCAAGGGGTCGCGACACCGCGACTCGACCGCGGGCCTGGTTGTCGCGCCGCCACTCCCACTGTTCATCATGTCGATGGTGATCCTGGTGATGATGCTTCGCATGGTGCCGATCGTTGGCATGCAGACCTTCATCCCACTCTGGTACGAGAATTTGGGTTACAACTCCCTCTTCTATGCGTCACTGGCCACGACGGTTGTCCTGTGCAGTGCCGCCGGCGCGATTGGCGCGGGTACGATCGCTGATCGGTTCGGACGCCGTAATGTCATCCTCGTCACCCTGATCGCCTCGTTGCCCGCCATGTACCTGTTCGCCGAGTTTCCGGGGCCGTGGGCATTTCTCACCGGTGGGCTCGTCGGCGTTCTCGCGGCATCGACCGCGCCGCTGCTGCTTGTGATGGCCCAACAGCTGATGTCTGGACGAGCGGGTGTCGCCTCGGGGCTGATTCTCGGGCTCAGCTTCATCGCCGGCGCGGTCAGCGCGCCGGTATTCGGCACACTGGCGGACTCGATTGGGATGCAAAACGCGATGCGAGCATTGACACTGGCTGTGCTCGTGACGGCGTTTGTCGCCTGGTTCCTGCCAACCGAAGAGCAGATGGCACGGGTCACCGCATCGCTGGAACCATCTGTCACGCCTGGCGATTCGGCGCACTCGGCCGCCGCCGATTAGCATTCGTTGATACCGCGGAAGCCATGCCTCCATGATTTTGATAGAATGATGCAACGTTCAGGGGTTGTTGCTTCTGATCAGCGTACGCAACATGGAGGAATCTCATGTTCGACAAGATCAAGAACGCGCTTGGCAATGCTGGCGACGCTGGAAATCTCGGTGACCTGAAGAAGTATGTCGAAGGGATCAACTTTCCGGCGTCCAAGGATGAGATCATTTCCCAGCTGCAGGAAAACGGCGCCCAGGACGACCTGATCGCCAAGGTAAAGGGAATCGCGCAGGAACAGTTCAAGGATCCCCAGGACCTTCTCGCGAATTTCATGGACAACCGGTAAGAACTTCTCCGACGTCGACAGCAACAGCCCTGGTGTGGATTGCCGCACCGGGGCTGTTCGCATTTACGACGTTGATTTGCGCGTCACGGCTTTTTCTTGTTGCTGAGTCGCACACCGCGGCCATGACTGCTCACCTTCCGGCGGGAATGGCCGGCCTTCTGCTGAGTCAACCGGCCAGGCGACAGCTCATCGTGATGGTCGTGATTCGGTGTTCCGGCCCGGTTACTGGTGTTGGCTCATGCGGGTGGATTCGCCAAGGTTGGTTGCAACAGGGTCCGGCCCTGTATGCTTGTTGATACGCACAACGTTGTTTCTGGTGAACGTGTCCACGATTCGAGCCGGTTTGCCGTACCGGCCCATCATTTGGGGGAGTGTCCACCCTGCGGTCACACCTGGGACGCCTTGACGGCATGGATTTGAGGTCACGGGTACTGTGCACCTTGTGTGTAATTGGTCCAATCGGCAATTCAAGGTTTCGATGAGGAGGTATCCGATATGCGAAGACTCACGCGCCTGTCACTTGTCCTTGTTCTTCTCCTGAGCAGCACCATCTCCATTGGAATAGCGAGCGCACAGGACGACCAGGAAGAGCTTCGGTTTATTGTCGTCACGCACGGACAAGCATCCGATCCATTCTGGTCGGTGGTGCAGCGGGGAACTGCCCAGGCCGAAGAGGATATGGGCGTCACGGTCGAATACCAGGCGCCTACCACATTCGACATGGTTGCGATGTCGCAGCTGATCGACGCCGCCGTCGCCTCCGAACCCGATGGCATCGTCGTCTCGATTCCAGACGCCGACGCGCTAAGCCCATCCATCCAGGGGGCGCTTGACGCTGGCATTCCGGTGATTTCCATCAACTCCGGGGCAGAGGCGTCACAAGAGCTCGGGCTGATGCTTCACGTCGGCCAGACCGAGTATGAAGCTGGGCTTGGTGGCGGTCAGCGCATGGGTGAGGCAGGTGTCACCACAGCCATTTGCCTGATTCAGGAAGCCGGCAATGTCGGCCTCGAAGAGCGCTGTCGCGGCTTTACCGATGGTCTCGCGGAAACCGGGGGCACCGTCGAGAACCTGGTGGTTGACCTCAACAATCCGACCGAGGCCCAGCAGCGCGTGGAAGCGGCGCTGACCTCGAATCCGGAAATCGACGGGATCATGGCGCTCGGCCCCACCGGCGCCGCGCCGGCCCTGCTGGCGATCGAAGCAGCCGGTCTGCAGGAGGAGGTTGTGTTGGCGACCTTCGACCTCTCGCCGGAAGTGCTGGAGGGCATTCAGGAAGGCACCGTGCTCTTCGCGATCGACCAGCAGCAATACCTGCAAGGGTATCTGCCGATTGTGCTGCTATCGCTTTACCAGCGAAACGGCAACACCATCGCCAACGACGTCTTGCGGACAGGACCTGGATTCGTCGATGCAAGCAATGTTGACCAGGTGATTGACCTGACCGAGGAAGGAACCCGATAGAGGCATGACGGGTGGCGGAACAACGATTCCGCCACCCGTCGTCCCGGAAAAGCCTGTCATTCCGAGCGCAGTCGAGGAATCGAGCCGGTGTGCAAACGCGTCGATTTCTCCACTTCGGTCGAAATGACACCTTCTCCTTGACTTCTTTCCCACGCCGGAAGGCGCACTTACGATGTCAGCTTCCAACGCGGCAGCGCCCGAACACCGTGAACTCAAGCAGGATGACCGCCTCCAGCAACAGCACATGCTCCGGCGCGTGCTGCTTCGTCCCGAGGTCGGGGCGCTGGCGGGGGCGGCCGCGCTCTGGATGTACTTCGCGATCGCCGCTGGCGACCGGGGATTTCTGTCGCTAGCCGGCACAGCCAGCTACCTGGAGGTTGCGGCGCAACTCGGAATACTCGCGATCGCGGTATCACTGCTGATGATCAGCGGCGAGTTCGATCTATCGATCGGATCGATGATCGGCGCCGCCGGGATGGTTATTGCCATTCTGTCGGTGGAATATGATCTCAATATCTGGCTCGCGATGTTCGCCGCCCTGCTCGTCAGCATCGCCGTCGGCGTTGTCAACGGCTTGCTCGTCAGGTGGACCCGGCTGCCCTCGTTCATCATCACCCTTGCGACGCTGTTCATCATCCGCGGATTGACGATCGCGATCACCCGAATCGTGACCGGCCGGACCACGGTGAGCGACCTCGATGAAGCGGCCGGCTACGCTTCCGCGCAGCGTCTCTTCGATTCGGAGATCACATTGCTGGGCGCCGGATTTCCCGTCTCCATCCTTTGGTGGGTTGGTCTGACCACACTGGCCACGTGGGTTTTGATCCGCACCCCCTATGGCAACTGGATTTTTGGGTGTGGCGGAAACGAACAAGCCGCCCACAACGTCGGCGTGCCGGTGAACCGGGTCAAGATCTCGCTCTTCATCGTGACTGCGGTCGCCGCCTGGCTGGTGGCCGTCATCCAGGTGATCGCCTTGCGCGGCGCGAACGTGATTCAGGGCGAGCAGCGGGAGTTCTACGCGATCATCGCCGTGGTCATTGGCGGGACACTGCTTACTGGCGGCTACGGTTCGGCCATCGGAGCCGCGATCGGCGCGCTGATCTATGGCATGGTCCAGCAAGGCATGATCTACGTCGGCATTGATTCCGACTGGTTCCAGGTGTTTCTCGGCAGCATGGTCCTGTTTGCGGTGCTGCTCAATCAGATCGTTCGAGTGCGCGCAATGAAGGTTGGCTCATGACGACTCCCTCCGGCTCTGCATTGATTGATGTCGCCAATATCTCCAAATCATTCGGCAGTGTCCGGGCGCTGAACGATGTCTCGATGAGCGTGTCTGGAGGCGAGGTGCATTGCCTCCTGGGGGACAATGGGGCAGGAAAATCAACCCTGATCAAGGTTCTCAGCGGTGTCCATCTTCCCGATCATGGAGAAATGCGCATTGACGGACAGCCAGTCCGGTTCAGCTCACCAAGAAACGCGCTCCAGGCCGGTATCGCGACGGCCTACCAGGATCTCGCCATGATCCCGCTGATGAGCATTTCCCGGAACTTCTTCCTGGGCAACGAGCCGACGACGGGATGGGGGCCGTTCAGGCAATTCGATATCGCCCGGGCGGACGAGATAACGCGGATCGAGCTCAACCGGATGGGCATCGCCATTCGCGACCCGTCCCAACCGGTCGGGACGCTCTCAGGCGGAGAACGCCAATCCGTCGCGATCGCCCGAGCTGTCTATTTCGGCGCGCGAATCCTGATCCTCGACGAGCCGACCGCCGCGCTCGGCGTCAAGGAGGCCGGGGTCGTGTTGCGGTACATAGCCCGCGCCCGCGAAGACGGCCTTGGCGTGATTTTCATCACGCATAATGTCCATCACGCTTGGGCGATCGGCGACAAGTTCACGATGCTCAGCCACGGGCGCTCGGAGGGAACGTTCCGGAAGGAAGAAACCAGTCGCGAGGCCGTGATCTCATTAATGGCCGGTGGCGCGGCACTGGAAGAGCTGGAGCACGAGCTCGGGCACAACGCCCCGCCTTCATCGCAGTCGTAGCGCCAGCCTGATCGCCATGAGGGTCAATGCCCGATCACGGTATTTAGCAAAAATGGTGTCATCCTGAGCGAAGGCTGCGGGCCGGAGTCGAAGGATCGCTGTCGAACCGAAAACCATCATACCCACAATACGGCCATCACCATGAGCTGTTGTGGGCAGCTTGGCGGCATGCTCAATCGAGATCCTTCGACACGCGGGCAGGCGCCCGCGGCTCAGGATGACACCGTTTATGTTGCCTCCAGTGATCGATCGGCGCGACCTGCGTCGATCGGGGGTGGGAGCGTCGGGCCCGATCGACCTGAGGCTCCTTGCCTTCGGGGCTACCCGGCGATCGCTTCCTCGATCGTCGTCTTCGCCTCGGCGAGCGCTTCCTCCGCCGTCAGGTCGCCATCCAGCACTCGCTGGAAGAGGGTATCCAGCTCGTCGGCGATCTGCGCCTGGTTCTCGAACGGCGGAGGTGTCACCAGTGTTTCCAGCGCCTCGAACACAACTTCGCGTGACTCAGGCGGTGTTTGCGCCAGCCAATCGTCCAGCAGCGCCTGGTCAGTCACCGCTGGTAGCTCCCAGTT
>Ga0075530_1000250_pt1 | contig 24592 bp, 19 predicted proteins | sample NGEPerD_2_FD_75101 | JGI IMG/M metagenome (GOLD analysis project Ga0075530, IMG submission 75101) | Arctic peat soil microbial communities from the Barrow Environmental Observatory site, Barrow, Alaska, USA - NGEE PermafrostL1-D | ecosystem: Environmental > Terrestrial > Soil > Wetlands > Peat ... | reverse complement strand
CCAAAATAAAATTCAACGAGATTATAGGAAAAAATGTCATTGGATTTGCCAAAACAAATAAAATTTCCGCAGTATTATTAAACGATGCCATCATTTTAAAAAGTGCTGAAAATGAACGCACAATTAATTTACCACAACTTAAAAAATGGCAAGAAAAATATGTTTTAAACACGAAACTGCCCTTGCCAAAACACCAGGATTCTTTTTATGAATTGGACTACACTATGCTGGTTAAGAATATCAGGTTTTATGATATAAAAGTATCCCATAATATTTTTTGGGTAAATACCAATATTGGGCTATTTGCCATAAAAGATTCAGGGGAATTGCTTCGTTATTTACCCTTGCATTCAGAAGAGATCAATTTTACGGAAGCTGGTAATCTTATAGAAACAAATCATTATGGCGGCGTTAGAATGTATAGCGATTTGGACAATTTTAAATATACCCATTTTAAACAAGAAGATTCCCAAACGCCCACAATGGTGGTAAATAGTTTGCAACAGGGAAATAAAACCTATTTTTTGTCTGTTTTTTCAGGCCTTTTTGTATGGAAAAATAATGGGTTTAAATCCTATTTGCAAAATGGAATTTGGGAAGAAAAAAAATTAAAACACCTTACGGCTTTAGGAAAAAATATGGCAATTTCAAATGAGTTTGGCGATGTGTTTATCGTAAATGATGCTTCATCATTTAAACTTTTGAAAAAAATACCGCGGGCTAAAATTCAGGGAAATTCCATTTCTTTTTTAAAGGAATATAAAGGAACCTTATTAATTGCAACAGAAAAAGGATTAACGCTTTTTAAAAACAACCGTTTTCTATTTTTAGATGAGGAACAAGGGTTAAAACAGCCTATGTTGAGTGCCGAAGTAAATAAAAACCTGCTATCTGTTGGAAGCAATAACGGGTATTATAACATAAATCTTGAAGTGGTCAGCAATTCAAAGGCATTGGTAAATCAGTTAAAACTCAAAGAAATTTTTATCAACAACAATAAATTTCCTTTGGGACAATTTGCCAATAAAGAGAAAATAAATTTGGCGCACAATGAAAATGCAATATTGCTTAAATTTAGCACCAATGCACATCCTTACCCCTATAAATTATCTTATCGATACCGATTAAATGCAAATGAAAGCTGGAGTATTCCTTTCTCTAAACCCGAAATATTCTTGCCTTATTTACCTGCCAATAATTATAAGGTTGAAGTAAAAGTAATGGATCAAAGCACCGGTTTAAGTTATACGCAGTCGTTGTTAAAATTGTCTATTCTTCTCCCATTCTGGCTTACCTGGTGGTTTGTATTGTTGATAATGAGCGCAATATTTATGGTGGTTTACAGTATTTATAAATTTCAAATAAGGCATAAAAAGGAAAAAATAAGGGAAATTTATAATACCGAAACCCGTATTTCAAAAGTAATTCACGACGAGCTGGCCAATGACGTATATAACGTTATGAGCGGTTTGGAAGCAATTGCCCCGGCAGAAACGATGGACAAACTGGAACACATCTATAGCCGCACACGAAATATTTCCAGGGAAAACATGGAGATTGATACCGGACCGGGATATTTGGATCACCTCACGGCATTGCTCTCGGCTATTTGTCCCGAGGATGCAAGACTAATTATAAGCGGAAAGACAATTTCCTTGAATGATTTGAATCCCGAAAAAAAGTTTGTTGTTTATAGGGTTTTGCAGGAAATTATGGTGAATATGAAAAAGCATAGTCGGGCATCGTTAGTGGCTTTGGTTTTTACTGAAGAAAAAAAATATTTAAAAATAGACTATTCTGATAGCGGTGAAGGCGCTACCAGGCAAGCTATTAAAAACGGCAACGGACTGAAAAATGTGGAAAACCGTATTTTTTCTGTAAATGGAAAACTCACTTTTGAAAATGAAAAGGGAAAAGGATTAAAGATTATGGTCTTAATTCCAATATAAAATTTTACCATGTTTAAAATATTTCTGGTCGTGGAAAATATGGACAGTATTAATCGAGCTGTTACCATAGTTTTAAAGGATCTCGGAACCGCTCAACTCCCTCCGGGAAGAACTTTTTTGCCTGAGTCCGCCGGATCTGAAATTTCTTCATGCTCAGTACAGCCTATGTCGAAGGCTGGAAGCGCGCAGAAAAAACCGCCTTTAGATTATGAAACCATTGAAGAAATGAAAAACCAGGTAAAAAAGCTACAGGATATCATCTATGGTGAACAGGGATTCGTAAGGTCAAAACTACATAAAAACTTTTTGTTATCACCCGGAACTCACTTAAGTGGTTTATGCCTGAAGGACAGTTAGAACACATACAAGACCAGAAGCTCAAGAAGGTGAAAGGAAGATGCAGGAAGCTGTCTAAAAGAAATCAGGAAAACTGATATTCTTTGCCGAAGATTGTTTTCAAAGTGGCACTTATTTCTTGAAAATATGGGTAGGGCTGGACGAAAAAAGTTCAGCAGCCTCCATAATAGTTTCAGACAAGGTAGGGTGCGGATGAATACTCAGCGCGATATCTTCTGCGGAAGCTCCCATTTCTATAGCCAGGGAAATCTCGGGGATCAGGATGCCGGCATTTTTTCCGGCCACGCCTCCTCCCAAAAGTATTCCTGTTTCAGGATGTACTATAAGTTTGGTAAACCCATTTTCAGCGCCCAAGGAAACCGCCCTGCCGGAAGCACTCCAGGGAAATTTCAGAATCCTGATGTCCGTGCCTTTCTCTTCTGCCTCTGTTTCCGTCAGTCCGCACCAGGCGATCTCGGGATTTGTAAACACAATACCGGGAACCGACCTGGCATCATAGGCTGCGCCTTTTTCTCCGGCAAGAACCTCAGCGGAAACCCGGCCTTCGTGTGTCGCCTTATGTGCAAGCATGGGCTCTCCCGTCAGATCCCCTATGGCATAGATATTTGAGCTGCTGGTCTGCCTTTTCGCATCAACCTTTATGAATCCTTTATCATCTGTTTCCACTTCTGCATTCTCCAGCCCCAGAAATTCTGTTTCAGGTTCGCGGCCGATGGCTATCATTATTTTATCAAACTCTTTTTCCTTTTCTCCTTCCTTAGTCTTTAAGATAACTTTTACTTTGTCCTTTTTTTTGGAAGCCTTTGTTACTTCCGTTTCAAACCAGACTTCTTCAAAAAGATCGGGATTTTCTTTTTCAAATACCTCCACCAGGTCCCGGTCCGCGCCCGGAAGAAAACCCGGGGTCATTTCCGCCATGGAAACCTTAGATCCAAAAGCGGCATACACACTGCCGAGTTCCAGCCCGATATAACCACCACCCACGATAAGCATTTTATCCGGAATATCTATTAATTCCAAAGCTTCTGAAGAACTTATGATCTGCTTGCCATCAAATTCCATATCCGGAAGGCTCAAAGGTCTTGAGCCTGTGGCAATAATCGCATTTTCAAACTGCAGGGTATAGGTATCCCCTTCTTCAGCTGTAACCTCAACCTCATTTGGAGATTTAAATTTTGCCTTGCCGCGGATGTACTCCACATTTCGTGCTTTTGATAATTCCCCCAGGCCTTGCGTCAGCTTTTTAACAACCCCATCCTTCCACTCCCCTATTTTTTTAAATCTATTTCCGGTTCCTGAAATTTCATTCCCCGGCCAGCCGCCTTTGCAGCATCCTGTTTTATTTTTACCAGCTGCAGTAAGGCCTTTGAAGGAATGCATCCGCGATAAAGACAAACCCCGCCGGGGTTAGCCTCTGGGTCTATTAGGGAAACCTTCAAACCAAGGTCGGCTGCGCGGAATGCGGCAGCATAACCGCCAGGCCCGGCTCCTATTACAATGAGTTCTTTTTTCTTGTCTTCAGGCATGTTTTTTCTTTTTAGGGTCAGGCACCCAAAAGGGCTTTATACGGATCTTCCAGCGCCTGGACGATCCAGTGAAGGAATTTTGCGCCTTCCGCGCCGTCTATGAGGCGGTGGTCATAGGAAAGGCTTAACGGGAGTACCTCCCGGGGTTTAAATTCTCCGTCAGCATATACCGGGCTGGTTTTCGCTCTTGCAACTCCCAGTATGGCCACCTGAGGATGATATATGATAGGGGTAAAATTAGTCCCGCCTATTCCGCCCAGGTTGGATATGGAGAAATTCCCGCCTTTCATTTCGTCCGGACTAAGCTTTCCTTCTCTCGCCTTTTCCGCTACTTTGGTGATCTCTGCCGCCAGGTCAATGATACTCTTCTTGTCCACATCCCTGATCACCGGTAATAAAAGCCCTTTGTCCGTATCTACAGCTATGCCTATGTGGATGTAATGCTTAAGGATCATTTCCTCCTTTTCCGGGTCTATGCTGGCGTTGAATTTTGGAAAATGCTGCAGGGCATTTGCCGCTATTTTAAGAAGGATCGCGGTGATGGTAAGATTTCCGCCGGCTTCTTCCGCCTTTTCTTTATTCTTCTCCATGTATTTTTCAATCTCGCTGATATCGGCTTCATCAAACTGAAAAACGTGGGGAATATTTTGCCATGAAGCCTTAGTGCGCCTGGCAGTTTCCATTCGGATACCTGAAAGCGGTTTTCTTTCGGTGGATCCCCATTTGCTGAAATCAGGAAGGGATAATTTCTGCCGGGTGGATGTTTTTTCCTTTTCCTCTTTAGTATGGGATTTCACATCCTCTTCAGTGACCCTTCCGCCCGGGCCGCTGCCTTCCACTTCCTCAATTTCCAACCCCAGTTCGCGTGCCAGCCGGCGTACAGCAGGCTTTTCCGGAACACCAGAATCTTTTTCTTCTTCCTCCGTTTCCTTCTTCACTTCCCCTCCCCGGCCTTCTGTTTCTTTTTCTTTTTTCTCCTCTCCTTCCTCTTCTCTACTTTTTTTCTTCTCTTCCTCTTCCTTTTCCGGCTTTTCCTTCTTGTTTTCTTCTTCCGCTTCTTTACTTTTCTCCTTCTCCTCCGCCTGTTCTTTCTTGCTTTCTTCTTTCTCTTTTGGCTTTTCTTTTTCCTGCTCCTTTTCTTCGCTTTCTTCTTTATCTTCTTTTTCTTCCCCTTCTTCCAGAGTAAGGATCACATCTCCAACTTTAACTTCGTCGCCTTCACTTACCTTGATCTCCCTGACGGTCCCTGAATGGGAAGAAGGCACCTCCACAGAGGCCTTCTCTGTTTCTACAGCGATCACTGGCTGGTCTTTTTCTATCGTATCTCCTTTTTTTACGAGTATTTCTGCCACTTTAGCGGTATCTGTTTCTTCAGAAATCTGTGGGATCTTTACTTCTATAGCCATTTTTTATCTTTTAAAGTTTTACATTCAGGAAGTGCGCGGATTTTTCTTTTTAGGGTCTATCCCCAGTTCTTCCGTTGCTTTTTTAAGCTGCCTGGCCGTCATTTTGTTTTGAGCGGTTAAGTCATAGAGCGCGGCATATACAATATCCTTAAAACCTACTTCAAAAAAGCCGCGCAATTCCTCCACAGATCCGCTTCTACCATAGCCATCTGTTCCCAGGGAAGTCAGTTTTCCGGGAAACCATCGGGAGACAGATTCCGGCAAGGCTTTCACATAATCGGAAGCGGCTACGAATACGCCTGCCTCCTTTTTCAGGCACTGTTCAATATATGAAGGCTCCTTATTCAGCTGGGCTTTCAAACGGTTTTCGCGTTCGGTATCCAAGGCATTATCATACAGTGCCTTATAGCTTGTGATACTCCAGATATCTACGGAAGTATCATAGTCTTCTTCCAGCAGGAGCGCTGCCTTCAGTACTTCCTGCATAATGGCACCGCTTCCGAAAAGATGGGCCTTTTTCTTTTTATCTTTTTCTGACTTCCTGAACCTGTACATCCCCTTGAGAATACCCTCTTCTACAGCCTCAGGCATTTCCGGCATTGGGTAGGTCTGGTTTCCCACGGTGATATAATAGAACAGCTTTTTTTTGTCTGTATACATTTCTTTAATACCATGCCTCGTTATTACTGCCAACTCATAGGCAAAACAAGGGTCATAGGCTTTCAGGTCCGGAAAAGCGTAGGCATACAAGTGGCTCTGCCCGTCCTGATGCTGCAAGCCCTCGCCGGGCAGACTCGTACGCCCGGAAATACCCCCTATCAGAAAGCCTTTTGCACCGGCATCTGCCGCAGCCCACATCAGGTCGGCGGTGCGTTGAAAACCGAACATGGAATAGAAGAAATAAAAGGGGATCATATTCAGCCCGTGATTTATGTAAGCCGTCCCTGCCGCTATAAATTCTGCCATGCATCCAGCTTCCGTGATCCCTTCTTCCAGTATGGCTCCGTCTTCAGCCTCTTTGTAATACAGCAGGCTTTCCCTGTCCACAGGCTTGTATTGCTGGCCCTGTGGCGCATAGATCCCCAGCTGGCTGAAAAGGGACTCCATCCCGAAGGTGCGGGATTCATCAGGGATAATGGGGACTATATATTTCCCTATTTGCTCATCTTTGGCCAGTTTCCCCAAAATCTGTACCATGACCATTGTAGTCGCCGCTTCCTCCTCTCCGGAACCTTCATAAAAGGATTTAAAAACAGAAGCATCCGGTTCTTTCAGCACGTCGCTTTTGTCCTCGTTCTTAGGGAGGTACCCTCCCAATTCCTTTCTTCGCACCTTCAGGTATTCCATTTCTTCACTATCATCTTCAGGCCTGAGGAAAGGGACGTCTTCCAACTGACTATCAGAAACAGGGACAGAGAAAAAATCCCGGAAATGCCTCAGGACATCCTTTTTAAGGTCTTTTGCCTGATGTGCCACATTACTCGCTTCCCCGCCATCTCCCTGACCATATCCCTTGATTGTATGGGCAAGAATTATCGTAGGACCCATTGTATATTCTGACGCTGCTTTAAATGCATTGTATATCTTAACGGGATCGTGGCCACCACGTTTCAGGTTTTTCAGCTCATCGTCTGAATAATTCTTTACCAGTTCCTTAAGACTTTCCTCTTTTCCGAATAATTTTTCCCTTATGTATTCCCCGCCTTCATAGGCCATTTTCTGAAACTCCCCGTCCGGCAATTCATTCAGCAAGTTGATGAGTGTATTGCTTTCATCCTTTTCAAACAGCGTGTCCCAGTCCCTTCCCCAAAGCAGTTTTATTACATTCCATCCGGCACCTTTAAAAATACCTTCCAGTTCCTGAATGATCTTATGATTTCCCCGCACCGGGCCGTCGAGCCGCTGCAGGTTACAATCGACCACAAAAATGAGGTTGTCCAGTTTATCACGGGCCGCTATAGTAATGGCCCCTTTTGCCTCCGGCTCATCCATCTCCCCGTCCCCGAGGAACGCCCAAACCTTCTGTTTGTTTTCATCCACCAGCCCTCTATTTTTAAGGTACCCGGCGAACCTTGCCTGGTATATGGCCATGATGGGCGAAAGACCCATGGAGACCGTAGGAAATTTCCAGAAATCGGGCATCAGATGTGGATGCGGATAAGAAGTAAGGGCTTTTTCATGTGTTATTTCCCTACGGAAATTTTCCAGGTGCTCCTCGCTTAGCCGCCCCTCCAGGAAAGCACGCGCATAAACACCTGGAGAAGCGTGGCCCTGAAAGAAAACCAGATCTGCTTTTCCGTTTTCATCTACTTTAAAAAAATGATGGAAGCCCACTTCCCAGAGATTGGCGATAGAAGCATAGCTTGATATATGCCCGCCGATGCCCTTGAGTTTTCGGTTTGCCTTTACCACCATCGCCATGGCATTCCATCGGATGAGTGCCGTTAATTTCTCTTCGATACTGAGGTCCCCCGGGTAGGCTGATTCTTCTTCAGGAGGAATGGTATTCAGGTAAGGCGTATTTCTGCGAAAAGGCACCGAAACCCCATGTTTCCCCGCTTCACTAAGAAGGAGACTGAGAAGCTCTTTCACCCTTTCCTTAGGCTCACGTTCAAGGATCCAACGAAGGGATTGCAGCCATTCCCTATTTTCCAGTTCAGATTCTTTCTTTGTCTCTTTCTCGCCCATATCTCTAAATTTCTCTTCACGACTGATTTAATGCAATAGTTCCTAAAATGGGGTACCTTTAAATTAAACATTAAATCTGCCGCACTCAAAAAATTAACAGAAGATTATGGCTGCGCTTAAACAATACTGCATACGCTCCCGAAGACCTTATCTTTTAATTCATAATCATGAAAGTCATAACCTTTGTAAAAACATCAGGCCCTGTTAAAAGAGCTACAGCATCAGCCAGCTACAAAATGTGCACACATATATAAAGCAAAAATACTGAGACTTATCTACCCCAGATGGGAAGCTCTACCTGGTTAAATTTATTTTAGGGCAGATATACCTTTATAAGAGGGGATTTTGGTAGTTTGAGTCGCTAAAATTAGCTTTTTTGCGTTTCAAAAGTGATTATTTTCAAACAACCAACTTGGTCTTTTACTCATCCAATTCCTGAATACGTCAAAAAAAGACCATTTCTCAGCTTTTCTATAAATTTCACAGGTTCTGCACATGCTCTCAACCTCAAAAATGTATGGTGATAATCTCCCAGTTTGATTTCCATAATATTCCCGAACTTCTCTACCAATTCTTTTAAACTTATCTTACCATTGTTTAAAGTGCCGCTATTGTATAAAGCGTAGATTAATTCTGTTAAAGCTACTTTAGAGGAAGTCCATTGAAATCTCGTGCCTTCTTCTACCGCTTTTTCAGATGGATGATTCATATCCATTAGCTTTTCTTGAAGAAATAAAATAAAAAGCCTTTTGGCTTTCAGCTCGTTTAAGAGTAAATCTTGGGAAGTGCTGAATTCTGTATCCCTGTCATAGATGCGGTTGGAATGGCACTTTTTATCGTTAAATTTTCGCGTGAAATAAAACTCGTCCATATAGTCCTGCTCCAATTCCAGTTATTGAATAAAGTCGATTTGAGAAAGGAAAAAATCATTGATCTCCTCGATTTTTCGAAGTATGTATTTGCGCCTTAAACCTTCGTCCTGATTGGGAAGCTCCAACTCATACCGAAGCAGGTTATGATAGAAAATGAGGTAGGATTGCGGATGTTGCTTGTGATCTTTAAAGAATCGTATTTCTGAGGAAATTTCCCCGAAAATTTCCAACCGGATTCCCTTCCTGTAATCCTCCAGGATTTTTTAGCAAAACCCGATCACCTGGTTGTAAATAACAATCCTTTTTTGAGGGTCTGTATTATTTTTTGAATCTCGCCTTCGAGTTCCGATTTGGTAAGTATAAAGTTCATTTGACAAAATTCAAAATCACTGATACCTTAAAATTCCATCAAATATTCAGATTAAAATAATATTTGTACACGCCATTTATAAATGGCGTGAAAGTTTTTGGGTTAATTTGAAAAACGGAAAAGTATTATTTGAAATGAATTCAAAATCAAAGCTCCCCAATCAAAACCAACTACTTTTCTTCTCTTCTTCCCAAATTCTTTAAGGTATTTCATTAGCTATATGGCCAAAAAAAGATGATTTGGCAGCCATTTATGCCCGTATTAGGGTTGATGGAAAACGTGCCGATATTAGTTTAAAACAATCCACTTCGGGTGCCTATTGCTATACTTGTTCTAAAAGGGCGAATTCGAGAACTTCTAAGGGGAAAGCCCTCAATATCTACTTAGCTCAAGTTTTCTCCGATTTGTTGGACTGCCACAAACAACTTCTGGGCGATTGAATTATTTTAATTTTAATAAGTTTTTAACTGTCAAATATAGCTTAATTTTAGTATTTTAGTATTTTAGTTAAATCAAAGCTTAATTAATATGACCGCCAATTTTGCTTCTTCCTTATTATGGCCTTTTCTGCTTTATGGAGTAGCGGTAGTATTTTTAGTAGGTGCCATGCTTCTCATATCCTATTTCATAGGTGAGCGACATATGGAACACGCCACGAATGAACCTTACGAATCAGGAATAGAAGCTACCGGAAATGCACGGCTAAGGTTTCCAAACCATTTTTATCTTATCGCTATGTTTTTTGTCATTTTTGATGTGGCTGGCGCTTTTGTCATCACCTGGGCAATTGCAATTCGGGAAGTGGGGTGGCCCGGATATGTCACGATACTTATATTCTCTGAAATCCTGTTTTCAGTATTTATATACCTATGGAAAATAGGGGCGCTTGATTTCGGTCCTGATGCCAGGAAAATCCTAAAGGCTTATCATGAAAAAATCAAAAAAGACAAATCAATATGAAATGGTGGACAAGCAAAGTAAATAATCCAACAGCGCCTTTAATAGGAAGCAGCTCATTTGAAGAAGCATTTCAAAAGAATGTCGTATTAACCAACATGGAAAGTATGGTCGCCTGGGGTAGAAAAAACTCTATGTGGCCATTTAATTTCGGATTGTCATGTTGTTATGTGGAGATGGCCACCAGCATCACCAGCAAGTATGATAGTGCCAGGTTTGGTGCGGAAGTGATACGCGGCACCCCCCGGGAAGCAGATGTGATGATTATTGCAGGGACCGTATTTATTAAAATGGCACCTATCATCAAACGATTATACGAACAGATGATGGAGCCTCGCTGGATTATTTCTATGGGATCTTGTGCTAATTCAGGGGGTATGTATGATATCTATAGCGTAGTGCAGGGTGTGGATAAATTTATGCCAGTAGATGTATATGTACCCGGATGTCCGCCAAGACCGGATGCCTTTCTCGAAGCACTTTTACTGCTTAGGAACCAAATTGGTAAGGAGAAAAGACCACTAAACTGGGTAGTAGGTCCGCAAGGTATTATAAAACCTGAAAAGATTTCTATGAAGGAGTTACAAGGACCGGAAAGATCGAAGATGACAGAAATAAGGAGCCCTGACGAAGTTTAAAGAATAACACTTCCTGATTTCAAAGTATTTCACATAAAATATAAGCTTATTAGATGACTGATGTTGTTTCCATAGTAAAAGAGAAATTCCCAGAGGCCCTTCTATACACCCAGGAAACAAAAGACGAATTTCCAACACTCTGGATTCGTGCCAATCAAATTGTACAGTTGCTTGGCTTTTTAAAAAACGAAGTGGATTTGCCCTACAAAATGCTGTATGACCTTACCGCAATCGATGAGCAACCAAGACTTCATCGCGAAGGCCAACCTGAAAGCAGTTTTACGATTGTATATCAATTGCTCTCCTTCGAGAGAAATTCATTTTTACGACTTAAAGTCCCCTTACCTGCCCAAGAACCCAGTTTACCATCCATTACCACTGTTTGGCCTAGTGCCAATTGGTATGAAAGAGAGGTTTTTGATCTTTTTGGAGTAAAATTTCAGGGACATCCAAACCTGAGAAGAATTATGATGCCTCAAACATGGGTGGGACATCCGCTGCAAAAGTGCCATCCTGCAAGGGCTACAGAAATGCCTCCTTTTCAACTCCCCGAAAACAAACAGCAAATAGAGCAGGATGCACTGCGATTTAAACCTGAAGAATGGGGCCTCGACAAATCCCTTGAAGAAGATGAATTGATGTTCCTTAACCTGGGGCCTCAGCACCCCGGGACGCATGGCTTATTGAGACTGGTGCTGCAAATGGACGGGGAAGACATTGTGAATGTTGTCCCCGATATTGGATTTCACCATCGCGGGGCGGAGAAAATGGGCGAACGCCAATCATGGCATTCTTATATTCCCTATACAGATCGCGTAGAGTATTTGGGTGGGGTGATGAACAATTTTCCATACGTGATGGCCGTGGAGAAACTGGCAGGCATTGAAGTGCCTGAGCGTGCGAAAGTGATCCGAATTATGATGAGCGAGCTATTCAGAATCTCAAGTCATCTGGTTTGGTATGGAACCTTTGCTCAGGATCTTGGAATGATGACACCTGTGTTTTTAATGTTCAACGACCGTGAAAAAGTCTTTGATATCGTAGAAGCAATTTGCGGAGCAAGGATGCATCCAAGTTGGTTTCGTATTGGCGGAGTTGCACAAGATCTGCCAACAGGATGGGAAAAACTGGTGCAGGAATTTATTGATTATTTTCCTAAGAAATTAAAAGAATACGACAATCTGGTGATGAATAACCGAATCTTCAAAGCAAGAACGGTTGGCATTGGCGTTTATTCCACAAAAGAAGCCATTGAGTGGGGAGTAACCGGGCCGGGCTTAAGAGCTACGGGTTTTGAATGGGATTTCAGAAAGAAACAACCCTATTCCGGTTATGAGAATTTTGAATTTGATGTTCCCATAGGGCAAAATGGTGACTGCTATGACCGGGCAAAAGTACGTGTGGAAGAGATGCGGCAAAGCCTTCGCATCATAGGGCAATGTCTAAAAAATATGCCGGCGGGCGAGTATAAATCAGATCACCCACTCACTACGCCACCAAGAAAGAAACAGACCATGCAGGATATTGAAACCCTCATACATCACTTTTTGGGTGTGAGTTGGGGTCCGGTAATTCCAGTGGGTGAAGCTTTTGTTGGAATTGAAGCCACCAAGGGAAACAATGGGTATTATCTGATTTCAGATGGCAGCACCATGTCTTACAGGACGAGAATACGCACGCCCTCTTTTCCGCACATGCAGTTTGTGCCGGAGATCAGCCAGGGCTATACCATATCTGATCTAATGGCTATTCTGGGAAGCACAGATTATGTTCTTTCCGATGTTGACCGATAAATGTTATAAAAATGATTGCAGAGAAAATTTTATCAACCGGAGAAATAAAAGAGATCCAGGAGGTCTATAAACATTTCCCGGTCAAAAGTGCAGCATGCATAGAAGGCTTAAAAATCATTCAGAAAAACCATCGATGGGTTTCTGATGAAGCAGTGAAAGAACTTGCGGAAATACTGGATATGTCACCTGATGCGATTGATAGCGTGGCCACCTATTACAGTTTAATATTTCGGAGACCCGTGGGAAAACATGTCGTGCTGTTGTGCAATAGCGTAAGCTGTTGGATCATGGGTTGCGAGAAAATCGCCAGCAGCTTAAAAGAAAAATTAGCTGTTGGATATGGCGAAACCACTGCCGATAATCAGTTTACCTTATTGACTATTCCTTGCCTCGGCACCTGCGATCATGCACCGGCAATGATTATAGGTGAAGATCTGCACCGCGACCTGACAACAGATAAGCTTGATGGCATATTGAACTCATACAAATGACAACTAACATCCTCAAACGTTTTTGAGAAGAATAAAATGGAAAAACCATTAACACAACATATTAAAAACGACAACACCTGGCTTTCGCTTAAAGAGTACGAAAAAGTGGGTGGATATGAGGGCCTGCGAAAAGCCTTGAAACTAAGTCCGAAAGAGGTTACAGAAATTGTAAAAGACTCAGGACTGAAAGGACGTGGTGGAGCGGGTTTTTCTACGGGCACCAAGTGGAGCTTTGTCCCAATGGGGGACGATGTGCCTGCACCAAAATATTTTATTGCCAATGCAGATGAGATGGAACCGGGAAGTTTTAAGGACAGACTGTTATTGGAAGGAAATCCGCATCAATTGATTGAAGGAATGATCATTGGCGCCTATGCCATTCAAGCTCGTTATAGTTATGTTTTCCTCCGCTGGGCCTATCACCACGCTGCAAAGGCAATCTCCAGCGCCATTCAAGAAGCCTATGAAGCAGGCTATCTGGGACAAAATATTATAGGCAGCGAATTCCATCTCAATATGTCACTGCATACCAGTGTGGGACGATATATATGCGGAGAAGAAACAGCACTATTAAATGCACTTGAAGGTAAACGTGCCAATCCCAGAACCAAGCCGCCATTCCCGGTAGTCAGCGGATTATTTGGAAAACCTACTGTGGTGAACAATGTGGAAACCTTGAGTAACATTCCGCATATTCTAAATAAAGGTGCTGAGTGGTTTAAAGGCCTAAGCAAAACTGATGAAGGCGGCACAAAACTTTATGGAGCGAGTGGCCGCGTAAAGAAACCCGGTTTATGGGAACTTCCATTGGGCACATCACTCCGTGAATTATTGGAAGTTCATGCAGGTGGAATGCAAGACGGATACAAATTTAAGGGTGTATTGCCTGGGGGTGGTTCAACTGATTTTCTTACAGAAGAACATTTAGACGTTGCGATGGACTATGCCAGTGTAGGTAAAGTGGGAAGCAGGATGGGAACAGGAACGATCATCGTTTTGGATGACAAAACTTGTCCGGTGGCGATGGTGCGCAACCTGGAGCAATTCTTCGCCCAGGAATCATGTGGCTGGTGTACGCCATGCAGGGAGGGTCTGCCGTGGACGGCCAAGATACTTGACGCCATAGAAAAAGGTAAAGGTAAAATGAAAGATCTTGACTTATTAGCCTTTCAAACGAATTACATGGCACCCGGAAATACATTTTGCCCCCTGGCACCCGGTGCGATGGAACCCTTGCAGAGTGCTCTAAAATATTTTAGAGCAGATTTCGAAAAACACATTCATGAACATAACTGCCCCTGGGAACAATAATGGCTAAAGTAGTTATCGATAATAAAATATATGAGGTGAATGGTAGCAAGAACATGCTGGAGACTTGTCTTTCGCTTGGGCTTAACCTTCCTTACTTCTGCTGGCATCCGGAATTGGGGTCGGTAGGTGCATGTCGCCAATGCGCTGTGATAAAATATAAAGACAATAAAGACACAAAAGGCAAATTGGTGATGGCTTGCCTTGAACCGGTTGCCGAAAACATCCGCATCTCCATTGAAGCGCCGGAAGCACATCAGTTTCGCGCAGGAAATGTGGAAGCCCTTATGACCAACCATCCGCACGACTGCCCGGTATGTGACGAAGGAGGTGAATGCCATTTACAGGACATGACCGTGATGACGGGACACAACTATCGCAGATATAACTTTAAGAAAAGAACACACACCAATCAATATCTCGGGCCTTTCATCAACCATGAAATGAACCGGTGTATTCAGTGTTACCGTTGCGTGAGGTTCTATAAAGATTATGCCGGCGGAAAAGATCTGGACGTTTTTGGTGCACATGATGATGTCTATTTTGGGCGCCATGAAGAAGGTGTATTAGAAAATGAATTTAGCGGCAACCTGGTAGAAGTATGTCCCACGGGCGTATTTACCGATAAAACCTTAAGAAAACATTTTACACGAAAATGGGACCTTACCAACGCACCCTCTATTTGTCATGGGTGTTCTTTAGGATGTAATATTATTGCTTCAGAGCGGTATGGCAGCATCCGAAGAATCCTGAGCCGGTATAATGGTGATGTGAACGGATATTTTCTCTGCGACCGTGGAAGGTTTGGTTATGAATACGTAAACAGTGAAATTAGAATTCAAACTCCGCTCAAAAAAAATCATGGTATATTTTCACCATTGGCCAGAGAGCAGGTCATTCAAGAAATAAATACTCTCACTAATGGGAAAAAATTAATCGGCATTGGTTCCCCAAAAGCATCGCTGGAATCAAATTTCTTATTGCGTCAATGGGTAGGTGCAGAAAACTTTTATGGAGGGATACCCAATTCTGAAGGAAAACTAATTCAGCTGGTGATTAAAATACTTAAAGATGGTAAAGTAAAAACGCCCTCTCTCAATGAAGTAAAAGACTACGATGCCGTATTTATCTTAGGCGAGGATGTTACCAATACTGCGCCCATGCTTGCCCTTAACCTTCGGCAGGCTGCAAAGAATAAACCCGATGAAAAGGCAACGCCTTTAAAAATTCCTGAATGGAATGATGAGAGTGTTCGGGAATTAGTGCAGGAAGCTACGGGTCCATTCTACATAGCAAGCTCTCACAATACCAAACTCGATGAGATCGCTACACAAACATGTCACGTGCATCCAGATAATATTGCACGATTAGGTTATGCTGTAGCGAACAAAATCAACAGTAAACTGCCTGTTGTGGATGGTGATGAAGGAGAAGAATCACTTTCCGCAGCTATAGCGGAAGCAATGCTTGCGGCAAAAAAACCATTGATTGTAGCTGGCATAAGTTTATTTAATCAGTCTATCATTGAGTCCGCTGCCAATGTTGCATCAGCCCTAAAGGACCACGGAAAAGATGTAGGCCTGGTATATATCGTTCCAGAAGTTAATTCGATTGGCATGGCAATGATTGCAGATCAATTTTTAGACGATGCATTTGAAAAAACAACCCAAGACGAAAATGATACTCTGATTCTTCTGGAAAATGACCTGTACCAGCGAATGGATAAAAACAGGGCAGATGCTTTTTTTAAACACTTTGAAAATAACATCACCCTGGATTACCTTGACAATAAGACCACACAACAGGCAACTTATATTTTACCAGCCGCCACATTCGCTGAAGGTGATGGCACGGTGATCAACAACGAAGGCAGGGCCCAACGTTTTTACCAGGTATATGTTCCTGATAATGACGTTAAAAGCAGTTGGAAATGGCTGCAGGATTTGGCGCCCAAAACTACCTCAACTTATAAGACTTTTGATGAAGTGATAAAGGATCTTGTGGATGCCTTTCCTGAACTAAAAGGAATTCAAGACGCTCCATCAGAGAATTTCAGGGAAGGCACCCAAAAAATTCCACGTGAGCCACATCGCTACAGTGGAAGAACCGCTATGCATGCCGATGCTGAGGTGAGTGAACACCAGCCTCCTATGGATACTGATTCGGCACTTTCATTCACAATGGAAGGTTACGCTGGCGTGCCACCTGCTGCCCTCACCCCTTTTTACTGGTCACCCGGATGGAACTCGGTGCAAGCGATCAACAAATACCAGATTGAAGTGGGCGGAGCACTGCATGGAGGGAACCCCGGCATACGGTTATTTGAACTAAAGGAAAATCAAAAGACAGATTATTCTAAAAGTACACCACCCCTATTTTCTCCCAAAGAAGGAACATGGTTCGTACTTCCTTTTTACCACATTTTCGGATCAGATGAGTTAAGTGCGCAAAGTCCGGCAGTCAAGGAAAGACTGCCACTGCCTTATGTGGCATTAAATGATAGTGATGCTTTGAAAGCCGGAATTGAAGAAGGCAACATTCTTGAAGTGTTGGTACAGGAAGAGAGTCACAAGCTTCCAGTAAGGCTCAATACCGGATTGCCGGAAGGCACGATTGGTTTACCTAAAGGGCTGACGGCAACAGTGGGCATTCAGTTTCCTTTTTGGACAACATTTAAAAAACTGACCGATGAATGATGCTTTAACTATTTCATTGATCGTCATCGGGATCTTATTGGTTCTTGTAACGATAGCCGCCGGATTGATCTGGCTGGAACGAAGAATGCTGGCGCTGTGGCAAGACCGCTATGGCCCCAATCGCACAGGACCTTTCGGAACGCTTCAAGTAGTTGCTGACATGATCAAGATCTTTTTCAAGGAAGATTGGATACCCAGGTTTGCTGATAAAAGGGTATTTGTGCTTGCGCCGGCTATCCTCATGATTACCATTCTCATGAGCTTCGCTATCATTCCTTTTGCCCCACGATTGATGGTTGTTAACCTCAACATAGGTTTGCTTTTTTTCCTGGCCATGTCATCCATTGGCGCCTTTAGCGTTGTGTTGGGAGGATGGGCTTCCAACAACAAGTATTCTCTATTAGGGGCCATGCGTGGTTCGGCCCAGATGATTTCGTACGAGGTGTTCATGGGGATGTCCTTGTTGGGTGTGGTCATTCTCACAGGTTCATTCAACATGACCGATATCGTATTGGCACAGAAAGATACCTGGTTTTTTATCCCTCAGTTCATTGGCTTCGTTATTTTTTTCATTGCCGGAATTGCCGAAACCCATCGCCTTCCATTTGATATTCCGGAAGCAGAAAGTGAATTGGTAGCAGGCTATCATTCAGAATATTCCGGGATGAAATTCGGGATGTTTTTCGTTGGGGAGTATTTGGGCATCATGCTCATTTCAGCACTTATCACCACCTTATTCTTTGGCGGATGGCTGGGGTTTTCTTTCCTGCCACCCGTGGTGTGGTTTCTCATCAAAATGTTTGGTTTCATTCTGGTTTTCATCTTGCTACGCGCTTCTTTGCCACGCCCGAGGTACGATCAATTGATGCAATTAGGTTGGAAAATTTTGTTTCCGTTATCAGTTGCAAACTTGTTGATAACGGGTGCCATCATATTGTATTTTGAATAATGTTATAAATGATTTCATATAAATCGCAGCGTCATGTTCAGTAGTTTAAGATCAATGTGGATCGTCTTCCTGCACCTGTTTCATAAAAGGGTAACGGTCCAGTACCCGGAAGAGAAGCCCTATTTGCCGCCTCGTTATCGTGGCAGGATAGTACTCACCAAAGATGAAGAAAATAAAGAACGATGTGTGGGTTGTTATCTTTGCGCAGTGGCCTGTCCCGTCGATTGCATTTCGCTTCAGGCTACGGAAGATGAAAAAGGCAGACGGTATCCGGAATTCTTTCGGATCAACTTTTCACGCTGCATATTTTGTGGGCTTTGCGAAGAAGCATGCCCCACTTATGCCATACAACTTATTCCTGACTTTGAAATGGGTGAGTACAACCGTCAGAACCTGGTATATGAAAAGGAAGATTTACTGATAAACGGGCAAGGAAAATACCATGGGTACAATTTTTATAAAGAAGCCGGGGTAGATGTAGGTGTAAAAGCCAAGGGCGAAGGAGAAAATGAATCTAAGCCTGTAGACTTAAAAAAGTTAATGCCTTAAAAATAAAAATAGAAGGAAAAATGAATATACTCTTTGACATTGCTTCCGTTCTGGCCATCTCGGCAACTCTTATGATGATTATAAGTAAAAATGCGGTTCACGCATTGCTTTACCTTATCGCTTCGCTGTTGGCCGTTTCTGTTATCTTTTTCATTCTTGGTGCCCCTTTCGCAGCTGCGTTGGAGGTAATCATCTATGCCGGGGCGATCATGGTATTATTTGTTTTCGTCATTATGATGTTGAATGTAAGTAGTACAGAGCAAAAAATGGAGCACGAGCTACTCAAGCCAAAAGCATGGATCGGACCTTCAATTATTTCCGCCATCCTTTTGGGTGAGCTGGTTTATATGCTGGCAAGCCCAACTTCTCATTCAATGCTAATACAAGAAGTGCTTCCCCGTGCAGTGGGCAAGTTGATGTTTTCAAAATATATTTTGGTAGTTGATCTGGCAGCATTTCTACTCGTGGCCGGAATTATTGGGGCCTATCATCTTGGGCAAAGGAAAAAGATAAGCCATCACCGCTATTTAAAAAACGAAAATCAGACCTCATGAATATACCAATGGAACAAGGAATATTGTTGGCCGCCATTTTATTCTGCCTGGGCTTAACCGGACTGTTGGTTCGCAGGAATGTTATTTTCATGTTGATGTCGGTAGAAGTAATGTTAAATGCTGCCGGACTTGCCTTTATTGTTGGCGGGGCGGCACAGGGAAATGCTGATGGACAAGTCATGTTCATTTTTATACTGGCAATGACTGCCGCTGAAGTCTCTGTGGGGCTCGCATTAATTATACGAATGTTCAAGGAATTTAAATCATTGGACATTGATAAGGCAAGTACAATGAGAGGTTAAAATAAAGTAAAAGATGAAGGAATATCTTTGGTTAATTGTGGCATTGCCTTTTGTCGGGTCATTGGTCCTGGCGGTGGCGGGAGGGAAAATATCCCGCCTTGCCTCTGCTATCACAGGTGTTGGAACGGTTACGCTAAGTGCAGTACTTTCCATTTTTATTGGACTTGATTTTTTGAATAATAATGGAACGCCATTTAATCAAACACTCTGGCAATGGATAGATGTAGCGGGCTTGTCTCCCAATATTGCCTTTCATCTTGATTCGGTCTCGATGACCTTCATATTTGTGATCACATTTGTAGGAGCGCTCATTCATCTTTATTCAGCTGAGTTTATGTGGCGTGATGAGGGATTCGTACGCTTCTTCGCCTTTATGAACCTGTTTATAGGGTTCATGCTCATCCTGGTGTTGGCCGATAATTTTCTGTTCATGTACCTGGGATGGGAAGGTGTCGGTTTATGTAGTTTTCTGCTCATTGGTTTTTGGTATAAGGACCCCTTAAACGGCCATGCAGCCAGAAAAGCCTTCATTGTCACCCGCGTTGGCGATACCGCTATGGCCATTGGTCTCTTTATTCTGTTTATGACCTATCACACGCTAAATATACAGGACATTTTAGCGAATGCCCCAAATACGTGGGCTGTGGGCTCAGGAATTGCCATGACAACTGCTTTTCTTTTGTTAGGCGGGGCATTGGGGAAGTCTGCACAGTTGCCACTCCAAACCTGGTTGCCAGATGCAATGGCGGCACCTTCGCCCGTTTCTGCACTTATTCATGCGGCTACCATGGTAACAGCAGGTGTTTACCTGATTGCCAGAACCCATGTATTGTTTGAACTGGCACCTGTTGTTCAAACGGTTATAGCGGTTATTGGTGCGGTTACTTTATTAGTCGCAGGGCTTTCTGCATTAAATCAACATGACATCAAGAAGGTACTTGCCTACTCTACCATTTCGCAAATTGGCTACATGTTTCTTGCCCTGGGGGTGGGCGCATGGTCAGCTTCTGTTTTTCATTTTATGATTCATGCCTTCTTCAAAGCACTGTTGTTCCTTGGTGCAGGTGCGGTGATATGGGCGATGCGTGACGAACACAATATGTTTAAGATGGGTGGTTTATGGAAGAAAATGCCCATCGTGTTCTGGACTTTTCTCATTGGGGCAAGTTCACTCGCTGCCTTGCCATTGATTACTGCAGGCTTTTACAGCAAAGACAAAATTTTATGGCTTGCCTATGCCAGCGACAAAGGCTCAGGCTGGCTATGGCTGGCGGGATTAACAGGCGCTTTTATTACGGCATTATACACTTTTCGAATGGTCTTTCTCACGTTCTTCGGAAAAGAAAATGCAGAACCAACAAAGCATCCCGGAATGATGATGACCATACCACTGGTGGTTTTGGCTGTATTGTCCTTGGTGGGTGGCTTCATTGAATTGCCGGAAAATATGGGTCACGTGAACCTCTTTTCTGACTTTATAGAGAAAACACTACCTATAACTTCGATAGCGAACATGGGTCACACCACAGAATTTATTTTTCAACTGATGTCAGCAGTTGTGGCTATAGGAGGAGTGCTTTTGGCGTATCAACTTTATTTCAATAAAACCTTTCCTGCAGCCGTGCCGAAACGCAGCCCACTTCAGCAATTCTTCTTTGAAGGTTGGGGTTTTGACTGGATGTATAACACCCTCATTGTGATACCAATTGTATTCCTTTCAACAATCGATAAAAAAGATTTTTTAGATTATTTCTACCAGGGCTTGGCTTCATTGGCAAAGCAACTGAATTCCATATTGAGTGCCTCTCAAAATGGAAAAGTCCGTTGGTATGCCATGATTTTAGTTCTTGGCGCAATTATCACATTAACCCTTATACTTTACCCATGATACTGATCTGGCTTATACTTTTATTGTTGGGAAGCGGATTGCTGGCATGGCTCGCTGGCCGTTGGAATGATACATTGCCACGGGTTATTTGTCTTATGGCAACGCTTATACAATTCCTTGTGGTAATTGCGCTTTGGTTTAATACCAATCCGGATTCAGAGGAGCAGTGGCTGGTACAATATACGCATACATGGATCCCTTCTTATGGCATCCAAATCAAACTTGCAGTAGATGGTTTGAGTTTGCTGATGATATTGCTCACTTCATTTCTGGGTGTGCTTGCCATACTTGCTTCCTGGAAAGAGATCAAGAAAAAAGTAGGCTTTTTCCATTTCAACCTGATGTTTATTTTGGCAGGGATCACTGGGGTTTTCCTTTCAATAGATCTCTTCCTGTTTTATTTCTCCTGGGAGCTCATGCTCTTGCCGATGTTTTTTCTCATTGGTATTTGGGGGCATGAAGACAAGACCTATGCAGCTATTAAGTTTTTTCTCTTCACACAAGCCAGTGGTTTGCTCATGTTTCTTTCTATTCTCGGACTATACTTTATTCATGGAAACAACACGGGCATCTATACTTTTGATTACGAACAATTGCTGGGCACGAGTTTGTCAGCGCCAATGGGATTCCTCCTTATGCTTGGCTTTGTCATTGCTTTTATTGTAAAATTATCGACCGTACCCTTTCACAGCTGGCTGCCTGATGCGCATACCCAAGCCCCAACTGCCGGAAGTGTTATTCTTGCCGGGCTGCTATTGAAAACTGGCGCCTACGGTTTAATCCGGTTTGTATTGCCCTTGTTCCCACATGCATCTCATCAGTTTGCACCTTTGGCCATGGTGCTGGGTGTAATCAGCATTTTATATGGAGCTAAACTCGCTTTTGCGCAGACAGATCTTAAGCGTTTGGTTGCGTATATCAGCGTAAGCCACATGGGATTTATTTTAGTGGGCATTTATGCCTTTACGGAAATGGCGATGCAGGGTGTGGTGATGCAAATGGTAGTGCATGGAATAAGTACCGGAGCATTGTTCATTATCGCGGGAGCCCTTTTTGACCGCATTCATACACGTGATATTGCGCAGATGGGTGGTTTATTGACTAGCGTTCCGAAAATGGGTTTTATGGCATTGTTATTTGTGATGGCATCACTGGGCTTGCCCGGGCTCGGAAATTTTGTGGCTGAAATGCTGATATTGATTGGTGCATTCCCCGGCCACATGATCCTAACGGGTATCGCTGCACTCGGTTTGGTTTCCGCTACACTTTATTCATTACGACTGATGCAAAAAGTGTTTTATGGTCAAGAGCACAAGCACTGGGACATTTCAGATTTTGATTTTCGCGAAATGATCGTTTTGAGCTCCCTGGTGATCGTCATTATTTGGCTTGGATTATTCCCGGCACCGGTATTGAATGTATCAAAAATGGCTGTTCAAAACACCATTGAAAAAGTCAATGCGCGGTCCGTTGAGCTTAGTAACATATCGGCAATGGACAACACTTCAATCCGAACTGGTATTGAAAAAGAAATGGAACCCATAAATCAAGTCACCAAACACAAATGAATCCATCAGCACTAAATATAATGAATTTGCTACCCGTGATGATTCTCGCCGGGGGAATACTGGTTATTCTGCCTTTGATAGCTGTGGAACGAAACCATGAATTGACATTTGCTTCCACGTTAATCACCCTTTCCGCATCCTTCATAGCTATACTTTTCATGAATCAGGACGAGCCGCAAGCCCTTGGCGAGTTGTTTCTCTTTGATCGCTTTGCGTTTTATTACCAGGAAATCATTTTGCTATCGGCATTTGTTGTAACCATTTTCAGTTTTATCTCACTTCGAAAGTTATTTTCCGAAAAGCGAAAAGAGGAATATTACCTCATATTACTACTAGCGACCCTCGGTGCTTCAATGATGGTGAGTTGTACGCATTTCATCTCCTTTTTTGTAAGCCTGGAATTACTCACGATCTCTTTGTACTCGCTCATAAGTTATTACCGTGAACAATCTACCGCTATTGAAGCAGGCTTAAAATATTTAATCATGGCAGCCGTGTCCTCAGCATTTTTATTGTTTGGCATGGCATTGATATACACAACCACAGGAGCCATGGACTTCCGCAGCCTGGCCCAAATGGCCCCGGATTTAACTACTACATCAATGTTAATGATGGTTGCTGGTGCGGGGATGATGGTAGTGGGCATTGGCTTTAAGTTAGGACTTGTTCCCTTCCACATGTGGATACCCGATGTTTATCAAGGTGCATCTTCCCCCGCATCGGCATTTGTCGCAACTGTATCAAAGGGCGCTATGCTAGCTGTATTGCTCCGCTTTTTTGCAATGGCTGATCTTTACCGATTTGATACGCTCATGATGGTATTTACAGTGATAGCAATTTTATCAATGCTCATCGGTAATTTATTAGCACTCAGGCAGCAAAATATAAAACGCATGTTGGCCTATTCTTCAATTGCACATTTTGGCTATTTGTTGATTGCTGTTTTGGCGGGAAAAGCAATGGGCATGGAAGTGGCAACTATTTATATTACAGTTTATATCCTGGCCATACTGATTGCCTTTGGCTTGATTACACTCACCTCTGAATCTGATGATAAAGCCTCAGATATTGCAAGGTACAAAGGCATGTTTTGGAGGAAACCACTGGTAGCAACATTGTTCACTATTTCTATGCTTTCACTGGCAGGTATTCCACTCACCGCAGGATTTATGGCTAAGTTTTTTTTACTGAATATAGGTGTCGCACATGCACAATGGTTGCTTGCCTTCACGCTGGTAATTAGTAGCGTTATCGGTTTATTTTATTATCTGCGTGTCATTGTCATGATGATGAAACCAGAGGACGCATCCGTGCCACTTATTGGAAGCATTTCATCGGGTGTCGCTATTACGGGTATTTTGGCACTCACTATCTTAGGATTATTAATCGTTTGGTTGGGGATATATCCCTATGGGATAATACAATTGATCGGTCACCTAAACATTGGCTTGATGCGTTGAATACCCAGGAAAATAAATACCAATAAAAAAACGATCCCCGGAATCTAAAGGGAAACTATTACCCAAAAATGAAAAAAGAGATGAGAAAATAGAACAAACTCCTGTCTTCAGCGTTGCAACACCCTAGAATTATTTCTCGATTATTTGATATAATTCCGCCAAAAGAAACCTGCTCAATTTGTGTTTTTATGCGGTCATGGAGCTTATCCAGAAAACGAGATACAGCATCGATATCCAACCGTATCCCCTGAAACCGGCACAGGTATTATAT
>Ga0075530_1000248_pt1 | contig 24625 bp, 14 predicted proteins | sample NGEPerD_2_FD_75101 | JGI IMG/M metagenome (GOLD analysis project Ga0075530, IMG submission 75101) | Arctic peat soil microbial communities from the Barrow Environmental Observatory site, Barrow, Alaska, USA - NGEE PermafrostL1-D | ecosystem: Environmental > Terrestrial > Soil > Wetlands > Peat ... | reverse complement strand
TAGTTACCGACCCGACCAAAATAAATATTTTCTTTTTATTTAACATATATTTTTCTTTTTACGGCATTTCTATAACTTAAGACAAGTTCCTTGCTGAGTAACCTTCCATTCACAATTTTGCGCATGAGAAAGACAAGCTTGTTCTACTGGGAGCGCATTACAAGGAGGGCTAGGATTAGACACAACGGAATTTGTTAATTGAGAACAAGTTTTAATAACATTTTTACATTCTTCACCCGTCAAACAATCAGCCCCGGAATTACAATATCTAGTTGGTGGTTTTTTTATACAAAGGCCATTATCATTTATAGTGCCATCTAAAATCGTACTACCGGTGGTGCGGCAATCATCTTGATAACAACGAGTAACATTTACAACCCGGGCACAAGTATAATTCAATCTATTAAACCATCCGGAGCCCTGTTCCTTACAGGTCCCACCGTCAGTGGTAGTCAATTTAGTGGAAGTATTAGCCCCAATCGGACAGACAACTGTCCCACCGGTACATTCTGGATTATCTAATCGAATAACAGAGCAACCGAGAGCGCCAGATAATAATGGTTGACCATAATTTTGAGTACAAATTTTAGCATTAACACCGTCAACAAAACCACTTAAGGTGGCGCTGGTATAACGATAGGTATTCCAACCACTAATTTTAGTTCGATAATTAGTATAAGCCCTAACAGCATCTCCACCGCGAATTAAAACTTCATGAGTTTTTTCTGATTTCGGCCAACATTTTTTTCCGCAAACACCAGCGCTAGTACATTCATAACCCAGAGGACAATACAAACCATTATTACAATCGAGCGGGACTTCTTGACCTTCATCTAAAGTAGGATTAACGCCAAAGTAATTAGGGTCGCAATCAAAAGCGCAATTACCAATATTTTCATAGTTAACTTGGCAATAAGTATCACCACAAAAACCACCACCAGCTAAGGGCGACTTAAAAATACAATAACCACTGCTAGTAATTGGGTAAGGGGTGGAAGCGATAGAGGTGGTATTACAAGCATACTGATTATTTTTATTGCTAGCACTAGCAATACTAGTAACCTGAGCTACGCCATCACACGCTTCATTACCATCATTAAGAACGCCGCCCGTACCTTCAGTGTTTGAACGCGTTGTCCCAGCAGAGTTTAATTGCTGTATTATGCCATCACCACAATAAGTATTAACATTTAAAACAAAGATTTTTTCCGCGGCGGTGCCATATTCATTAATAACATTGATTCTCATTTCTTGGCCGACTTTAGCCGCTACTGTATAGCCTTCTAAATAAACAGCATTCTGATTATTATTATCGGCTGAAATACTAAGTCCCTCTGGCATTGACGAAGCAATGGAATAAGTTAAAGTATGGTTACCCTGTTTAGTTGATCCTAGGCTACACTTATACGCATAATTGACCCGTGACTGAGTAGCACAATTAAAATTTAAAACTGGCTTATCAACAATTATTTTAATAAAAAAATCATCAGTCACCGGACTACCCGAAGCATTAGTAACTTGTACGCGATAATGACTTTCAACATCCTCGGTAAATTTTTGCGCAGTTGAAATAATTCCTTGATAATTTACTTTTTGACGATTGAAACCATCGGCGCTGGCGGTTCTAACTATGCCGGGCATTTGTAAAATACTTGGACCACTAACTAATACTAAAGCATACGCCGGAGCACTGGAACCACCAGCAACATAAAAATTATAATTAAAAGGCACAGTCGGGTCTAGATGATAAGTATAATCTTCTGCTTGAGCAGCTGAAGATAAAGAACTAATTTCAATGCTAGTGTTTGTAGAAACACGGCCCCCATTACTATCAGAGATAGTGATAGCAATCGGATACTTACCAGCATTTCCGGCGCGGATAGCAAAAATCTTTTTTTGTGTGTCATTGCTGGTATCTTTGATAATTGGCGGCGCTCCCTGCCAATTAGGCCAAGAAGCGGTTAGCGGTTGCAAGCTCCAAGTAAGCGGATCATTATCATCGTCTACCGCTTGGACAAAGCCATTATATTCATTTCCCGAAACACCCTTAAGCGCAATACTGGTGATTCTTGGCGCTGAATTAGAGCTATTACCCGTTGCTAAAATTCCCGTTTCAGTGACACAAGCGCTAGCCACCGGGTCATTAGGAGAAAAAGTATAGTTAGGATCGGCATGAGTTTCTAAAACGGCGCATAAATTATAATCGGAACCAGAATCATTAGTTCCATAAACAAGCGCATAACTATCTTTAGGCAATTTTAAATAAGCCCCGGAAGCATCGTAAACAAATTTTTTCGAACTATCATCCCAGCAAGTTTTAGAATTAAATCCCGGACAGTTTCCAAGCCGATTAATTGGATCGATTAAGGATTGCTTAATTGCTAAAGTAGGAATAAGAATATCATTCCAACTCGGCCATAAAGAAATACTCTTTCCTGACAAATAAGTACCGGCACTAAGTAAAGGGTAACGACCGTTAGCCTGTCGATAATTAGCTAACGCCTCTTTGATTTCCTCAAGCTTACCCACTCTTTTTAAATCTCTGATTATCTTAGCTTTCAAGCTACCACAAAAAAAACTGGCCGGACAATCTTCATCAACCGAACAATTCTTAGCTTCCTTTAAAGAACAAGTCCCGTTATTTAAAGAGCATAATTGATTAGATGAGCAATCAGAATCCTGTTCACATTTTAAAGCTGAAATAGAACAAGTTGAAGTTTCTAACGGCAAGTTATCGTTAAATTTCCAGTGAGAAATTATTTGACCTAAGATATCAACTGTCTTAACACTCGATTCCTGATTATAAGAAATTAAATAAATATTTGTATAGATAACTTTAGCGGAAGTGTCGGCATTAGCAGCGTTAACATAAACCGTGCGCCCATCACGTAAAGCTTCATAGCCATCGACAGTTAATGATTGGGGGGAGCCAGAAAATCCCTGGCTCTCATACCAACGATAAACACTATAATGACTGGGGTTAGGGATAACTCTGACAGCGATGGCATCGTTATTTTGCTCTTGAGCGCTTGCCTGAAAAATATTTAAACCCAAGAAATAAACAAAAATAATACTAAAAATGGCTAAAAAGAATTCTAATTTAAAAATCCGATTTTTTTTCATAGTCTTACTTTATCTATTTAACTAACATCTCATTTCTTCAAATATGATACCGTAGTTGACTTTCCGCCTTCATTACCATATCTATCGACAGCGGAAACTACAAAATAGTTATAACCAATATTAAGATTGTTTATATCTATAGACAACCAGTTTTGACTAACTGGGGTATCATAAGGCTCTCCATAACTATTACCATTGATTACTGGGTAAACTCGATAAAATTTGGTATTGTCAGTATTCTGTTGCCACCTAATATCAACAAGATTAGACCCCACATCTTGACTAAGAACAACTCCTAGCGGAGTCTGCGGTAACGGCAAATTATAGTTTACTTCTGCTGATTTAGTGCTTTCGTTCCCATAGCTATCCAGAGCAGAAATCGCAAAATAATTATCACCAACGCTCAACTTAGCCTTATCCCAAGACAGCGCTGAGGCATTATCAGTCGAATCGAACGATTCACCATAAAGATTACTTTTAACACCACGATAAACTCTATAAAATAAAGTGTTATCGCTATTTTTAACCCAAGTAAACTTTATTGTGTCCCCCAAATCTTCAACATTTAATCCGCCAGGGGCTCCGGTGGGTGTTTGGTCAGTCGGAGTCACATTTATTTCAGACGATAACGAACTTTCAACTTTATTAACAGATACAACACTTATTTTAAAAACGTAAGCAGTGCCGTCAGTCAGTCCAGTGACAGTATCAGCGCAATTATAAACACCACCCGTTAAACTACAGGAGCTGAGATTAACTGTTTTTGAAAGCATGGTTCCTTTATTGGCTGGTAAATAATAAATTTTATATGACCCAACCTGGTCGGCTGGCGACTGCCAAGTTAACCTCACAGCGCCACCAGTCTTTAAATCAGCGGCGGCGAGTATTTCACTACCAGCAATTGCGGCTTCCCGGAAGAAATAAGATTCTTTTAAAACACTCCAAATACAAACACCATCTAAACGACCATCGCCATTTTGATCAGCGCCACAAGTAGAATTTAAACCAGCACAACTAGAATTATCAGAACTACAAACTAAAGTTGCACTTTGGCCTCTAATTACCGCTTTGTCTGTAATTGCTGGCAAATCATCAATTGTTCCGGGATTACCAGCATCACGGCAATAATAGAATTTGTAGTTAAAATTATTACAAGCGCCAATAGCTCCCGTACAATTATCGCTCCATGGATACCAAGTACCATTAGTATTTACGGATGGCCAAGGATTGGCACAAATGAAGACATAGAGACTTGCATCTCCGGTAAAATTATCACCGACCGAAAAAGCATTGCGACAACGACTAGAACAAGTTTCATCCGTACAAGCGCAGCCTGGGTCAACAGAAGAGTTATTATCCAAGAATCTGACCATATCTATAGTTGCGGATAACTTAGTTTCACCCTCGGTTATTCCATCCTTAGTGGCGATTAAAACCCTATCAACCGCTACTCGAGTCATAGCAGCAATACTAGGGTCACTAAGATTAAATTTCCAATCCCAAAAATAACCAGTAATTGGTTGGATTACTTGGCCGTCATCACTGTAAGCCAAGGCTTTAAAAACCTTATCTTTATCGCGCTTAGTATCAAATGTTTGATCTTGAAAATTAATATCGTTTTCATCTATACTATTCTCAGTGGTACTAAATAAATAAGAGTCAGGAGTAATTTTAACTTTATCAATGGCGCAAACACCAGAACTATTATCTTTATCGGAAAGAGTTTTAAATTGAACAATATAAGAATTTTTATAACTTTTTTTATTAAAACTTAGAGATTCGCCCTCAACGCCATCTAAGCCTTGCCCATTTAAACCAATGCCACTTAAGCTAATAACGCCAGATTGACTATTTAAATCTTCATCACCTTTAACAACTAAGAAATATTTAGCATCGGGAGTTAATAATTTATTAGGGGCAAAACTTAAAATAGTCTCTTGACCAGAATATTCTCCAGACACGCTCCCCCTAAAGGAGCAATATAATTTACTTTCATCGGGTAAATCAGCTAAAGCCTGATTATTAAAAGGTCCAAAAATCTGGCCAATATAAGATTTTAATTTACTAAAAATATTACTTAACCAGCCATGATTAACGGCCACAAAATTACCATCACCTTCATAAACAAAGGTGCCACTAGGACAAACTGCGCCGCCATAATTCATTTCTTCCATCAAAACCGTATTAGCACTAAAGGAAGCAATGTCCATTTGTTGATTGAAAGTCACTTTAATAACGGAATTACGACAAACATTGTTAGCGCCGGTAGCCGGAATCGAGCCAGTTACTTCGGGGCGTGAATCGCAGCAAGTGTCCAATCCGCAACCAACCGAGACCGGAACTTGACCACCACTACAATCACTATCATTCTTACAACCGCAACAAAGTCCACGACCAGCGCCACTACAATTGCCCTTATCTGGCTGACAATATAAATCAGGTGCCTCAGCGGTCTGGCAAGCAGTGGGGTCGGCGGGGTTACAGCAACAAGCGCCACAATCAGAAATATCTGAAGCAGCAACGCCTGATTCGGTCAAACAAAACTGCCCCGGAAAATTACAAATTCCAAAATTACAAGTAGCAACCGAGGCGGAAGCAACACAATCCTTACCAACGCCACCCTCAATACTGCCACAACGAGTATCACAAGTAGTAAAATTATTAAATTGACCAGTAGTTTTAACGGTTGGGTCACAAGTACTAACTCCGTTTGCATCGATTTGACAATCATAATAAGCACAATAACCCATATCGGCACCAGCGCTAATTTGAGTCCCGCTTTTACAAGTGGCTGACTGAGAATCAAAACAACAGGAGGTGGCATTAGCACAGTCATCTTTATTATTGAAAAGCGAGCAAAAATCTTGACCAGGATTAGCAGCGCAACCATCAACACAGGCTAGAGAATCTTTATAAGTACCAACCTTAACTGGAGTAGCCGAGGCACAGGTTGCCGGGTCACCAATTGGCGGTACGCTCTCGCTGAAACAATTATAATATCCACAATAACCAAAACCGGGGTCAGCCGGGTTAGACGAAATATCTGTGCCCAAGCCACCGCGACAGAAATCATCACCGGCAGAAGGCGTCCGATTAGCATCAAAGCAACAAGCCGCATTATGTTCTGAACAAGAGGCTAAGCCAGCTAAACCACTACAATCAGTACAAATTCCGCCCGGGTTTTGAGCGGTAATACTACAATACTGACCGCCGTGTCCAGCGCAATTACAGGCAGCATCATGCTCAGCGATAGTCGTTCCCACATTAGCACAACCCGAACAACTGCCAAAACCAACACCATCAGGAGTCGTGTCTTGCCCACAAGTTCCTTTACATTCTAAAGGCGCGCAACAATCTTGAGCACTCTTTTCTATACGACAACAGCAATCACAGCTAGCTCCCTGGACGGATACACAAACTCCCGGTTTAGAAATATCCGGATCACTTTCACAAACAGAACCGGTCGGACAAATAGTATTAGAAACACAACGACCGTCGGAACCAATTTGTTCGCAATCTAAACCGATAGCACAAATATCACAAGTTGAATTTTTATCTGTACAAACATTATTAGAACTTCTGAGCCAGTCATCGGGACAAGAAGTGGTGGTTTGTGTTTCCCAATTACCGTCTTTATTACAAACTAAAGATAAGGAGACGTCTTGATTATTAATATTGAAAGTTTGAGTTTTTGATAAACTACAAAGACCGTCACTACCATCCTTAATGCACTTATTAAGAGTGGCATCATAAGAACAAGTGCCGGAACCAAAACCACTACAACCTGCCACCGAAGCGCAAGAAAAATCACAAGTGCCGACTGTAATTTTAGTCCCACCAGCATAAGGTGAACAAGCGCCAGGAACGTTAGGACAAGAGGCATTTACCTGGCAAGCGCCATAATAATCCGCTAAAGTTTTACAACTTTCAGTAGAGTCTTGGTCATTAATAGTAAAACCAGTATTAAAATTCCATTCAAAAACAGAAGTTGGAATATCAATTAAACAATCAGCCAGAATGGCAGCACAAACTCCTTTTTTATAAGTATTGCTAGGACAACAAACTTGACCAGGGCACTCCACATCCGAAGAGCAAGCACTAACCTCAAAATTTAATTCATTTCCCCATTCACCATTCTTCACTACTTTAACTGGACCAGTAATTGCCTCAGCCGGAACAGCTACCGGAATAATGTCGGCTCCATTATCTTGAGAGATGGTACCATAAACTTGTTTGGCAGGGTTAAATTGAACCTGCGCATCGCGACCGACTTGCCCAAAATATTCACCATAAATTTTAACCGGAGTAGCTATTCCTCCTTGTTTTGGTTCTAACTTACATAAACTAGTTTTAAGAGACAAGACATCATCCACTCTAAAAACATTAGGGTTTAATTTTTGGCTATCTATTACTTTGCCATCAATCGTCATTCTAATAAGATAACTACCATTAGCTAAGCCGTCCGGAACTTTAACCACAACCTGCTTATCACTCCAAACCGAACTAGCGCAAACGGGCGGAAAGTTATAATTAGCTTCAGCGCTGGCAAAATAAACATGAGAAGTCCCGCGTGCGCCACCAAAACCACTGCCGCTAATAGTTACATATTGACCAGCCGTACCTTGATCTGGAGAAAAATAAACAATGAAGGGGCCGTCATTAGGATCCGCCTCTTTAACAAATTTTAAATAATTACTACGTTCTTGATTACCACTAATATTATTAACTACAAAACTGCCGGATTCTCCAGAGCGAATATTAGGAGTCGCTGCTGTTCCTGATAAACCACTAGGATGACTAAAATCAGAATCCAAACCCTGAACATTAGTCTGATAATTACCAAAATAAGCTTGACCCGAATACAAATTTATTCCTTGATAGGAAACAGCCGCGCTCAAACCGCCTTTATCGGGGCTGAGAAGACATAGACCCGGGCGAGAAATATTGTTAGCAATAAAGTCTGGTATTGTAGGACCATAATCATCATTAGTTATATCTTCAGCTCCATCCTGAGAAATTACCTTAATTGATCCACTGGCCACACCAGCAGGAACGGCAATAATTATCTGATCATCTTGCCAAAAATTAACGCAAACTGGATTTATTTCACTCGGATTACGACCATTTACTGACACCCCACCCATAAACACGACCCGACTATTAGTTGCTGAATATACACCAAAGTTTTTACCAGAAATAGTAATAAAATTATCAGCAGCGCCATTAGGAGTAATATTATCACAAGTGGTGTCGCAATCAGCATCGGTAGCACAAGCTTTATTATCATTTTCATTACAAAATCCTCCTAAAGGACTGATACTAGTAATAACCGGCGGCCCAAAACACGTACATGTTGTAGCGTCGCAAGATAAATATTGCGCACACCGATTATTATCGACGTCGCAAGTTTGATTGCTAACATCGGCGTCACAAGATTCGCCTGTTCCCGCTTTCGGTTGACAAACGCAACTATTATCGCAATAGTCTTGTGGAGCACACATGTTATTGCCGACGTCGCAAGTTTGATTGCTAACATCGGCATCACAACTTGTTTGATGAGGATTAGTGCTACAATCAGAACCAACACACAAACCCCAAGAATCATTAACGCAAACCCGAGAACCTCCGCACTCGCATGAAGAAACTTGCCCATTAGTACAAATACCATTATTGTTTCCGTTAATCGCACCACTTAATTTACTAATGACAAAGGTAGCAATGGCCCAAGAGGCTAAGATAATCGCTAAACCGATGCTGGCACTAACTAAGATTTTTTTAGCTTGGCTAATTTTATCTTCTTCACCATTAGAGGTCATCCACAAAAATCCCGCATAAATTATTAAACCCAAGGCGATTACCCCTAAGAATCCTAGGGCCACATTAATAATTCTCCCCGCCATTTCTCTAGGGTCCCCGCCAGCGAGTGCCCCATTTAAACCAGTGTTTACGGCATTAGTGCCAAAATCTTGAGCAAACACTAAACGCCAAGCAAAAATGCCCGCAATAAGCAATAATAATGAGATTAATTTTTTACCTGATTTTATTTTCACAAATTTATTTTTAGATAACAAAAAGGATGGTGATTATTGACAATTACCATCAACTAAAGAGCTAGTGACCACCCCGAAACAACAAGATGGGCTCTCCGGGGTAGCTTCACAATTAGGCCCAGAACTCGGCTTAAAACAATTTTGAAAAATATTTTTTACTCCTGAACCAATTTGCGCATCATATGTTACTGATTCTAAAAATGGAGAATGTTTTATTTTGGAGACAGTAATATCAGCAATACCGTCTAAAGGCGATGAGTCCTGATCATCGTTATCAAGCCAAAACCCAAGCGGCGTTGGCTCTGAACTCTTTAAATTTATAAATTTATGGATAACTGTACCCGCACCACTATTTATACTAATACCACCAGAACGCAAAGTACTAGACATCATTAAACTATTAAAAACAATTTCTACCGAATCGGTTAATTTGATATCGCTTTGACTACTAGTAGGATTGATAATAGTAATTTTTGGGGGCGTAGTTTCTATTTTGTCATTTACAAAGAAAGCATTGCGATAACTATCTTTATTATCTTTATTGCTAGGAAAATTATCGCTAAAAAAATTAATGGGACCATCAACAACCGTATCTCGATTACCATCTAAAGAATTAAGCGCGGCATCAATAATACCATCTAATTGAAGAGGGTTGGCACTCGGATAATTACGGGCATTAACATCCTGACAAGAGCGGTATCCTAACTGATTAAGCGTACAGTTTTTAAAGGGACTATAGGCCGCACAATCTTGATCGCTGGCACAAACCCTCATATTAGCCGCTTTAACTTCAATCGCTAAATTACTGTTAGTCGGCAAACAATACATCTTTTCACCACAACCATTAATTCCACATTCGTTATCAGAAATAAATTCCACCGTGCGATAATTGCCGCTAACATCAAACCGACCGCTAACATAATTACCGAGACAAACATAATTATCACATTTATAAGAACGGCAGTCAGCATTACTAGAACAAGCGGAACCGTCCATACTGCTGACGGAAGAAGCGTTAACAACTTGAATATAATTAGCGACTTCAGAAGCTGTTCCCGATAAAGTTAACGGATTCATCGCTTCATTAAAATTAATTTTGATTATGGAATTCATCGGGACATCGGGCTTATCCTTAGCCTGACTAGTCAGCTGGTAATCAACGCCCCCCGCAAAAGCCGTTAACCCTAAGGCACTTTGATTACTGGTATTAAGCGTTAAACTATTACCATTTTCTCCGGCGATTTTAGCCGTTAAAAAAACGCGATTACTAGCTCGATTAACAATAACAGCTAAATTTCCACTTAGTTTTGCCTGAATATTAATCGCCTGAGTATTAATATCACAAGTTCCCGGAACAACAATATTATTATTTTCTCCGCTCTCAGCAAAAATATAAACCTCGCTACCAACAGCTAAGGTATCAGCTAATTTTTCTGGAGTAATATTTACTTCCCAAGAATCGCCAGCCGCATGACCAGAGGTTTTAAAACTAAAATAACCATCAAAAATAACGGTATTTTGACTATCAAAATCCGCTATCCCCAAAAGAGCATTAGTATTACCATTAAATATTTGCGCTTTATCCGGCGTTGCTGCCGGAACTACTATTTTAAATTTATTAATCAAGCCTTGATAATCAAGGACGACTTCAGCGTTAGGCACGACACTAACAACACTAGCCGGAGCGTAAGTCTGCGGGCAACTATTAACAAAAACTTCCGCGGTGGCATTTTGTGCCAGAGTATCTACATTAATTAGGTCACGCTCATTATCAGGACGCGGATACAAGGAATTAAACATCACTTGAGGCGGAGTTAAATCTAAGTTAGTGCTAACTTCGAATCCCCATTGAAAACTATCGTTACTACAAGTACTAAACATCGAACTACCATCAGCCTTTTTAAAATTATTAGTAAGTTTAACGTCATAATCAGTATTGGCGCTCTCCGAGCCCAAATAGCTTAAAGGAGATAAGACTAAAATTTTCTTATCAGCCGAAACTGCTACTGAAACATCGGTAACATTAGTATTTGGCGTTGGACAAGAAGTGGTACAAGCATCCCCGAGACTGCTTTTAAATATTCTAATAGTTTGAGGATTGATTAGAGAGCAGGCGGCATTATCACAAGCACACGCAGTTCCGCTCGCATTGACGCAAGCAGAATCTAGTCCAATTATTTCTTTAAAAGTGATAATAATTGCGGAATTGCGCGCAACATCATTCTGGCTATTTTCTGGATACACCATATCAATTGTACAGGCGCCTATCGCGCCAAATCCGGAATTAGTTAAATTATTAGCCGAGTTTTGAATAGGATTCCCCTCTACTCCAGAGATTGCGCCTGCCAAGCGTGAGATTATAAAAGTAGTTATTGCCCAAGCAGCCAAAGTTACCGCTAAGCCAATAGCGGCATTTTGAATAATCATCTTAGCGCGACTAATCTTATCTTCTTCGCCACCGGAAGTCATCCATAAAAACCCGGCATATATGATTAAGCCAAGAACAATAACTCCCAAAAAACTAAGAATGATTTGAATAACGCGCCCAACCATTACTCGCGGGTCACCAGAAGCTAGGGTAATTGAATTATTAACGGCGTTAATTCCGAAATCTTGAGCTAACGCAAAACTAACCGGCAAAAAGGCGGCGAGAGTTACCAAAATACCGCGAATTATTTTATTTTTTTTCAGCATTTTGAAGATAAAAAACTTTTAAATTGTGCTACTTACTGTTATAATTAATGTTAGTTTTATTATAGCATATATTAGATAAATGAAAAACTTTTTATGACGATTGAGCGGATTATAAAAAAATTCTCCGACAATAATCCGGGGACTGATACTAGTATTCTGGAAGAGTCTTTTATTTTTGCCGAAGCCGCCCATTCCGGGCAACTAAGAAAAAATGGTGAACCCTATATTCAGCACCCCTTACATACGGCTTATATCCTGGCAGAAATCAGAGCTGATTTACCGACAGTGGTTGCTGGTATTCTTCATGATGTTCCAGAAGACACCGACCGCACCATTGAAGAAGTTGAACAAAAGTTTGGCGCTGAAATTGCGTCTTTAGTAAATGGCGTAACTAAACTCAGTAAAATAAAATATCGGGGAATCGAAAGATATAGAGAGAACTTAAAAAAAATGTTTTTAGCAATGACTAGCGACTTACGCGTTATTTTTATTAAATTTTGTGACCGCTTAAATAATCTCAGAACCCTGGAAAGTTTGCCACCAGAAAAAAGAAGACGTATCGCCGAAGAAACTTTAGAAATATATGCGCCAATTGCCGGACTCTTAGGAATTGGTCGCTTAAAGTGGCAAATGGAAGATTTGTGTTTTAAATATTTATATCCCGAAAAATTTAATGAGTTGGAATATGAATATGAAGTAGAAAAAAAAATTGAACGTCAAAGATTTTTTCATAAAGTAAAAAGCATCTTAGTCCCTAAACTAGAGGAAGCGGATATTAAAAATTACGAAATTGAGGCCCGTTTCAAACACTTATATAGCATTTACAAAAAAATGCAGGAAAAAGATCGTAAATTTAATGAAATTTACGACGTGTTTGCCCTGCGTTTAATTGTCCCCACTATTGATGATTGTTATAAAGTATTAGGCATAATTCATACTCTTTGGCGGCCCAAAACCAATCGTTTTAAGGATTATATCGCAGTTCCCAAGCCTAACGGTTACCGTTCTTTACACACTACTATCTTTGGGCCTGAGGGTAAGCCAACAGAATTCCAAATTCGCACCAGAGAAATGCATGAAGAATCAATTTATGGAATTGCTGCCCATTGGTATTATAAATCCAAAAACGGACACGCCTATCAACAACCGAAATGGGTAAATGAAATTATTGATATTCAAAAAGAAATTACCACTACTTCCGAGCTAGTTAAAAATATTAAACTGGATATTTTTCGAGATCGCATTTTTGTTTTTTCTCCTCGCGGCGATGTTTTTGAACTTCCAGAAAAAGCGACCTCAGTTGATTTTGCTTATGCCGTTCACGGCAATATCGGAAATAAAGCGGCCGGGGTAATCATTAACGATAAGTTGGGAAAACTTGATCAAGAATTAAAAAATGGCGACTTGGTGGAAATAATTGTCGAAAAAAATCGTCTCTATCCCAATAAAGACTGGCTTAAATTTGTAAAAACTAAGCGCGCTCGCGATCAAATTAAAGCGCATGCCAAAAAATCAACCCTAGACAAGATGAAACGCTTTATTCCGGGAATAAATAAATAAAAACCACAAAAGCGCCCGTAAGGGGCGCTTTTATATTTTTTATCTAGAAAAATTTTATTTTTTGGCAGTCAATTATCTTCTGGTTGTTTCCGGAAGTTTTCCTGTTTTTCTTAAAAATTCATTTTTCTTACTTAAAGCTAAACCAGATAAAGCGCGTCTCTTAAAGAGACGTTTTGTTTGTTTTGGCTCTAGATGTTTCTTGGATCTAGCCTTCTCCAAACGCTTACTATTCTTTAAGCCTTTCTTGAATTTTCTCAAAAAACTTTCAAAACTTTCACCTGGTTTTCTTTTAAAATCAGCCATAAAATACACCTTCCTTTCTATTATTAACTTTTTTAATTTGTTTATCTTTACGCTCCAAACGCTCTCTAACCTTCTTAAAAACTAAGGTTTCCTGCGTTCCAGAGTCCATATCACGCATCAGGATTGTGCCATCCATTATCTCTTTTTTACCTAAAATAAGACTAGTTTTTGCTTTAATCATTACCGCTTCTTCGAGTTGAAATTTTAAACTGTCGGAAACGAAAGATTGTCTAACATTAAATCCAGCCTTTCTCAAATCTTCAAATAATTGCAGAGCTTTGAGCTTTGCCTGGTCTCCTAATTGCGCAATAAATACTATATCCTCTTCTGTTTTATTTGTCAAAGCCGTCTTATCCCTAATTTTAGCGATTGTTCGTTCAATTCCGATAGCTAGTCCAGACGCCGGAGTAGATATGCCGCCCAAGGATTCAATTAAGCTATCATAACGACCGCCGCCGCCCAAAGCCATTTTACCAACTGTACCATCCTCGTTAACCGGCCAAAATTCAAAAACAATATCATTATAATAATTTAAACCACGAACCAAATAGGGATTAAAATTGTAGCTAATATTTAATTCGTCTAAAAGCTCTAAAGTCTTAGTTAAATATTCTCGACTTTCCTCTGATAAAAAATCAGCTAGCTGTGGAGCCTCTTCCCGTAATTTCATACAGGCCTCATCTTTGCAGTCCAAAAGACTAAGACAATTTTTACCAATATTGTTCTTACAGGTAGTACAAAGCTTAGACTTATGACCCCTTTCTTTATAAAAATTTAATAACTTGGCGCAATATTCTTTACGACATTCGCTACCACCCAAGCTATTAACTTGGACCTGGACTTTCACTCCCAATTCTTCAAAAAAATTATTAGCCACCGTAATTAATAGGGCTTCGGCCATTGGCTTTCGTTCTCCAATAAGTTCCAAATTAAATTGAGTTGATTCTCGATAACGGCCGCTTTGTAATTTTTCTCTTCTAAACACCGGGCCGAAAGAAAATAGTCTCGCTAATTTTTGACCGGAAAGTTCACTAGTTTCCAAATAAGATCTCAGAACCCCTTGAGTTATTTCCGGTCTTAAGGTCATTTTTTCGCTTTTATCAACATCAACAAAATAAACCTCCTTATCATTATTGTGCCGGCTAGTTTTTTTATATAAATCAAAACTTTCTAAAATCGGAGTTTTAATTGGAGAAAAACTATAAACTTTAGCTAAGTAACTAGCCTTCTCAAAGGCTAAGTCAAAACAAGCCTGCTCCAGGCCGGTAAAATCTTTCATTCCCAACAAACGATTGGGAGTTTTATCGTTCTTCTTTTCCGCTTTAGTCATTTCCACTTCCGGCGCTCCTTTTTTTCTTCTAGGCATATAAGATTTTGATTTAATTTTAATATTGCGGCCAATAATTATTATCAAATAACGTGATTTCATTCAACGGCCAACCGCGAAATAAAACTTTACCGGTAATAAAGCTTTTATCTACCGCACCAAAACTACGAGAATCCTTGGAGTTGTTACGATTATCTCCGAGCACAAAATATTCATTAGCACTTAATTTAATTTTTACTCCGGAAATATCTGTCGTCTCTAAACCGGCGGGCAAATAAGATTCATCCAAAGTTAAGCCTTCAGGATAAGTCTCATTATAAATAATTATTTTTCCGTCTTTAACTTGAACCTCTTCTCCTGGTAAACCGATAAGTCGTTTAATAAAATATTCTTGAGGATTTTTAGGATAACGGAAAACAATTACTTGTCCTCTAGTCGGTTCATCAAAGCGATAACTAATTTCGTCAATTATTAAATATTCGTGATCATGAAAATTTGGCTCCATGGAAGCGCCTTTTACATAAAAAGGTTGAATTAAAAAATAGCGAACTGGTAAAATTATCGCGAGTGATATGCTCGCGACCTTAACTATCTCCCAAACAAATAAAAAAAATTTACGCATATAAATAATTAAATAGAAATCTAATAATCAAGCTTTACTTTAACAAAAAATCAAAAAAAAATCAAATCTCTATTAAGAACCTTAATTTACAAACATCACGTCACCATAACTAAAAAATCGGTATTTCTTAGCCACCGCTTCTTGATACGCCTTTTCCAAATTTTTCTTCCCCCCAAGAGCGCTAACCAGCATCATTAACGTTGATGATGGTAAATGAAAGTTAGTAATTAAAGCATCAATAATTTTAAATTTATAGCCTGGATAGATAAAAATTTCAGTCCAAAAAGATAAACTAGTTTTTACTGACTGCTCAGATAAAAGGCCGAGACTGGCCGCTGACTCCAAGGCGCGACAACTGGTAGTGCCGACAGCAATAACTCTCCGACCTTCTTTTTTGGCGGCTAATATTTGTCGACAAACGCGTGGACTAATACTAACAAATTCACTATGCATCTTATGCTCTTTAACATTTTCGGTTTTTATAGGCGCAAATGTGCCTAAACCAATATGGAGCGTGACAAATTCTATTTTAATGCCTCGGGCTTTTATTTTTTCTAGCAAACGTTTAGTAAAATGCAAACCAGCCGTTGGTGCTGCGGCCGAACCGACCTTATGCTTATCGGCAAAAACTGTTTGATAATTATTTTTATCAGTCGCTAAACTTTTGGCGCGCTTAATATAGGGCGGCAAAGGAACTTGGCCAATCTTATTAATTTCCGCAAAAAATTTATTATCACTTAAATTAAATTTAACCAGCCAAGTGCCGTCTTGATTATCTTTGATTATTTCTGCTTTCAGTCGCGCCGACAAAACAATAATTAAACCCCCTTTAACGCGGCCACCGATCAAACACTCCCAAATATTTTTAGCTTCTTTTTTATGTAAAAAAATATCCACCTGTCCAACCGTAACAGTCTTTTTGCCAATCAGTCTAGCCGGAAAAACTTTGGAATTATTAAGCACCAATAAATCTCCCAGGCGCAAATAATTTATAATGTCATAAAAATGTTGATGCTCACGCATGCCGGTTTTTTTATTTAAAACCAAAAGCCGCGAGTGATCCCGCGGTTTAGCCGGCTTTTGCGCAATTAATTCCGGCGGTAAATTATAAAAAAAGTCTGAAGTTTTATAGGTCATAACTAGACAAGCTTGTCCTGACCAGATGGTTTAAGCCCCAAATGTTCATAACCAAGCGCAGTTACTATTCGTCCGCGCGGTGAACGATCTAAAAATCCCAGCTGCATCAAATAAGGTTCATACATATTCTCAATCGTATCCGCTTCTTCACCGGTCGCGGCTGCCAAAGTATTTAAACCAACAGGACCGCCTTTAAATTTATGAATAATAGTTTCCAAAATACGGCGGTCAATAAAATCCAAACCCAGACTATCAACTTCCAACATTTTCATGGCCTCCAAACAATCGCTTAAAGTAATACGACCATCGCCTTTAACTTCACAATAATCACGCACCCGTTTTAACAAACGATTCGCAATTCGCGGCGTACGGCGACTACGATTAGCAATTTCTTTTTTCGCTTCATCATTAATTTCAATCCTCAAAATGCGAGCGCTACGAGCAATAATTTGCTCAATATCATTAGGCTCATAAAAATTTAAATGATGAGTAATCCCAAAACGATCGCGGAGTGGCGCCGATAATAAACTGGCCAAAGTGGTCGCACCAATAATCGTAAATTTAGGTAAATCTAATCTTAAGGTACGCGCGGTTGGTCCTTTACCCATCACGATATCTAAGGCGTAATCTTCCATGGCCGGATAAAGAATTTCTTCCACTGTTTTTGATAAGCGATGAATTTCATCAATAAATAAAATGTCTCCTTCCTCCAAATTCGTTAAAATAGCTGCCAGGTCACCAGTTTTTTCAATGACCGGTCCGGAAGTAACTCTAATATTAGCCCCAGTTTCATTGGCAATGACATGAGCTAAAGTTGTTTTTCCTAAACCAGGAGCGCCATAAAGCAAAATATGTTCAATGGGTTCCGTTCGTTTTTTAGCGGCCGTAATAGTAATTTCCAAATTCTGTTTAATTTTTTCTTGACCGATATACTCCGCTAAAAACTTCGGACGCAAAGATAAATCTAAGGCATCTTCCCCTTTTTTCCCGATCGGACTAATTAAGCGCTCTTCAATTGGCATATGATTATAGTCTAACTAAACCTGTCTAAATTCGCAAATAGTTCTAAAGTCACAAAATTCACACATCGGCGATGGTGTGGGTGCAAAGTTACGATTTTTAATAGCCGCAATTTCTTCAATAATTCCAGATTTTAATTTGGCTATCTCTTTAGGGCTAGCATTAAAAGAAATTTTTTCACCACTCTCTAAATAATAATAACTTAATTGACTTACTTTTTCGTTTAAAAATTCTTCCAAAAATATTTTATATAATATTAATTGACGCTTATCTTTAAATTCTAATTTACTTTTACTTTTGCCAGTTTTATAATCAATTATTTCTAAAGTACCGTCTGTCAATCTATCTACTCGATCCATCGTTCCTTTAATAACATCGACGCCAATTTTGAAAGAAAATTTCTTTTCCAAAAATATTATTTCTATTGGCGGATTTTTTTGATAATCGACAAGAAAACGCTTTAGGGCTAGATGTCCTTTCTGTAAATAGGCTTCCCGTTCGACTTTATCTTTATAGCCGTCCGGCTGCCAAAATTCTTTATAAAGCGCGCCTAATCTTTTTTCATTTATCGCTTCCAATCCTTGCTCAACCGACTTATCTTCAGAAAACAAACTCGCCTGAATTTTTTTAGTTTCACTTAAAACCGGTAACAACAAATTGTATAAAGTGTTATGCAATACGCGACCAAAAATCAAAGACGCTTTATCGGAAGCGGCCGGAATTTTTAAAATAAACGCAAATTTATATTGCAACGGACAAGTAGCAAACGCGGCTAACTGAGAAAAAGAAAATTTTTCCGGAAGCGGATAGAGGACTTCTGGTCTTTTAGGAACTAGCAGTACTGATTCTTTAGTATTTAAAAGATGAACATCTTTCAAAAATTCATTACGACGACTCAATTTAATATCGTCTTGAGTTTCAGAATCAATTCCCATTTCTAAAATAAACCGAGAAGGTTTTTTCTCTCTAACTAGTCCATAATCTTTAGCGCTAGTCAAATAAAGCTCTTCTTTGGCGCGCGTAGCCGCTACATAAAATAAACGGCGCTCTTCTTCCAAATGCGCTTCCGGGCCGGGAACAACTTTTTCCTTAATCAGTGCCTCAGGAATAGAAATCTTTTCACTTCGTGAAATTGTCGGAAATTTCTTATCAACTAAATTAACAATAAAAACATATTTAAATTCCAAGCCTTTAGCCCCATGAACAGTCATAATTTTAACGGTCTCGTTATCGGCAAAATCTAACTTTAAAGAACCAGTTTCTCCAGCTTCTAACTCCAGGTTAATAACCTCCAAGAAATCTTTTAATTTTACATCGGCATTATTATCCTCCACGGCCTTCATTTTTTGATAAAGCTGGTTAAGATAAGAAAATAATTCCAAATCTCGGTCCTTGTCCATCTTCTCTAATAAGCCGGAATCATAGGCAAAATGTAAAAATATTTTAGTAGGCTTACTATTGGCTAGTAGCAACGAGTGTCTGGCGATTAATCCTAATAATTTCTTAATCCGGGAAACGCTTTCTGGGCTGACGCCATTAATTAAATCAATATTTTTTAAGGCTTCATAGAGCGACCAAACTTTACGGACAGCAATTTTATTGATAGTCACCAAGTCAAGATGGGAAACTTTAAAAGCTTCCATATTCAGTACCCGAAACAGAGCCGATGATTCATGATAATTGTCTAGCAAACGAAAATACGCCAAAATATCAAGCACCAGCGGTTTATAATAAAGCCCGCGCCAAGACATAAATTGATTAGGGATATCTAAACGTCCTAATTCTTTAACATAAGCATCGGCAGTATCATTGGCCCTAACTAAAATCGCGAAATCTGACCAACTAATTTCTTCATTCCTGACTATTTTCTCCTCATAAATATTTTTTATTCTGTTGCCCACAAAAGATATTTCCTCGTCCCGAACATCAAAATTAAAAAATTGAACTGCGGGTTCGGAATTTTTTATTTTTTGTACACCGCCACTAGCTTGTAACTTCTTATTAATTTTCAATTTTACTTCCAAGCGATTAGGATTATTATGACTTATAAAATCATGAGCTCGATCTAAAATTTCCTGACGCGAACGATAATTCTCAGTTAAAACTATTTCTTTAGCCTGCGGGTAATCTTCCTTAAACTGCATAATGTTAGAGATGGAGGCCCCGCGAAATTTATAAATCGCTTGATCATCGTCCCCGACCGTCACTAAATTATTATTTGGAGCCACCAACAAACGCACTAATTGGTACTGAGCCAAATTAGTGTCTTGAAATTCATCAACCATAATATATTTAAACTTCTGACGATAATATTTCAACAAATTTGGACGTTCGGTAAATAATTTAATGGTATAAAAAATCAATCCCCCAAAATCAAGATAATTATTTTCTAATAGCAATTGATTGTAAGTATAATAAGCGTTCGCCAATTCTTTAAGGCGAACAACTTCTAATTCTTCATCTTCATTTCCCGCTTCAACATATTTTAAATATTCGGCCGCACTGATATTTTCATCCTTTAAACGCGAGAAGTGTTTTAAGAGTTCAGAAATAAACTTTGTCGGATTACCAAGCGGGCGATAATAGTTCAACTGGAAAAGATTTAAATTCTTTTTAATAAGCACCCACTGATCGGTTTCATTTAAAAGCTTAAAACCTGGATTTAAACCAATCTCTAAAGCATGATCGCGCAAAATTCGTTCACAAAATCCATGAAAAGTATTAATCCATAAATCGACATAACCATAAGGCATTATTCTATCAGCCCTTTCCTCCATCTCTCCCGCCGCTTTTTCGGTAAATGTTAAAAGCAAAACCTCTTCAGTATTCGCTTTTTTTTCTAAAATTAGATGCGCCAATCTATTAATTAACACAGTCGTTTTTCCCGTACCGGCACCAGCAACTATTAAAAGCGGCCCATTTTCATGCAAAACTGCCTCTTGTTGAGCCTTATTTAATTTTTTAAAATCTTCTAACATACTAAAACTTCAAAACTTTGGTAAAATCCTTATCTTTGGCCCGCCCAATAACCGCCAAATTCAAACCGGAATCAACAAATATTTTTTTGGCTGTTTTTTGAAGACTGGCCGGAGTAATGGCTTTAATTTTTTTCATAAACTCAGCCGGAGTCATAATTTGCTGACGCAAAATTGATTGACGTGCATACCAATTGGCTAGATTATCAGTCGCTTCCATTTGTAACAGCAGGCGACCTTGTAATAAATCTTTAGCACGATTTAATTCCTGAAGCGGTATTAATTCCTCGGTTAAGCGATGATATTCTTTAATTATAATTTCAATGGCTTGCTTGATTTTTTCAGTTGGCACCCCAGCCTGAGTAGTTAAATACCCGGAATCGAAATAAAATTCCGTATCGGTTTTAACGTAATAAGCCAAGCCGTTACGTTCGCGTAAATTAATAAATAAACGAGAACTCATGGCCCCTCCTAAAATTATAGATAACAGTTTAACATTAAATTCTTCAGAGTGATTAAGCGGGAAGGTTGTAACCGCCAAAGAAAGATTAGCTTGATCAATATCTTTAAATAAAGCTTTAATCCTTGGCTTAACTTGCAGAATCTTAGCTTTAGTCTGTGGCTTCCACTTATTTTGCTTAAGCGCCGTGAAAATAACTTTAGCTTTATTAACATCTTTATCTTTAACGCCACCAGCTAAAATCAAACAAGCGCTATTGGCGCCATACTGAGCATCTAAATAAGAAATAAAATCCTGACGCGTAAAATTTTGGATATTTTCTTTAGTCCCAACAGTTTCCCAACCAGCCGGGGTATCACCATAAATACAGGTTTCCAGAACATCTTCAATATGCATCATCGGGTTCTCTTCATACATATTAAGTTCTTCAATAATAACCCCTTTCTCGCGTTGAATTTCTGCTTCTTCCATTTTAGAATTTAAAATCATATCACCTAAAATTTCTAAAGCCTGTCCCAACTTACTCTCCGCCGCTTTAATCCAATATCCAGTATATTCTTTAGCGGTAAAAGCATTAAATTCACAACCTAGAGAATCCAGCTCGCTGGCTAAAGCTAACGTGTTAGGATATTTAGCCGTTCCTTTAAAAAATAAATGTTCCAAAAAATGAGAAATTCCATTATTGGCTTTATTCTCATAACGAGAACCCGTCTTAAAAATTAGTAAAGCGGTAGCTGTTTTAGCTCCCGGCAAGACAATTTTAATAATTGGCGTCTTATTTGACAATATTATCTTTTTATATTTATCCATATCTAATTGCGCTTAATATATTAAATCTTATTTTAAATTTAGCACATATTTGCTATAATTTAAAGTGAAGCCTAACTTTTAATTTCAACTAAAATCTTCCGTTTATGAGCTACAAAATTAATGATCGAAACACCATCCTCAACTATGGCCGTCTATACAAAATAGCTCGAGTTAAGGATATGCCTGATGAAGAAAAGCCCCGTGAAAAAATGCTAGAAAACGGTCCGGGAGCGCTCAGTGCCGCTGAATTATTAGCCATCATCCTGGGTACCGGTACCAAAAAAGAAGAAGTTTTTTCTATGTCTTCTAGATTACTGCGAGAATATGGCGAAAAAGGCATTGCTTACCAAAAAAATCCAACTATTATTGAAAAGGATTTGGGCATTCCTTTAACTAAGGCTTGTCAGATAGTCGCTTGTTTTGAACTAGGAAGAAGATTTTATCAAAAAAAACCGGGGGGCTCAATTACTATTCGAACCGCCAAACAAGCACATGAATATTTAAAAGATATGGGCAACTTAAACAAAGAGCAGTTTAGAGGCTTATATTTAAATACTCATTACCAGCTTATTCATGATGAGGTCATCTCTATTGGCACATTGGATGCCGCTATTGTCCAGCCACGCGAAGTTTTTCGACCAGCTTTAGAATATTCAGCCGCAGCCATGATTATCGCGCATAACCATCCTTCTGGCGTTTTAAAAGCGACTAAGGCGGACGTTGAGATAACTGATAAATTAATAAATGCCGGAAAAATTCTAGACATTGAGGTCTTAGATCATTTGATTATTGGAAAAAATAGATTTATCAGTATTATTTAATATGACGGCTAAATATAAAATAACGCCACTAGTTTGGTTGGTTAAAGATGAAGCGAGCACTAAATTTCACGTTTCTCAAGACGACTACTTCGGGACAATTGCCACGATTTTAAGCCTTTGGCGCCAAAAAATAGAAAAAAATCCGGAGACTTTAAATCCAGATTTTTATAAAACTTTTAAGAGTTTGGAAAAGGATTTAATCTGGCTGCAAAAAAACTATCAAATCAAGCCTAAAACTAAGAAAAAGAATAGAATACCAAAAGGCAAGGATATCAACCAATGATCAATCATCATCATAATCACCATAGCGGCAATAATTGAAAAAGCAAAATTTTGACGCCGCCGACTAAAAGCTAAGAAAACTAAGAACAAGGTTACCGATAAAAAGGCGAAAATTCCATTTTCTGCAAAAACCAAAAGAAAAACATTGTGAACTGGTTGATAGTAGATAAAATTATCAACCTGAGAATTTAATTCCAAATATTTTACATAATTAGCGTTACCCACTCCAAACCAAGGGTGGTTTTTTATTATCTGACCAGCCTGAAGTGTATATTCTTCTCTTTCGGAAATTGAAATTTGTTCTAATCGTCCTTCAGCGTAAAAACGCGTGACTGCCAATTCATGATACGGCAAAGCGGCCACCATTAATAGCGCCAACGAAAAGAAAAGGAGCGCAAAAAAACGTTTGGTCACCCAGCGATCCTCTCGCTTAAAAATAACAACCATTAAAATTAGCATACCGACCGCGTAAGCCAGCCAAGCGGCTCGAGAAAAAGAAAAAAACAAAGCTATCAACGCAAAAAAATAACTAAAAAATAACATAATCAATCCCCAAATTTGAATATTGGAATTGATTATTTTTTTACGAGCCAATAAATAAGCTGACAAAATTAAAGCAATCGCTAAAACTCCGCCTAAAACATTAGGGTGATCTAAGCCTCCATAAGCTCGCAGCCAACGCCCGGAAACAGTTTCAATAACAGCCGTACCGGCAACTTCAGGGTTATGACTAGCTATTCCTAAATATTTAAAGGCAAAAGATTTTTGGCTAAGAAATTGATAAATACCCAAAGATGCTTGTAGAAAAGTGCTCGCCAAAAAAACATATATTATTCTGATTCTGTTTAAACAACCATCCTCATACGCGGCCCGATTTATTCCCTCCCTCACTAAATAAAATAAGCCCAAACCGCCTAAAAATAATAAATAATGAAACGTGGCTAGAAGTCTATCAGGGGCATAGAAAAAAGAAACAACCATTACAATCTCCAGAATCCCCAGAAAATACCAAATAACTGGCGTTTTCCGACCCGAATCTTTAGTCCAAATTTTATATATAAAAAAACAAATTAGCGCTAGTAACAAAACTAAATGGCTGACATATAAACTAATGTCGTTAAAATTATTAACCGCTGGTCTTAAAACTAATTTAGTTTGCCAGGGCAAAATAAAAACAAAAATTAATAAAAAAATTTCAGTTAATCTTTTGAAGAAGTTCATCATACTTAGATTTAAATTTTTCGGCAAATAGACGCCGTCTATCGCCAAGATATAATTTTAAAACACTATCGGAAACAAAAACTCCATCGGAATTATTCATCGCTAATTTTAACGCCGGGGACATAATTTTTAATTGCAAATTTTTAGCCAATTTTTCCAAAGCATCAACACCCAAAATTCGTTTCTTAATAATCATCGGCAGAGTGGCTACCAATAATTT
>Ga0075530_1000247_pt1 | contig 24626 bp, 30 predicted proteins | sample NGEPerD_2_FD_75101 | JGI IMG/M metagenome (GOLD analysis project Ga0075530, IMG submission 75101) | Arctic peat soil microbial communities from the Barrow Environmental Observatory site, Barrow, Alaska, USA - NGEE PermafrostL1-D | ecosystem: Environmental > Terrestrial > Soil > Wetlands > Peat ... | reverse complement strand
GGGCCCGGGCACGACCGGGGGTCCGCCGGTGGGGTGGGTGGTCTCCGAATCGGGTACGATCGCGCAGTTCCGGGCCACCTTACGATCGCGCAGTTCCGGGCCACCTTACGATCGCGCAGTTCCGGGGCCACCTGGGAGTGGGGAAATGACGCGTGAGGTAGCCGGCGAGTCGGCCACGAGCCCCCCCGAGCCATCGGTCGAGGTCATCGAGCGGCGAACCTCGCCGGCGAGCCTGGCTCGCGAGCTCCTCCCCGAGATCGGGATCCTGCTCGCGGCCGCGTACCTGTTCTACACGGCCGGCAACTTCGACTACCAGGAGCGGCCCGGCCAGCTCGGCCCGCAGTTCTGGCCGCGGATGGCGGCCGTCGGGCTCGGCGCCGCCGTGCTCGTGCGCATCGTGCAGACGATCCGTGATCGGAACCGGCCGATAGTCCGCGTCAAGAGCGAGTTCGACGAGTACGAGCGGACGGAGGCGGAGGTCCACTGGCCGAGCCTCTGGCTGGCGCTCGGCCTGGTCGTCGGCTACGTCACCTCGACGATGTTCCTCGGCTACATGATCTCCACCGCGCTATTCCTCGGGCTCTTCATCTGGCTCGGCGGGCAGCGCAAGTGGTACGTGACGCTGGTGGCGGCCGTCGGCGCGCTGTTGTTCAGCTACATCTTCGTCGGGGTGGTGTACGTGTCCCTGCCCACAGGCGTGGGGATCTTCGACACGATCACGGTCGCGGTCTACCGGCTGCTCGGGATCCAGTGAGCGGGTCGAGCGGCGGGCCAAGGGCGGGACGGTAGGCACATTGGACATCGTCGGCGACATGTTCAAGGCCGTGATCGACGGCGGGATCCTGTTCTGGATCCTCGTGGTGGGCGGCGTGTTCATCGGCCTGCTGGTGGGCGTGCAAGCGCCGCGAGGTGACCGCGCTGAAGGCCGTCAACCAGCGCCTGCGCGAGCGCCGGCGCGACCTCCAGAGCTCCGCGGCCCACGCGTCCCGCTGCACGTCGTGCTCGACAACTCCTCCACCCACAGCACGCCCGAGCTCGAGCGCTGGCTTCAGCGCCACAAACGCGTCCACTTTCACTTCACTCCGACCAGCGCATCCTGGATGAACATGGTCGAGATCTGGTTCTCGATCCTCACCAGCCAGCAGGTCCGCCGCGGCGTCTACCACGACGTCCCCGAACTGATCGCCGCGATCGAACACTTCATCGACAACTACAACCAGCGCGCCCAACCGTTCGTCTGGACCAAGACCGCCGACGAGATCCTCACCAAAGCGACCAAACAACAACCCACTTCAGGAACGCTGCACTAGGTGGTCATGCCGGTGAACTGGCCACCGGTCACGTTGAGCACCTGCCCGTGCACGTAGTTCGACCACGGCGAGCAGAGGAAGAACACGCCGCCGGCGGCCTCCTCAGGGGTCGCCGGACGCCCGATCGGGATCAGCATGGAGGCCATCTGGCGCATCTGCTCGGGGATGCCGAGCTGGATCTCCTGCCCGTCCTTGTCGAAGGAGCCGGCCTCCTCCTTGGCCGCCGTCAGGCGCGTCTCCACGAAGCCAAAGGCCACGGCGTTCACGTTGATCTTGAACTGCCCCCACTCCTTGGCCACGGTCTTGGTGAGCCCCACCACGCCCGACTTGCCGGACGAGTAGTTGGCCTGGCCCGCATTGCCCATGGTGCCCGAGACCGAGGAGACGTTGACGACCTTGCGAAACACCTCGCGGCCCTCCTCGCGCTCCTTCTTGGCGGGCTCGCGCAGGTGTGGCGCCGCCGCGCGCAGCACCCGGAAGGGCACCACGTTGTGGATGTCCAGCATCGCCTGGAACTGCTCGTCAGACATCTTGTGGACCGGGGCGTCCCAGGTGTAGCCGGCGTTGTTGACCACGATGTCCAGCTGGCCGAAGGCGTCGACAGCGGTCTGCACCAGCTTGTCGGTCACGCCCTCCTTGGTCAGGTCGCCCGCGAAAGTCACGGTCTCGCCCGCGATCTCGTTCGAGGCCTCCTCGGCCACGTCGCCGTCGAGGTCGTTGATGAGCACCCTGGCTCCGTGCTCGGCCAGCAGCTCCGCCGTCGCGCGTCCGATGCCACGCGCCGAGCCCGTCACGATTGCCGCCTTGCCGTCCAAAACTCCCACGCTGTCGCTCCTTTTCGGTCTCTTGAATGCGCGGGGATCATGACGGGTCGGCCCCCGTGGCCAACGCTTCGAAGGCCGCCGACGCGGCTCGCCCATTCGTCCAGACCCGCTACTCCTCGGTCCCCGGGGGTTTCTGTGCGCACGATGGCTGGCCCAATGGCACGGCCCCTCGCGCCCGCGGTCCTTCTAGCTTGCCTCGCCTGCGCGCTGCCCGCCGCCGCCGCGACTCCTACGGTGCGGGTGGGCTTCGCCTCCCCGCAGCAGCCCGCGCACCCGGTGGGCTTTGTGCATGGCATGGACACCGCGAGCGGCGAGGCGCCGCTGGCTCGCCCGTCTCGCGTCGCGGCAAGGTCCACGCCATCGCGATGGCGAGGTGTCGCTGACCCTGCACGGCGTGAAGCTGCACGAGGTCCATGATCTCTCGCTGCGTCGAGTGAGGGCAGTCGCGCCGACGTCAGCGCCGCGCACGGGCCAGGTAGCTCCTCCCGGCCCGCACGACGATCGTGCGCCGGCGCCGGAAGTCGCGCACCGCCACCTTGCCGCGCTTGACCTTGGTGAGCGTTCCGTCGCAGCGGTCAACGGTCGTCCACACGGTGCCGCGCACGGTCGCCGCCGAGTGGCGCCCACGTGTGCGGAAGCGCCCCCGCGCGCTCGAGCGCAGGCGGCGAACGCTTCGCCGAGACCGTCCCGATGCCGTGGCGCGGCGAGAGCGCCGGGCTCCGCAGCGCTTGAAGCTCCCGCCCTTGAGCCGCAGGTCGGTGAGCCCCTTGGCACTGCGTTTCCTCGACTGAAGTACCTGAAACAGGCCGCTCGCGAAGCTGCCGGTCTGGGTTCGGCCAAGCGTGTCGCGCGCGGAGGTCAGGCGCACGGTGCCGCGGCGGGTGTCCAGGAACGAGCCGACCGGGATCTCCCTGGTTTGCTCGAGCGGGACGAAGCGAACTCCCTTCTGGGCGGCCCGCGCGGAACCGCCGCCAGCCGGAACGCCGACCAGGACCGTGCCACGCGCGACCGAGGCGTCCACGGTCTTGCCGAGCTCGGGGGGCGGCCCGGCGATCGGACCGTCGTAGAGGCGGATCCCCGCCACGGCACCCGCGGCCTCCTCGCCCGAGACACTGTTGTCGTCCTTGAAGAACGTGAGGGTCTGCCCGGGGTGGATCACGGCAGCCCCCGAGGCGTCATCGAAGCGAAGCTGCTCCGTACCGTCCACGTACCCGACCACCTCCCCGGCGGAGTCACGGGTGAGGACCACCTCGTGGTAGGGGTCGCCGCCCGAGCTGGGCGTGATCGGGCTATCCGGCGCGCCGGAGGCGCTGCCGAAGAAGCTGAGGCTCCCGTTGAAGTTGTAGAGGCCGGTGTCGCGGGAGCTGTTCTGAAAGTCGATGATGCGACGGAAGCCGCTGACCGCGTCGAGGCGGAAGTCAACGACGATCGTGTAGGCCGAGGTGGGGATCACGCCGCCGGTAGACGCCTGCAGGCCGTTGCCCTGCGGGAACTGCAACACCCTACGCGGGGAACCCCCGACCGTCTCGGTCGTGAACACGTTGTCGGCCGCCGGGTCGGCGTCGATGTCGGTGAGTGCCGGAGGCGAGCCGACCGAGGACGCGCGGGTGTCGTTGAAGCGGTAGTCCGCCACCAGCGTGGCGGCCGAGGCGGTCTGGGCGCCGAGGCAGACCAACGCCGCGGCTGTCACCAGCGTCGCGAACCCCCGCAAAGCTGTCCTCCCATCCATCGCCGGACATTGTGCCACCAAGCCCAAGTCCGGCCTCGGTTCCCTACAGCCCGAGCTGCTTCCCGAGGATCTCCTTCATGATCTCGTCGGTGCCGCCGCCGATCGGGCCCAGGCGCAGGTCGCGTGCCACGCGCTCTATTTCGTACTCCTTCATGTAGCCGGCGCCGCCGTGGATCTGCAGCGCGTCGTCGGCCACCTCGTAGGCGGCGCGCTGGGTGGCGAGCTTGGCCATCGTCACCTCGCGGGTGGCGTCGTGACCCTCGTGGAACAGGCGCAGGGCGTGGTAGGTCATCGAGCGGCCCGTCTCCAGCTTCAGCGCCATCTCGGCCAGCTTGTGGCGTAGGGCCTGGAAGCGGCCGATCGGGCGGCCGAAGGCGTTGCGCTCCAGGGCGAAGGCGATCGTGCGCTCCAGCACCTGCTGCATCGAGCCCACCGCGCCGAGAGCCATCAGCAGCCGCTCCCACTGGAAGTTGGCCACGATCAAGGAGAAGCCCTTGTTCTCCTCGCCGAGCAGGTTCTCCTCGGGCACGAACACGTCCTGGAACGCCAGCTCGGCCGTGTCCGAGGCGTGCCAGCCCATCTTCTCCAGCTTCTTGGAGACCGAGAAGCCCTCCATGCCCTTCTCGAGCAGCAGGAAGGACAGGCCGGAGTGGCCGCCCTCCTGGGTGGTCTTGACCGCCGTGACCACGAAGTCCGCGCGCACGCCGTTGGTGATGAAGGTCTTCGCGCCGTTGACCACGTAGCCGCCGTCCACCTTCTCGGCCCTGGTGGTGATCGAGGCCACGTCCGAGCCCGCGTCAGGCTCGGTGATGCCCAGCGCGGCGATGCGCTCGCCGCGGATGGCGGGCTCCAGGAAGCGCTTGTGCTGCTCACGTGTGCCGAACGTCCAGACCGGCGGAGTGGCAATACTCGTGTGAGCGCCGATGCCCGCGGCCACGCCGCCCGAGCCGCACCCTGCCAGCTCCTCGCAGAAGACGGCGTCGTGCACGTGGTCGCCGCCTTCGCCGCCGAGCTCCTCTGGGTACTTCAGGCCCAAAAAGCCCACCTTGGCGAGCTTTGGGAACACCTCGTCGGGGAACCAGCGCGCGTCCTCCCACTCGGTGGCGTGGGGCCGCAGCTCGTTGGCCACGAACCGGCGCACCGACTCGCGCAGCGCTTCGTGCTCCTCGGTGAACGGCGGGATCGGCCTCGACGGCCTGGCGGCCGGCACGCCCTTGGAGAACTCGCGCGTGGCGCTCACAGCGTGGTGTGCCCTCGCCCGCCGTGGTCGAAGCCGAGCAGGTCGCCGCTCGGATTCTTGGGACCTCCATGGTGATAGGCGCGCACCTCGGTGATCCGCCCGTCGCGGAACTCGAACCACTCGGTGCCGCGGTCGAGCCGCCGCTCGTTCGACTCGGGATCGCGCCAGGTCATCGTCCACTCGATGACCACGCGCTCGCCGTCGTCGATCGCGTCCTCGATCGCCCACTGGCCGTCGATGCTCTCCACGGCCCAGTTGGTGTGCTCGCCGATCGTGCGCGCGCCCTCGTGCGGTCCCAGGCGCGTGTAGTAGTGCGTTGCGTCGTCGGTGAAGTGATCGGCCACCCGGCCGGCATCGCCCGTGTTCAGCGCTTCGTAGTAGGAGCGCACGTGGTCGAGCAGGGCGGTCATCGGACGGGAGCCTATGTGCCTCCAGCGCCGGTCGGAGTGGCACAATCACAGAGTTGTGACTGTCCGAACGCGAAATCGTTGCTCACGGGTTCAGATCTGTCGCGCTGTGACCGACACACTCCCGGGTGTGCGCACACGGCAGCTGATCGAGGAGATGCGCCGGGACGGCGAGAGGCGGGACCGCGAGGCGCAGGAGCGCGAACGCGAGCGGGAGAAGCGGTCCGAGCGAGAGCGTAAGCGTCACGAGGCGTTCCTGGCCGATATGCGCCGCGAAGCGCAAGAGAGGCACGAGGCGCAAATGGCCGACATGCGCCGCCAGGAGAGGCTCACGAACGCGTTCATCCAGGAGGGCCGCGATGTCACCCGCGCGATGCTTGCGGAGTTGCGCGACCACGGCGAGCGCATGCGGCTCGGCTTTGACGCCACCTATGGCGCCCTTACCGATCTGTCCCGAGAGATCCGCAGCTGGCGCGACGAGGGCGGTTCGAGCGCCACGGCCTGACTGGCGTCAGACCCGGTGCGCGCGCACCTGGTAGATCGACGTGAAGCCCGTCTCGAAGCCGTTGCGCGCGGCACGCAGGTACAGCCGCCACACGCGAACGCGCTCGGCCCCGGCCAGTCGCTCGGCCTCGTCCAGCCGGTCGTCCAGTCGCCGCGCCCAGTGGCGCAGCGTCTCCGCGTAGTCGTCGCGGAAGCCCTCCACGTGGTGGGTCTCGAAGCCCGCGCGCTCGAGAGCGAGCAGCACGCGGGAGAGGTGAAGCGGCTCGGCGTCGGGGAACACGTAGCGCTCCGAGAACGGGCCGGCGGCCGGGTCGGAGGGGCGCAGCCGCGCGATCCCGTGGTTGAGCAGCCGCCCGCCCGGCTCAAGCAGGCCGGCGAGGGCACGGGCGTAGACGTCGATCTGCTCCTCACCCACGTGCTCGACCATTCCGATGCTGGCGATGGCGTCGAAGCGCTCGCCCGCGAGCTCGCGGTAGTCCGCGACGCGAACGTCCACGCGATCGCCGGCGCCGGCCTCCTCGGCCCTGCGGCGTGCGAGGGAGGCCTGGGGCTCGGAGAGGGTGATGCCGGTGACCCTCGCCCCGTGCCGTTTCGCGGCGTGGATCGCGAAGCTTCCCCAGCCGCAGCCCACGTCGAGCACGTGGTCGCCCTGCTGCAGCCCGAGTTTCGAGCACACCAGCTCGTGTTTTTCGTCCTGAGCCTCCTCCAGCGAAGCCGCGCCCCTGGAGAACACCGCGCAGCTGTAGGCCATCGACTCGCCCAGGAAGAGCTCGAAGAACTCGTTGGACACGTCGTAGTGGTGGCGCACCGAGCGGCGGTCGCGCTCCCGGCTGTGGCGCGTGCCGCGCGGGCGCAACTCCGCCGCGGGTGGGGACGGCGGCCGGGTGAGCCCGCACGCCCGTATGGCGGCGCCCAGCAGCTTCAGCCGGTCACGGCGCTTGATCGGCGGCGGCTCCCAGGTGTCGAGCAGGCGAATCACCGCGTCGACGTCGTCCACCTCGAGGTCGCCGCTTACGTACGCGCGCCCGACGCCGAGCTGGCCGGGCGCCCGGAGCGAGTGCGCGATCGCCCGCGGCGACCGGAAGCGAAGGGTCGGGCCGTCACCGTCGGTGACCGGAAGGGCCGTGCCGTCCCACAACTCGATGCGAAACGGCCGCGACGGGGCCAGGCGTTCGAACTCGCGGCGAAGGGCGGAGGTATCCGCGAAAGGCACGGCGGGCAGGCTACGCCTCGAACACGTCGAGCGGCAGGAGGGCTGACACGAGCGCGTTCGGCCTGTCCACCGCCTCTGAGATCCGCAGCTGCACCGCCACGCTCATCAGCGTGTACGCCTGCTGACGCGACAGTCCGTGCTCCGCGCCCAGGTAGTCGAGCATCTCGATCAGCGCGCGGCGCGTGGCGAGGTTGAGGTCCATGTCGGCGTTGGACCCGTCGTCGTCGAGCGGGATGCCGGTGGTGGCGAGGTAGCGGCGGCCCTTCGGCACGGGCGATCCGGGCGACTCCCAGACCGGGAAGCGCGGTTTCCAACCGTCGCGGCGCAGGTGGCAGCGCAGGGTGATCGCGCCGCCGGTCTCGATCGCCGCGATGCACACCTCGCCGTCGCCCTGGGCGAAGTGCAGGTCGCCCACCGACAGCAGCGCGCCGGGCACGAGCACTGTGAGCGAGAGGCGGCTGCCGGCCACAAGGTCGCGCACGTCGATGTTGCCTCCGTTCTCGCGCGGCGGGAACGTGCGCAGGCCGTCGGCGGCCGAGCGCGGGACCGCGAGCTCGGCGGTGGGGAGGTCGACGCCGGCGCCAGTGGAGGCCAGCGCGGCCTCGCGCCGCAGCGCCTCGGCGAACAGCTCGTGCGAGGGCGCGACGCCCACCACGCCCGCGAACGGCGCGCCGGGGATCGCCACGCCCGGCACGTCCTCGGAGCGCGCCACCCCGTCCTGAAGCTCCCAGCGGGCGAGGAAGGGCTCGGTGAACAGGTCGCCCAGGAAGCCCGAGCCCGGCCAGATGCCCGTCCAGCCGAAGTCGTCGGTCTCGTAATCCAGCACGTCGATCTCCAGCACGTCGCCGGGCTGGGCGCCCTCCACCCACAGCGGTCCGGTGAGCGGGTGGGCCAGCGAGGGCGTCGTCAGGAGCTCGGCGTGGGTGCTCTCGCGATTGAACGAGCCATCGCGCGAGTCGCGCAGCTCGACCCACACCTCCTCGCCCGGCTGCACGCGAGCGATCGGCGCTAGGTCGGGGTGCCAGCGGTTGTGGCCGCCCGCGGCGCCCTCGTGAAGAGGCGTCGAGCGATCGACCGCTACTCGCACCTAGAGCCCGTAGGAGCGTCCGATCACATCGAGCATGATCTCGTCTGTGCCGGCGCCGATGCGGTTCAGGCGCATGTCGCGCCACACGCGCTCCACGCCGTACTCCTTCATGTAGCCGGCGCCGCCGTGGATCTGGATGCACTCGTCGGCCACCTCGACGGCGATTCGCGAGGCGTAGAGCTTGGCCATCGAGATCTCGCGCACGGGGTATTCGCCGTTCTGGAACCGCCAGGCAGTGGTGTACGTGAGCTGGCGCGCCGACTCGATCTTGGTGGCCATCTCGGCGAACTTGTGCCGGATGGCCTGGAACTTGCCGATCTGGCGGCCGAACGCGTGGCGTTCGAGCGCATACTGCAGCGTGCGGTCGAAGCAGCGCTGGGCGCCGGCCACGCAGCCCGCGGCGCCGATCAGGCGCTCGCCCTGGAGCTCCCACATGATGTGGTAGAAGCCCTTGCCCTCCTGGCCGAGGATCGCGGTCTCCGGGACGCGCACGTCCTGGAAGGCCAGCAGCGCGGTGTCGGACGCGTGCATCCCGAGCTTCTCGAGCTTCTTCTCACGGATGACGCCATCGGCGTCCATGTCCACCAGGAACAGCGTGAAGCCGTCGTAGCCGGCGTCCGGGTCTGTCTTGGTGACGAGCACGATGTAGTCCGAGCGGTGGCCGTTGGTGATGTAGGTCTTGGACCCGTTGATCACGTACTCGTCGCCGTCGCGCACCGCCCGAGTCTTGATGCCCGCCACGTCGGAGCCCGCGTCGGGCTCCGTGATCCCCAGCGAGGAGATCTTCTGGCCCTTGATCGAGGGCACCAGGTAGTTCTGCTTCTGCTCCTCGGTGCCGAACAGGAACACCGGGGGCGTGGCCATGTCGGTGTGCACCGCGATGCCCATCGCAAGGCCGCCGGAGTTGGACTTGGTGATCTCCTCGGCGAGGACGAGGTTGCAGTAGTAGTCGCCGCCCTGGCCGCCGTACTCCTCCGGGTAGGAGAGGCCCAGGAAGCCCAGCTCGCCCATCCGCTCGAAGACCCAGTCGTCGAAGGTCTCCTCTTCCCAGCGCTCGGCGTGGGGGGCCAGCTCCTTCTCGACGAACGAGCCGATCGACTCCCGCAGGCGGTCGTGCTCCTCGGTGAAGATGAAGTGCTTGCGCTTGGTAGCGAAGTCGGGCTTCAGCACGCTCTCTGCGGTTGCCATTCGGCGCTTCTCCCTCTTGTCGGACGCGGTGCCGCGGACCGTAGCAAAGTAGGCAGTGGCACTTCCTACTTCTTGCGACGGCGCAGGGGCCGCGGTTGCGATGAGTCCCTACAGACCGGCAGGCTGAAAGGATCAGCAGCCAAATGAGCGAGCAGAGCTTCGATGTGGTGGTGGTGGGCGCCGGCCCGGCCGGTGAGGTGGCGGCCGGCCGCCTGGCCGAGAACGGCGTGAGCGTGGCGATAGTGGAGCCCGAGCTGGTGGGTGGCGAGTGCTCGTTCTTTGCCTGCATGCCCTCCAAGGCGCTGCTGCGTCCGGCCGAGGCGCTGGCGGAGGCGCGGCGCGTACCGGGCGCCGCGGAGGCCGCGACTGGCGAACTGGACGTGCCGGTGGCGCTGGCGAGGCGCGACGAGGTGATCCACGATCTCGACGACTCCGGCGCCGTGCCCTGGCTGGAGGACAAGGGCATCGCCCTGTTCCGCGCCCACGGGCAGCTGGATGGCGAGCGCCGCGTGGTGGCCGGCGACGACGTGCTCACCGCGGAGCGCGCCGTGATCGTGGCCACGGGCAGCGGCGCGCTGATCCCCCCGATCGAAGGACTGCGGGAGTCAAAGCCGTGGACCAACCGCGAGATAACCACCGCCAAGGAGGTGCCGCAGCGGCTGGCCATCCTTGGTGGCGGCGTGGTGGGCTCGGAGATGGCTCAGGCGTGGCGCTCGCTGGGATCCCAGGTGACGCTGATCGAGGCGATCGACCGCCTGATCGGACGCGAGGAGCCGTTCGCGAGCGAGGAGCTGGCGGAGTCGTTGCGCGAGCTCGGGGTGGACGTGCGGCTCGGCTCGAAGGCCACGCGCGTGAGCCGCGACGGCGAGGTGGTGGTGGAGCTCGAGGACGGGCCCGAGGTCCGGGCCGACGAGCTGGTGGTGTGCATCGGTCGCCGCCCGCACACCGACAGATTGGGCGTGGAGACCGTGGGGCTGGAGCCCGGCAAGCCGATCGACGTGGACGACCGGATGCGCGCCACCGGGGTGGACGGCGACTGGCTCTACGCCGTGGGGGACGTGAACAACCGCGCGTTGCTCACGCACATGGGCAAGTACCAGGCACGCGCGGCGGCGGACGTGATCCTCGGCAAGGAGGCGCGGGTGACCGAGGACGGGGCGGTGTCGCCGCGGGTGATCTTCACCGAACCGCAGGTGGCGGCGGTGGGTCACACGCTGCAGAGCGCGCAGGACGCCGGCATGAACGTGCGTGCGGTCGACCAGGGAACGTCGCTCAACGCGGGCGGCAGCTTCTACGGGCGCAACTCGCGCGGCACCACCCGCCTGGTGATCGACGAGGACCGTCGCGTCGTCGTGGGCGCCACCTTCGTGGGCGCCGAGGTGGCGGACTTCGTGCACGCGGCCACCATCGCCGTGGTGGGCCAGGTCCCGCTGGATCGGCTGTGGCACGCCGTGCCCTCGTTCCCCACCCGCAGCGAGGTCTGGCTCAACCTGCTCGAGGAGTACGGGCTCTAACGACCCGCTTACGGCGTGCGCTGGACGCCGTGCGCGAGCTCTAGCCTCCGCGACGTGAGCGCAGGCGGAGACGACGCCGCGATCCTCGACCGGGTCCGGTCGATCCCGTCCGGATGCGTGACCACCTACGGCGACATCTCGCCGGGCGCGCCCCGCCGTGCGGGGGCGGTGCTGTTCGCCTGCGACGACCCCAGCGTGCCCTGGCAGCGCGTGGTGCGCGCCGACGGCTCGCTCGCCAAGGGCGAGCGCCAGCGCCGGTTGCTCGAGAAAGAGGGCGTGCCCTTCCGCGGGGAGCGCGTGGACATGCGCGCCGCGTGGGCGCCGCCGGAGCACTAGTCTCGGCGCCTCCGTGGCCTACGAGAAGATCCGCTACGAGGTGGCCGAGACGGGCGTGGCCACGATCACGCTCGATGACCCGGACACACGCAACGCGCTCGGCAGCGAGACTCTCGACGACCTGATCGCGGCCTTCGAGTCGGCCCGCGACGACGACGCCGTGCGCTGCGTGGTGCTCACCTCCTCGCACGAGAAGGTCTTCTCCGCCGGCGGCAACCTCGACCAGTTCGCCGGCGACGTGCCGCTGGTGCACAAGCACTTCGGCACGGAGCGCTTCCCGCGTCTGTTCCGGCTGATGGGCGAGCTGGGCAAGCCCACCCTGTGTGCCGCCAACGGCCACGTGCTCGCGGGCGCGCTGGGCCTGGCGCTTGCGTGCGACCTGATCGTGGCCAAGGACTCCGCCGGGTTCGGCACGCCCGAGATCAACGTGGGCGTGTTCCCGTTCATGATCATGGCGCTGATCTACCGCAACGTGCCGCGCAAGAAGACCAACGAGATGCTGCTGCTGGGCGAGCGCATGACCGCCGACCAGGCGCTCGAGACGGGGATCGTGAACCGCGTGGTGGGCGCGGAGGAGTTCGACGCTGCCGTGGATGACTGGGCCTCCCAGCTGGCCGCCAAGTCGCCGCTGATGATGCGCCTGGGCAAGGAGTCGATGTTCCGCCAGATGGACATGCCCTTCTTCGAGGCGCTGGAGTACCTGCACCACAACCTCACGCTGGCGCTGTCCACAGAAGACGTGGTGGAGGGCGTGCAGGCGTTCTTCGAGAAGCGCGAGCCGAACTGGAAGGGCCGATGAGCGTCTCGCTCGTGGCGCTGCGCTGCCGGACGTCGGACCGCACGCCCGCCGCCGGGCGCGGCGTGGACGAGCTGGTTCCGCTGGTTGCCGAACAGCTCGGCGTAAACGCCCGTACCATCGGCGAACCGTCCGAGCCGAGGCAGGACCACTTCGACGACGTGCTGCGCGACGCTCGGGGCTGCCTGCTCGAGGCCGGCGGGCAGGTGGAGGACGCGATCGGCGGCGGCAACGTGCCGGTGCTCCTCGCCGCCGAGTGCTCGATCGCGCTCACCACGCTGTCGGCCGTGCTGGCCGCTCGGCCCGAGGCGCGCGTGCTCTGGCTCGACGCCCACGCGGACTTCAACACGCCCGACTCCACGCCCAGCGGCTACCTGGGCGGCATGGCCCTGGCCGGGGCCTGCGGGCGCTGGGACGCCGGCCTGGGCCGAGAGCCGATCGCGGCCGAGCGCGTGGTGCTCGCCGGGGTGCGCGACCTCGATCCGCCCGAGCGCGAGGCGCTGGAGGGCGGGCCCGCCACGGTGATCGGCGCGAGCCCGGTCGAGACGCTGGTGGCGGTGAAGAACGCCCTCGACGGCGCACCGGTGTACGTGCACCTCGACCTCGACGTGATCGACCCCGAGTCGTTCCCGGCCCAGTTCCCGGCCCCTGACGGTCTGGCGCCCGACAAGCTCTACGACGTGCTGGAGGCCGTGGTCGGCGAGTCCGAGGTGGTGGGCCTCGAGGTCACTGCCTTCGAGGCCCCCGAGGATGAGCTGGAGCGGCGGGCTGCCGTGTCGACCGCGATGCACGTGCTCGAGCCGCTTCTCGACGCGATCGTGGAGGAGGTCCCGGTCCGGCACTGACGCGCGTGTCGCCGATCCGTCAGAGTAGGAAGTAGAACTTCCCACTTGCCATGGCCACGTCAGAGAGAGCAGCCCCCGATCAGCTCGTAGCCCGCCCGCCGCTGCGTGAGCTGGTGGAGGACCTTCACGAGCGCCGCGAGCGCGCGCGGCTGGGCGGGGGCGAGGAGAAGATCGCCCGCCAGCACGCGGCCGACAAGCTCACCGCCCGCGAGCGCCTCGCGCTGCTGATCGACGACGGCACGTTCACCGAGCTGGGCATCCACGGCCGCCCGCACTTCTCCCAGCCCGCGATGCGCGACAAGGACGCGCCGGCCGACGGCGTGGTCACCGGGTACGGCAAGGTCGACGGCCGCCTGGTGGCGGTGTGCGCCTACGACTTCACGGTCATGGCCGGCTCGATGGGGATGACTGGCGAGCTGAAGGTAACCCGCCTGCGCGAGCTCGCGCTCTCCAAGCGCATGCCGTTCATCTGGCTGCTCGACTCCGCCGGCGCGCGCATCCAGGAGGCCGCCGGCTCGCTGTTCGCCGGGTCGGGCCACCTCTTCCGCGAGGAGGTGGTCATGAGCGGGGTGATCCCTCAGGTGGCCGCGCTCCTGGGTCCCTGCGCGGCCGGCACCGCCTACATCCCGGGCCTGGCCGACTTCGTGCCGATGGTCAAGGGCCGCGGCTCGATGGCGCTGGCGGGGCCCCACCTCACCAAGGCCGTCACCGGCGAGGACGTGACCCAGGAGGAGCTCGGTGGCTCGCGCATCCACACGCGCATCTCCGGCGTGGGCGATCTCGAGGTGGCCTCCGACGAGGAGTGCATCCAGGCGATCAAGGACTACCTCTCCTACTTCCCGCGCAACTGCGAGGAGAAGCCGCCCGTCCGGGAGTCGGTCGAGCCGCCGGACGGGGAGGCCGCCGCAGAGGAGCTGCTCGACGTGCTGCCCGAGTCGCCGCGCAAGCCCTATGACATGTACGACGTGATCCGCCGGATCGTGGACGGCGGCGAGTACTTCGACCTGAAGCCGCGGTTCGCGCGCACGATCATCACCTGCTTCGCGCGCATGGGCGGTCGCCCCGTGGGCATCGTGGCCAACCAGCCCAAGCAGCTCGGGGGGATCCTGGAGAACGACTCCGCCGACAAGGCCGCCCGCTTCATCAACCTCTGCGACGCCTTCAACATCCCGCTGCTGTTCATCCAGGACGTGCCCGGGTTCATGGTGGGCACCAAGACCGAACAGGCGGGCATCATCCGCCACGGGGCCAAGATGCTCTACGCCGTGTCGCGCGCCACCGTTCCGAAGGTGACCGTCGTGGTGCGCAAGGCCTACGGCGCGGGCTACTACGTGATGTGCGGCAAGGCCTACGAGCCGGACCTGATCGTGGCCTGGCCGAGCGCCGAGATCTCGGTGATGGGCCCCGAGGGCGCGGTGAACATCATCTTCCGCAAGCAGATCGAGGCGGCCGACGACCCGGACGCCACTCGCGCGGAGATGATCGATGGGATCCGCAAGACGATCGACCCCTACATCGCGGCGGGCAACGCGATGATCGACGACGTGATCGACCCTCGCGAGACGCGCCCAACCGTGATCAAGGCGCTGGAGATGGCGGAGGGCAAGCGAGTTGAGCGGCCGTGGAAGAAGCACGGGGTGATGCCGGTCTGAAGCTCGTCGAGTCGAAGGCGATCTTCTTCGACGGGCCCCAGGACTTCCGCGAGTGGCTCGAGACAAACCACGGTTCCGAGACCGAGGTGTTCATCGGCTTCTACAAGAAGGCCACCGGCAAGCAGACCATGAGTTGGTCGCAGGCCGTAGATCAGGCGCTGTGCTTCGGCTGGATCGACGGCGTGATGCGCCGCATCGACGACGAGAGGCATATGCAGCGATTCACGCCGCGGAAGCCCGGCAGCAACTGGAGCAAGGTGAACGTGGAGAAGATGGCGCGCCTCGAGGCCGAGGGCCTGGTGGCGCCGGCGGGGGGCAAGGCGTTCGAGGCGCGCAGCGATGACAAGACGGGCATCTACAGCTTCGAGCGCCACGAGCCCGCGCAGTTCCCGCCCGAGTTCGCCGAGCGCCTGCGAGCCAACGCCGGCGCGAAGGACTACTTCGAGGGCAGGCCGCCGTGGTACCGCCGGACGTGCACGCACTGGGTCACGAGCGCCAAGCGGGAGGAGACCAGGTTGAAGCGGATGGACCAGCTGATCGAGTGCTCGGAGCAGGGCCTGGACGTGCCCCAGTTCCGGAGGCGCGCATGAGCCGCTTCGAGGACCCGGTGGTGATCACGTGCTCGATCTCGGGTGCGGTGGCCAACCGCGAGCAGTGCCCGGCGATTCCCTACACGCCCGAGGAGTACGCCGCCGAGGCCAAGCGGGTCGTGGACGAGGGCGGGTCGATGATCCACATTCACGCGCGCTCGCGAGAGGGCGTGCCGTCGTACGAGGTCGAGGACTTCCGGGCGATCACAGAGGCGATCAAAGGCGAAGTGGACGACGTGATCATCAACTACTCCACGGGGGCGATCGGCATCCCGGTCGAGAAGCGGATCGCCTACCTGCGCGAGCTGCGGCCCGATGTGGCCGCTCTGAACATGAGCTCGATGAACTACGCGAAGTACTCGTCGCGCCGCAAGGACTTCGTGTTCAAGGCCGTGTTCGAGAACAGCTTCGACACGATCATCGAGTTCCTCACCGCGATGAACGAGCTGCAAATCAAGGCCGAGCACGAGTGCTTCGACACCGGGCACGTGGCCAACCTCGACCCGCTGATCGACATGGGGCTGCTGTCCGAGCCGCTTCAGATCTCCTGCGTGATGGGGGTGACCGGCGGCATCCGTCCCACCGCGCGCAACCTGGCGCACATGGCCGAGCAGGTGCCCGGCGGGCCCGAGGGCCCGAACAACTGGGGCGTGATCGGCATCAGCCGCAAGCAGTGGATGCTGGTGGCGGCTGCGCTCACGCTGGGAGGCAACATCCGCGTGGGCCTGGAGGACAACCTCTACCTGCCCGACGGCGAGATGGCGCGCTCCAACGGCGACCTGATCGCGAAGGCCCGCCAGATGACCGAGGACGTGGGGCGTCGGCCGGCCACGGTGGCCGAGTCGCGCGAGCTGCTGGGCGTGCCCCGGCGAGTGGAGGCATGACGAGTCCCACGGTCACCACGCACGCCGCTGCCGTGCGGTGGCACGGCGACCGCGACGACCTGCGCGCGCACACGGTCACCGCGGGCGGGCAGACGATCGGCGGCTCGTGCTCGCCGGAGTGGGGTGGGGACGCGGCCAAGGCCGACCCCGAGGCGCTGTTCGTCGCATCGCTGTCCGCATGCCACATGCTGTGGTTCCTCGACGTGGCCCGGCGAGAGCGCCTGCGCGTGACGACCTACGAGGACGCCGCCGAGGGCACGATGGACGGCACACGCTTCACCCGCGTGGCCCTGCGCCCGCGCGTCGCCTTCGAGGGCGAGGTGGACGCCGCCACCGTGGCCGATCTCCACACGCGCGCGCACGAGCGCTGCTTCATCGCCAATTCGGTGAGCTGCCCGGTGGAGGTGGAGGCGCCATGAGTGCCCTCTCAGACGTGAAGGTGCTCGATCTCACCCGCCTGCTGCCCGGCGGCTTCTGCACCATGCTGCTGGCCGACCTCGGCGCGGAGGTGCTCAAGGTCGAGGACACCGGGATGGGCGACTACGTGCGCTGGGCGCCGCCCTACTACGAGGGGGCGGACGACTCCGCCAAGTCCGCGCTCTACCTGGCGCTGAATCGCGGCAAGCGCTCGATCCGGCTGAACCTCAAGGAGGACGCCGGGCGCGAGGTGCTGCTACGGCTGGTGGAGGACTACGACGTGGTGGTCGAGGGCTTCCGGCCCGGCGTGATGGACCGCCTGGGCGTGGGCTACGAGGCACTGCGAGAGCGCAACCCGAAGATCGTGTACTGCGCCATCACCGGCTACGGGCAGACCGGCCCGTACACCCAGCGGTCGGGCCACGACATGAACTACCTCGGCCTGGTGGGCCTGCTGCACCTGACCGGTGACCGCCAGGGCCCGCCCGTACAGGCCGCCGGCCAGATCGCCGACCTCGGCGGCGGGGGTTTGATGGCCGCCTACTCGATCCTGGCCGCCCTGCGCGAGGCCGAGCGCTCGGGCGAGGGCCAGCTGGTGGACGTGTCGATGGCCGACGGCGCGCTGTCGTGGCTTGCGATGGCCGCCGCCCAGTACCTCGCGGACGGTCGCGTGCCCGAGCGCGGCGGGGAGAGCCTCACGGGCGGCTACATCTGCTACCGCCCCTACGCCTGTGCCGACGGCCACGCGACGATGGGAGCGCTCGAGCCCAAGTTCTGGCAGGCGTTCTGCCACGGGGTGGGGCGCGAGGATCTGCTTGACAAGCAGTTCGAGCGCCCCGGCTCGGAGGCGCACGCCGAGGTGGAGCAGGTGTTCCTCTCGCGCACGCGCGCGGAGTGGAAGGCCTTCGCCGACGAGCACGACTGCTGCCTGGAGCCGGTGCTCGACCTGGGCGAGGCGCTGGACTCCGATCTGGTGCAACAGCGCGACATGGTGGTGGAGCTCGACCAGCCCGGGGCGCAGGAGCCGGTGCGCCTGCTGGGACACCCGGTGAAGTTCTCCCGCACACCCGGCGAGCCGCAAGGGCCGGGACCGGCGCTGGGCGAGCACACGCGCGAGGTGCTGGAGGGACTGGGCTACGGCGAGGAGGAGATCGCCGGGCTGGAGCGCTCGGGCGCCGCCGCCGGGCCGGCGGCGGGCGCGCAGGGCTCGTTCATGTCATGAGCGTGAACGGGGACAACGGGTTGCTGCGCATGCGCGAGCTGGCCGAGCAGAGTGGGGTGAGCGCGGGCACGATCAAGCACTACCTGCGCGAGGGGCTGCTGCCGGATCCGGTGCGCACCTCGCGCAACATGGCCTGGTACCCGCCGGAGTTCGTGGAGCGCATCCGCCTGATCAAGCAGCTCCAAGAGGCGCGCTTCATGCCGCTGCGCGCGATCAAGACGGTGCTGGACTCAGACCCGGACCGCGCACGGGCGTTGGTGGAGCTGGAGGACCGCATACTCGACCGCGCACTGCGCGACGAGCGCTCGCGCACCTCCGCCGTCGAGGTTCGCCGGCGCTATGAGATGCCCGCCGAGGTACTCGATCGTTTCCAGGAGATCGGCCTGCTCACGCCCAACAGCCACGGCTACTCCGAGTTGGACGTGGCGGTGATCGAGGCGATCTCACGCTTCCGCGCCGGCGGCTATGACGAGCAGATCGGCTTCACCGTCTACGACACCCTGCGCTACAAGCGCGCGATGGAGGAACTGGTGCGCGAGGAGGTGGAGGTGGTGCTCGAGCGTCTGGCGGGGGAGATGGACCCCGATCGCGTGGTCGAATTGCTGGAGGCGGGCGCGCAACCGCTGCGGGACTTCATCGCCGCGCTGCACTCCAAGCTCCTGGTCGAGGAGCTGAAGCGACAGCGCGGCGCGCGCTCGGGCTGACCTCTCCGCTCACCAGCGCACGTCATGGTGCTCCATCACGCCGTAGCCCTCCGTGAGCCGCACGCCGCCCACCTCGCCCTCGAACGTTCCGAACGGCTGGCGGTAGTCGGAACGGAAGAGCAGCAGGTTGGTGTGGTCCTCGCGGGCGGCCCACTCGGTGAAGCGCAGGCCGCCGACCGCGAACAGGTCGGCGGCGAAGGCCGCCGGGGCGAGCTCGCGCGACTCGCCGTCGAGCCACAGGGTGCGCTCGCTGCTCCGGGCGGCATCGTGCACGCCCTCGACGAGATTCCAGCCGACGCGACGCCCGTCCTCGCTCGTGCCCACCCCGGCTGACCACCGCCAGGCGGTGCGACGCGGGTGATAACCCGCCGACTCGTCCACGAACCCGTGCGGCCCGTCGATCCGGTGTTCCTCGCCATCGTCCAGCCGCACCGTGCCCCGCACGGGCACGCACGCCTGCTTGCGCGTCCAGATGTAGTGCTCGCCGGCGGGGGAGGCGGTCTCGACGCCCTCGCCCTCGTCCAGCTCGAGGTCGATCCGCGCGCCGGCCGCGCTCACCTGCACACGGCCGTGCTCCACGGTCACGCCCCTGCGCCCGGTGGTCGTACGCTGGGTGAGGGACCCGTCGGGCAGCGCCACGGCCCACCACCGCATCGGGATCGGCCCCACGCGCGCCTCGCCCACGCAGAGCATGAGCTCGGGGCTGTAGACGCCCACGTAGCGCCAGCGCTTGAGCGGCCGCATCCCGCGCCGCCGGGGCATGCGCGCGGGCGGTAGCGCCAGACCGAGTTGGCGCACCGATGCTCCCCGGGCGGGCAGGCCCTCCATTCGCCCGACACTACCCCCACTATCCTCGGCCGCGATGAGCGCACCGGCCGCGATGAGCCACAACCCGCTCCGAATCCTCGCCCGCGACGTGCGCACCGAGTTGGCGGCTCGAGGCGAGTTCCCACCCGGCGAGACGCGCTTCAGCTTGTCGCGCACGCGGCAGATGGCCACCGACCCGCTCCCCCTGCTGCTCTCCTGCTACGAGCGCTTCGGCCCGGTGTTCACGCTGCGCATCCTGCACGCGCCCGACGTCTTCGTGCTCGGGCCCGAGGCCAACCGCCACGTCCTGCTCTCCAACGCAGCCAACTTCCACTGGCGTGAGGGCGGATTTCGGGAGCTGGAGCCGCTGCTGGGGGACGGGCTGCTCACGATCGACGGCGCCTATCACCGCCGTGCGCGCCACATCATGCTCCCGGCCTTCCACCACGCGCAGGTGGCCGCCGCCACGGCCGTGATGATCGAGGAGGCCGAGCAGGCTCTCGACCGGTGGCAACCCGGCCAGACGCTCGACGTGTACGCCTGGGCGCGCCGGCTTGCGATGCGGATCGCCATGCGCGCGCTGCTCGGCCTGGACCCCGACGGCGGCACCGGCGAGGTGGCCGCGCGGGAGTTCGAGCGGGCGCTCAGCTTCTACGGGACCGAGTACCCGTTGCGCGTGCTGCGCGGGCCCGGCACGCCTTGGCGGCGGATGCATGACGCACGTGAGGTGCTGGATGAGATCGTCTACGGCGAGATCGAGCGACGCCGCGGCTCCTCCAACGACGACATCCTTGGGATGCTGATGGCCGCGACCGGCGAGGACGGCGAGCGGCTCTCCGACGGGGAGGTGCGCGACCAGGTGGCCACGCTGCTCTTCGCCGGGCACGACACGGCAACGTCCACGATTTCGTTCCTGCTCTACGAGCTGGCCCGCCACCCGCGCGAGCTCCAGGCGCTCTACGACGAGCAGGATCAGGTGCTCGGCGGCCGGGCGCCGACGCCCGAGGACCTGGTGGAGAGCCTCCCGCGGCTGGACATGACGCTCGACGAGACACTGCGCCTGTACCCGCCGGCGTGGGTGGGGCCGCGCAAGGCGGTCGAGGCCTTCGAGGTGGCCGGCACGCGTGTGCCGGCGGGCGCGTTCGTGAACTACTGCTCGTGGGCCAGCCACCGGCTGCCCGACGTGTTCGAGGACCCGGAGACCTTCAACCCCGAGCGCTTCACGCCCGAGCGCAAGGCGGCGCTGCCCAAGGGCGCCTACGTTCCGTTCGGCGGCGGTTCGCGCACGTGCATCGGTATGCGCTTCGGGCAGATGGAGGTCAAGGCGGTGGCCACGCTGCTGCTGCAGCGCTTCCGCTGCGAGCTGCTGCCGGGCCGCACGATGACCGTGCGCCAGATGCCCACGCTCAGCCCGCGCGGCGGCCTCGAGATGACCGTGCGTGAGCGGGCGCTGCCCGCCGGCGCCGGTGCGGCCTAGGCATGGCGGGCGAGGCACGGTACGACTCCAACCGCCGGCTGCTGCGCGCCCGCGACGCGATGGACCGCAGCTACGCCGATGCGCTCGACATCGAAGCGGTCGCCGACTCCGTGCACCTGTCTCGCGCGCACTTCATCCGCAGCTTCCGTGAGACCTTCGGCGAGACGCCGCACCGCTACCTGCAGCGCCGCCGGATCGAGCGGGCGATGTCGCTGCTGCGCGAGACGGACCGCCCGGTCACCGACGTCTGCCTGGACGTGGGCTTCACGAGCCTGGGCACCTTCAGCCGCACGTTCCACGAGATCGTGGGCACCTCGCCCAGCGCGTACCGCAAGCGCGAGCAGGCCGCGCCGCGCGCTGCGATACGGGCCGGCGTGCCCGGATGCATGGTCATGGCGTGGGGTCGGCCATCGAGCACTTTCGGAGAAGACTTGCGCGGCAAGCGGGACTAGCGTGCCGCCCATGTTCAACTCACTCACACATTCACACGTATTCGTCCTCGATCAGGACGAGGCCCTCGACTTCTACTTCGGCAAGCTCGGGCTGGAGGTCCGGGCCGACGTGGACCTGGAGTTCATGCGCTGGCTCACGGTCAACGTGCCCGGCCAGCCCGACCGGGAGATCCTCCTCGAGATCCCCGGCGGACCGTTCATGCCCGAGGGGGCCGCCGAGCAGATCCGCGATCTCCTCAGCAAGGGCGCGCTGGGGCTGGGCATGATCCTCACCACCAGCGATTGCCGCGGCACCTACGAGGCGCTGCGGGCCAAGAGCGTGGAGTTCACCCAGGAGCCCACCGAGCGCTTCTACGGCATCGACTCCGCGCTGCGAGACCCGTTCGGCAACAGCGTCCGGATCACCGAGCCGGCCGAGGTCATGGGGGAGCCGCCGGCTTCGGGCAACACGACCACCGCGTGAGCAATCCCGTGGCCGGGCGTCGCGAGGTGCCGACCGGCCACGGGATACACTTTCCGCGTTGACTGACGAGTCAATCTGACCGTCAACGGGGGACGTGGATGCGCGCAGCAGCCGTACAGCTCAACTCGACAGACGACAAGCAACGCAACCTCGCCACGGCGGACCGCCTCACGCGTGCCGCCGCGGCCGACGGTGCCAACCTGATCGTGCTGCCGGAGAAGTTCAACGTGCTCGGCCCGCACGAGGCCTACGAGGCGGGCGCGGAGACGATGGACGGGCCGACCGTGACGTGGGCACGAGAGTGCGCGCGCGAGCTGGGGGTGGACCTGGTGGCCGGCTCGTTCGTGGAGCGCCGCGAGGGCCACGACAAGCTCGGCAACACCAGCGTGCACGTGGGGCCGGACGGGGAGCTGCGCGGCGTGTACCGGAAGATCCACATGTTCGACGTGACCGTCGAGGGCAAGGAGTACCGCGAGTCGACCTCCCAGGAGGCGGGCGACGAGATCGTGACCACCGAGGCCGAGGAGGCCCGGCTGGGGCTGACCGTCTGTTACGACCTGCGCTTCCCCGAGCTGTACCGGATCCTCGCTGTGAAGGGGGCCCGCGTGATCACCATCCCGGCCGCCTTCACCAAGGTCACCGGGCAGGCCCACTGGGACACCCTGGTGCGCGCACGCGCGATCGAGAACCAGGCGTTCGTGATCGCCGCCGACCAGATCGGAACCCACCCGCCCGACAACGAGAGCTACGGCGGCAGCCAGATCGTGGACCCGTGGGGAGAGATCCTCGCCCGGGCCCCCGACGAAGAGTGCTTCGTCGCGGCCGACCTCGATCTCGCCCGCCAGGACGAGGTGCGTGAGTCGCTGCCGAGTTTGGCCAACCGCGTGCCGTCGGCCTACCGCTGGCCAGACGAGGTGCGCGTCTGATGGCCACCGCCCGCGCCGGCGCGCCCGACAAGCGGCGCATGATCCTCGACGCCGCAGTCACCGTCTTCGCCCGCCAGGGCTTTCACAACTGCCGCGTGTCGGACGTGGCCGACGAGGCGGGGGTGGCCTACGGCCTCGTCTACCACTACTTCGACTCCAAGGAGGAGATCCTCAACGAGCTCTTCCTGGAGCGCTGGCAGATCATGCTCGACGCGATCGCCGAGATCGACTCGCACGAGCACCTCCCCGCCCGCGACAAGCTCTACCAGGTGGCCGGCTTCATCATCGACTCCTACCGCAACGAGCCCGACCTGATGAAGGTGATCATCGTGGAGGTCACGCGCGCGGCCAACTCCTTCGGCCGCCTGCACCTCGACAAGATCCGCGAGGCCTACGACGGCATCGCCGCGATCGTGGAGGCCGCCCGCCAGGACGGCACCTTCAAGGCCGACATCTCCTCCGAGTTCGCCGCCATGTGCTTCTACGGCGCGATCGAGCAGCTGCTCTCGGGCTGGATCTTCGATCTGCTGCCGAGCACCGACGAGGAGTTCGAGCGTTCGAAGGGGCTCGTCGTGGATGCGATCTGCGGCGGCCTCGAGGCGCCGTCGGCCAGCGCCCCGGCCGGGTCTGGTTGAATCCTGCGGCCATGGACAACGATCTCGTCAAGCGCCTCATGTGGAGCGGCCTCCTGGCCGGAGTGGGCGCGCTCAGCACCATCGTCGCCACGCGTATCGCAGCGGCTATCTGGGTACGCGTGTTCGATGAGGACCCGCCCGTAGATTGATGGAGGCTTCCGAGCAGCCACCCTGGTCGCCGCCTGACGGCGGCGAGGCCCCCACCGGCGCCGACCCAGGCTTCCCCCCCGTGGGCTCGCCCGACGGCGCGGACCTCGCGGGCCACGACGCGTTCGCCGACAAGCCCGAGCTGTACGTGGGGGCCGCGTTCGCCGGTGGCCTGCTGGTGGCCGGTGTGCTGAGGTACCTCGGCCGATGACCCCTCCCTCGGACGACGGAGCCGACAAGAACCTCGGCGAGATCGTCTCGGAGGTCTCCGAGAAGGCATCGCTGCTGGTGCGCGAGGAGATCGAGCTCGCCAAGGCGGAGGTCACGCAGAAGGTCAAGACCCTGGGCAAGGGCGCGGCGGTTGGAGCAGCGGCCGGCGTGTTCCTGCTGTTCGCCTTCGTGATGTTCCTGCACACCGTCGCGTGGTTCTTCGTCGACCTGCTCGACAGCAGCATTTGGGTGGGCTTCGGGATCGTCACGGTGGTGTTCGTCGTGCTTGGTGCGATCGCCGGGCTGCTGGCCAAGCGCTGGCTCTCCAGCGGGCCGCCCACCCCCGATCTCGCGATCGAGGAGGCCAAGCTCACGCGCCAGTCGCTCGAGCATCAGAAGGTCGAGCGCGACCAGCTGGGCCGTTCACTCGACCGTCAAGAGGAGACGAGCTGACCATGGCCAACCTGCCCGCGAACCGCACGCCCGAGCAGATCCGCTCGTCGATCGAGGCGACCCGCAATGAGCTGGCCTTCTCGGTGAACGACCTCCGCTCCAAGGTCGGCGAGCTGACCGACTGGCGCCGCCAGCTCGCCGACAACCGCCAGGCCGCGCTGGCCGGGGCCGCGGTGGCCGGCTTCGTGATCGGCGGCGGAGTGGCCGCAGCGGTCACGCTGTTCCGTAGACGCCGGGGCTAGACGGACTTCGTTGGGAGGCCCGCGGCGTGGTCCGCGGGCCGCGTCGCTCGTGCCGGCCTCTCGGGGGCTGGTCGCCTTCGGCTCCACTCGTCGGCTGACGCCTCCTCGGACACGCCCCCTCGAGGCCTCCACGACCGCCGCGGCCCGACGAGCGCCTGAGGTCGACACCGCGCCCTACAAGGCTTCGCTCGACTTCGAATGCGACCGCGTTCACGCGAAAGCGGTCATCTCTTACGCCGAGTGAAGGCTTGTGGGGCCTATGGACCCCTCAATGCTTCACGCGCTCGCCGGACGGGCCGCCGCGCCGGCCGCTTTGCGCGAGGGGGGGTATCCACTTCGTTGCAGTGAAGGT
>Ga0075530_1000246_pt1 | contig 24776 bp, 19 predicted proteins | sample NGEPerD_2_FD_75101 | JGI IMG/M metagenome (GOLD analysis project Ga0075530, IMG submission 75101) | Arctic peat soil microbial communities from the Barrow Environmental Observatory site, Barrow, Alaska, USA - NGEE PermafrostL1-D | ecosystem: Environmental > Terrestrial > Soil > Wetlands > Peat ... | reverse complement strand
GCGCAGGCAATCAGCTACAAGGTCGGCGAGCGGGTGTGGCTCGGTGCCCGCGCCGCCGCGAAGGCTCGAGCCGGCGGGGCTCGCGGTTCGGGCTAGAACTTCTGGCTAGAACTTCTGGCTAGAACTTCTGGCTAGAAGGCCGCGAGCTCGCGCTCGAGCTGGCCCAGCCCCATCGGGCCCAGGTCCAGGGCCCGGCGATGGAAGGCCTTCAGGTCGAAGTCCCCGCCGGCTCGAGCCTTCGCGGCGGCGCGGGCACCGAGCCACACCCGCTCGCCGACCTTGTAGCTGATTGCCTGCGCTGGCATTCCGAGGTAGCGATCGACCTCCGATGCCATGAAGTCCTCGGGAAACCACGACCGTTCGATCACGAACGGAAGGGCCAGCTCGGGCGTCCACGTCTCGCCGCCGTGGTAGGGCTCGCGCTCGGGGATCGCCAGCTCGAGGTGCATCCCGATGTCCACGACGACTCGCACCGCGCGCATCGCCTGGGCGCGCAGCATGCCGAGCTCGTACGCGGGGTCGTCCAGGTAGCCGAGCTCGCCCATGAGCCGTTCGGCGTACAGCGCCCACCCTTCGGCGTGGCCGGCCGAGCCGGCGAGGGTGCGCTGGTAGCGGCTCAAGCGGTCCGCGAGGTAGCGCACCTGCGCGATCTGGAGATGATGGCCGGGGACACCTTCGTGGTAGCAGATCGACACCTCGCCCCATAGCGCGAAGCTGGTCTTGCCGAGCGTTGGGTACCAGGTGCGCCCCGGTCGGCTGAAGTCCTCAGAGGGTCCCGTGTAGTACATCGCGGCGGCACCGCCGGGCGGGGCGATCATTGCCTCCACCCGCTTGACCGGCTCGGGGATGTCGAAGTGGACGCCGTCCAGCTCGGCGATCGTGGCCTCCATCAGGTCCTGGAGCCAGCCGCGGAACTCGTCGACTCCGTCGATCCTGCGGTGCGGATCGGTCTCCAGATGCTCGATCACCTCGGGGAGCGGCCGGCCGGCCAGGACGCGCTCGCCCACCTCGGCCATGGCGTGCTCGATGCGGTACAGCTCGTCCCAGCCCCACGCGTAGGTCTCGGCGAGATCCAGATCGATGCCGTTGAACGAACGGGACCACAACGAGTAGCGGTCGATGCCGACGGCGTCGGGCGCGTCGGCGTGGGGGGAGTAGTCGGCGGCCAGGTACCGGGCGAACGCGGCGTAGGCGGCGGTGGCGCGCTCGGCGCGCTCGGCGAGCGTCGTCCGCAGCGCCGGCGCGTCGATGCCCGATTCGTCGAACCGGTCGACGAGACCGGCGAAGAACGGCCGCGTCCCGGCGGTGTCGATCCCGGCCCAGGTCTCGGCCTGTCGTGTGCACGCCACGACCTGACGTCGTGCGCTGACGAGGCTCTGGTCGATGCCGTCGGTCAGGGTGGCTTGGATGCCCGAGAGGCCCTGGGGGACCAGCGCGAGTCGGGCCGCGATCGTCGCCCAGTCGGCCTCGGTGTCGGTTGGCAGGAGATCGAAGCACTGGCGCACGCTCTGCACCGGGCTGCCGAGCACCCGCAGGAGCCGGAAGCTCTCGCCGGCCTCGGCGCGATCGATGGCGAGCTCGAGGTCGTGGCGCATCACGTCGGCCGCCAGGCGGTCGGCGTCGGTTTCGGGGGGCGTCTCGTCGAGCTCACGGATCGTGGTCCGGGCGAGCTCGGTGCGCTCGGCGAACCCGTCGGGGGAGTAGTCCGTCATCTCGCCGTCGTGGCCAGTGAGCCCACGGAACGTGGCCGCGACCGGATCGAGCGCGGCGGCGCGGGCGACGTACCGGTCGGCGAGGTCGTAGGTGGCGGACATGGCCGCGATCCTACGGTGGTCGCGAGTGGCGGAGGGACGCCGAGGGGCACGGTCCGACCACGGCGGCCTCGGCGACCTCGGCGACCTCGACGGCTCGGACCGGTGCGGTCGGTCGCGTTAGGTTGCGCGCCATGACTGGTTTCCGCACCGAGTCCGACAGCTTTGGTCCGATCGACGTCGCCGTCGGTCGCTACTGGGGTGCCCAGACCCAGCGATCGTTGCATCACTTCTCGGTGGCCGACGACCGCATGCCCGAGGCGGTCGTGCGGTCCATGGCCGTGCTGAAGAAGGCCGCCGCGCTGGTCAACCGCGACCTGGGCAAGCTCTCGGACGAGCACGCGCAGCTCATCGCGACCGCGGCCGACGAGGTCATCGCCGGTGACCTGAGCGACCATTTCCCGCTGTACGTGTGGCAGACCGGTAGCGGCACGCAGACGAACATGAACGTCAACGAGGTGATCTCCAACCGGGCGATCGAGCTTGCCGGCGGCGCGCTCGGCTCCAAGGACCCGATCCACCCGAACGACCACGTGAACATGTCGCAATCGTCCAACGACACGTTCCCGACGGCCATGAACATCGCCGCGGTCGAGGAGATCACCCACCGTCTCCTGCCCTCGGTCCGTGCACTCCGCGACGCACTGGACGCGAAGTCCACGGCGTTCGCCGACATCGTGAAGATCGGCAGGACCCACCTGCAGGATGCCGTGCCCCTCACGCTCGGCCAGGAGCTCTCGGGCTACGTGGCCCAGCTCGATGCCGACGTGACGCGCGTCGAAGCGGCGGTCACCGGCCTCTACGAGCTCGCCATCGGGGGGACCGCGGTCGGTACCGGCATCAACACCCATCCCGAGTTCGCCGACCGTGCCGCCGCGGCCATCGCGCAGCTCACCGACCTTCCGTTCCGGTCCGCCGCGAACAAGTTCGCGGCCCTCGCCGCGCACGACGACATCGTGTTCGCCGGCGGCGCGGTGAAGACACTGGCGGTGAGCCTCATGAAGATCGCCAACGATGTCCGCTGGCTCGGCTCGGGCCCACGCGCCGGTATCGGCGAGCTCGTCCTGCCCGAGAACGAGCCGGGTTCGTCGATCATGCCGGGCAAGGTGAACCCGACGCAGTCGGAAGCGCTGACGATGGTCTGCGTCCAGGTGCTCGGCAACGACACCGCGATCGCCCTGGCGGGCTCCATGGGCAACTTCGAGCTCAACGTCTTCAAGCCCGTCATGATCTTCAACCTCCTGCACAGCGTGGACCTGCTCACCGACGCATGCGAGAACTTCCGTCGGTTCTGCATCGAGGGGTTGGAGCCGAACCGCGAGCAGATCGCCACCTACGTCGCGCAGTCGCTCATGCTCGTGACCGCGCTCAATCCGGTCATCGGCTATGACCGTGCCGCGCAGATCGCCAAGAAGGCCCATCAGGAGCACACGACACTGCGGGAGGCCGCGCTGGCCCTCGGCTTCCTGAGCGCCGAGGCGTTCGACGACGCGGTGCGCCCCGAGGACATGACCCACCCCTGAGCCCTGTGGCTGCGCCCGCCTCGGCCTGCCGGGGAGGCAGAATCGGGGGCATGCAGCTCGGCGGGGTCCACGCGATCGTCACCGGAGGATCCTCGGGCATCGGCCTCGAGACCGCCCGGCGACTCGGAGATCGGGGCGCACGCGTGTCGCTGGTGGCCCGTGACCGCACTCGACTCGCGGCCGCGCAGCGCGAGACGGGCGCGATCGCGACTGCGTCGATCGATGTCACCGACCCCGACGCGGTCGCCAACGGCTTCGCGCGACTCACCGCCGCGCACGGTCCGTGCGACCTGCTCGTGACCTCGGCCGGCGCGGCCGAGCCCGGGTACTTCGAGCGACTCGACGCGCAGGTCTTCCGTGACCAGATGGACCTCGACTACTTCGGCACGTTGCACTGTGTGCGCGCCGTGGTGCCCGCGATGCTGGAACAGGGCGGCGGGACGATCGTCGGCATCTCCTCGACGGCGGGGCTCATCGGCGTGTTCGGCTTCACCGCATACGCGCCGGCGAAGTACGCGGTACGGGGGTTGATGGATGCTCTGCGCGCCGAGCTGGCCCCGCGCGGCATTCGCGTCTCGTGCGTCTACCCGCCCGACACCGACACCCCAGGCCTCGCGCGCGAGAACCTCACCAAACCCCCCGAAACCGTGGCGGTCAGCGGGTCGATCAAGGCGGTGCCGCCCGAGAAGGTCGCCGCGGCCATCGTGCGCGGCATCGAACGCGACCGCGCCGACATCACCTGCGATCCCCGGACCGCGCTGGTATTGCGCGGCGGTGGGCTCCTCGCGCCGGTGATCGGGCGCATGATGGCTCGTCAGGTACGCCGCGTCGCGAATCCCTAGACTACGGGCATGACTCTCTACGACCTCCCGATCGCCGACCTCGACGGCCGCCCGACCGACCTCTCGGACTACGCAGGCAAAGCCCTGCTGCTCGTGAACGTCGCGTCGCAATGCGGGCTCACCCCGCAATACGCCGGACTCCAGCAGCTCCACGACTCCTACGGCTCCCGGGGCTTCGAGGTGCTCGGGTTTCCGTGTAACCAGTTTCTCGGCCAGGAGCCGGGTACGTCGGATGAGATCAAGACCTTCTGTGAGACCAGCTACGGCGTGACCTTCCCACTGTTCGAGAAGATCGAGGTCAACGGCGACGGTCGCCACGCGCTCTACGACCAGCTCGTCGATGTCGCCGACGTGGCCGACGGCCACACCGGCGAGATCCGCTGGAACTTCGAGAAGTTCCTGGTCAGCCCGGGTGGCGACGTCGTGGCTCGGTTCAGCCCGACGGTGACGCCCGACGACCCGGCGGTCGTCGAGGCGATCGAGGGCCAGCTCCCCACCTGAACCGTCGGCCGTTCGGCAGCCCGCTCTCCAGGCTGGGCGGTAAAGCTGACCGCTCGAGTCGGGAATAGACCCCGGCCACGCGTCGTTCTTCTCCGAGCACTCTCGTACTCGTGCGATCGGAGAAGGTCATGGCGTCAACTGGAAGCTCGACCGCGGAAGTCCCGACCGCGGAAGACCCGACCGCGGAAGACCCGACCGCGGGGAATTCCGGGTCCGCCACCACCGGGCTCGGCGGGATCGCACTGCCGGTCCTGCCCCTCAGCACCGGCGTGGTGCTACCGAACACGGTGGCGACGCTCACCCTCGATACCGATGAGGCGCGCGCGGCTGTGGCCGCTGCGACCGAGGGTGACGGCCGGTTGCTGCTCGTGCCGCGGATCGACGGGCGGTTTGCCCGGGTGGGTACCGTCGCCAAGGTCGAGGAGTCGGGGGAGCTGCCGAACGGCGCCCAGGCGGCGATCCTGCGAGGCGAACATCGCGCCCGGCTCGGAGCCGGGGTCACCGGCGCGGGCAGCGCGCTGTGGGTCGAAGCCACCGAGATCCAGGATCCAGAGCCGGCCGGCCCGGCGGCCGAGCTCGGTCGCGAGCTCCGCGGCGTGTTGTCGGTGCTGGCCGAGCGCCGCCGATCCCGGCGGCTGCCGGAGCTGTTGCGCTCGACGGTCGATCCGGGCGCGCTGGCGGATGGCTTCGGTGCCTGGAGTGACCTGCCGCCGGAGCGCACGGTCGAGCTGCTCGAGACCGTCGACGTCGAAGCGCGCGTCGGTCTGGTGTTGGAGTGGGCTCGGGAGTCGCTCGCCGAGCACGAGGTCGCGGATCGCATTCGCACCGAGGTGGGCGAGGGCATGGAGCGCCAACAGCGCGAGTTCCTTCTGCGTCGGCAGCTCGCGGCGATCCGCGAGGAGCTGGGCGAAGGTGACGACGGCGACGCGGTGGGGGAGTACCGGCGGCGCGCGTCCGAACGGGACCTGCCGGACCACGTGCGCACCGCGCTCGATCGGGAGATCGACCGGCTCGAGCGGACGGGTGAGCAGAGCCCGGAGCAGGGCTGGATCCGGACGTGGCTGGACACGATCCTCGAGTTGCCCTGGGACGTGCGTTCCGATGCCCCGGTCGACATCGCCGCGGCGCGGGCCGTGTTGGACGCCGACCACACCGGACTCGACGACGTGAAGCAGCGCATCGTCGAGGCGCTTGCGGTCGCCAAGCTGCGCGCCGAGCGGGGAGTCACCGGTTCCGCCAACGGACTGATCCTCGCGTTGGTCGGCCCACCCGGCGTCGGCAAGACCAGCCTCGGCGAGTCGGTCGCGCGCGCCACCGGTCGGAAGTTCGTGCGCGTGGCCCTCGGGGGTGCGCGAGACGAAGCCGAGATCCGAGGTCACCGACGTACCTACGTCGGCGCGGCGCCCGGCCGCATCGCCCGCGCGCTTACCGAGGCGGGAACGATGAACCCCGTCGTCCTGCTCGACGAGGTCGACAAGGTCGGCGCCGACTGGCGCGGTGATCCCACGAGCGCGCTGCTCGAGGTGCTCGACCCCGCGCAGAACCACACCTTCCGCGACCACTACCTCGAGGTGGATCTCGACTTGTCCGACGTGCTGTTCCTCGCCACAGCCAACGTGGTCGAGACGATTCCCGCTCCGCTGCTCGACCGCATGGAGGTGGTCCGCCTGGACGGTTACACCGAGGACGAGAAGGTCGCCATCGCCCGTGATCACCTGTTCGCCCGCCAACGGGCACAGAACGGGCTCACCGAGGACGAGATCTCGCTTGCGGACGACGCGCTGCGCAGCATCGTCACCGACTACACGCGCGAGGCCGGTGTGCGGAACCTCGAGCGGGAGCTGGCCAAGCTCGTCCGCAAGGTCGCGGCGATGGTCGTCGCCTCCGGAACGCCTGAAGGGTCCGAGGACTCCGAAGCGTCGGGGTCATCCCGGCCGTCGGTGTCATCCGGGTCGTCGGGGCCCCTGGTGATCGAAGCGGCCGACTTGGGCACACACCTCGGGCGAACCCGCTTCTTCTCCGAGCAGGCCGACGAACGCACCACCACGCCCGGAACGGCAACGGGGCTGGCGGTCACCGGCGCCGGTGGCGACGTCCTGTTCGTGGAGGCGAGCGCGGTCGCGACCGGCAAGGCCGGCGACGTGAGCCTCACGCTCACCGGCCAGCTCGGCGACGTGATGAAGGAGTCCGCCGAGATCGCGCTCACCTACGTACGGGCCCACGCCGACGAGCTCGGTGTCGACCCGACGGCGCTGGACGGAAGGCGGTTTCACGTGCACGTGCCCGCGGGCGCGGTCCCCAAGGACGGGCCGTCGGCGGGCGTCACGATGACCACTGCGCTGGTGAGTCTCCTCACCGGTCGGCCCGTCATCGCGGACGTCGGGATGACGGGTGAGATGACGCTGGCGGGCCGAGTCCTGCCCATCGGTGGCGTGAAGCAGAAGGTGCTCGCAGCGCAACGGGCAGGGCTGACGACGGTCGTGCTGCCGGCCCGCAACGGCCCCGACCTCGATGACGTGCCCGAAGCGGTACGCGACGCGATGACGTTCCGTCTCGCTTCGACCGTCGACGAGGTCCTCGGCTGGGCGCTCGAGCCGCCCTCGGAACCACCCTCCGAACCGCTGCTGGCCGCCTGAGCCCACCCTTTGGCGTCGCTCGTCGGGAACGATCCCCGACCGGTGACGCAAAAGTCGGTGAGCGGCGCGGGCGACGTCAGTAGCGTGGCCGGGTGTTGAGCGCGCGGGACGTCACCGTCGACCGTGGTGGTCGACGGATCCTCGACGCCGTATCCCTCACCATCGGGGCTCGTCAGCGCGTCGGCATCGTCGGCCCGAACGGGATCGGCAAGACCACGCTGCTGCGCGTCCTGGCGGGTCTCGACGAGCCCGGGTCGGGCCGGATCGAGCGCGCGCCCGCGGCCCTGACCGTTGGCTACCTCCCCCAGGAGTCCGATGCCCACCTCGACGAGACGTTGGCGGACTACCTGGCCCGGCGCACCGGAGTGGCCGGCGCGTCCGCCGCGCTCGACGCGCGCACCGAGGAGCTCGCCGCCGGCGCCGATGCGGTCGACGCGTACACCGAGGCGCTCGAGCGGTTCCTCGCCCTCGGTGGTGACGAGTTCCACGCACGCGCCGCGACCGTCTGTGCCGACGTCGGCCTTCCCGCGGACCGGCTCGGTGTGCCGGTCGGTGCGTTGTCGGGGGGCCAGGCGGCCCGCGCCGGGCTCGCGGCGATCCTGCTCGCCCGCTTCGATGTCTTCCTGCTCGATGAGCCGACCAACGATCTGGACTTTGCCGCGCTCGATCGTCTCGAGCAGTTCGTGACGGGGTCACCGGCGGCGATGGTCATCGTCTCGCACGACCGGGCGTTTCTCGACGTCGCGGTCGAGCGGATCATCGAGCTCGAGGAGCACACGCACCGCGCGGTGGCCTACGACGGCAATTGGAGCGACTACGTGGCGGCGCGCGAGCTGGCCCGCCGGCACGGCTACGAGGAACACGAGAAGTACCAGTCCGAACGGCGCACGCTCGCCGATCGGGCTCGCACGCAGCGTGGGTGGTCAGAGGAGGGCGTTCGCCGGGTGAAGCGCAGCGGTGAGACGGACAAGTTCATCCGCCACGCCAAGATCCAGAGCAGCGAGAAGCAGGCCTCCAAGGCGAAACAGACCGAGCGGGCCTTGGCCCGGCTCGAGGCGCGCGCGCTCGACAAGCCCTGGGAGGGCTGGGAGCTCGACTTGAGCTTCGAAGCCGGTGAGCGCAGCGGCGACGTGGTGGCTCGTCTCGACGGCGTGGTCGTGCGCCGGGGCCCGTTCACCCTCGGTCCGCTCGATCTCGAGATCGGTTGGCAGGATCGTCTGGCGCTCGTCGGACCGAACGGCAGCGGCAAGACGACCCTCCTGCGAGCGCTCCTCGGCACCCAGGCGATCGACGAGGGGCACCGGTGGGTGGGGCCGGGGGTTCGCTTCGCCACGCTCGACCAGGCTCGGGAGGTGTTGGGGAGTGACGGCCCGCTCCTCGACGCGTTCTGCGCGCGGACCGGGCTGCTCGCCGCCGACGCGCGCTCCCAGCTGGCCAAGCTCGGCCTCGACGCCGACGCCGTGGCGCGACCACCGGCGTTGCTGTCACCGGGGGAGCGAAGTCGGGCGATCCTGGCTGCCCTGTCGGTGAGCCGCGCGAACTGCCTCGTTCTCGACGAGCCGACGAACCATCTCGACCTCCCGGCGATCGAACAGCTCGAAGCCGCGCTCGACACGTACGAGGGCACGATCGTGTTGGTCACCCACGACCGTCGACTCCTCGAGACCGTCGCGATCACCCGCACCCTCGAGCTCACCTGAGCCCACATCTCCCAGTTTGGCGTCGCAGGGCATGAATAGTTCATGGCCTGCGACGCCAAAGTGACGGGGGGTCAGGCGAGGTGTTCGAGCGGCGGTAGTCGCTGTTCGGGGCGACGGTCTCGAGCGCGGGGGACTCGCCGGCGGCGATGGGGAAGTGACAGGCCACGAAGTGGCCGGGCGCGAACGTGCGCATCTCCGGCTCCTGGGTCGCGCACACGTCGGTGGCACGCGGGCAGCGGGTCCGGAAGCGACAGCCGCTCGGCGGGTCCAGCGGCGACGGGATCTCCCCGCTGACTCCGGGGATGTCGATGGGGGTGACCTCGGGGTCGGGCACCGGGATCGCCGACAGCAGCGCGGCAGTGTACGGGTGCGCGGGCTGTTCGTAGACCGTGTCGGGGTCACCGACCTCGCACAGCTTGCCGAGGTACATGACCGCGACCCGGTCGGAGATGTTCTTCACGACCGCGAGGTCGTGCGCGATGAAGATCAGCGTCAGCCCGTAGCGGGCCTTCATGTCCTCGAGCAGGTTGATGATCTGGGCCTGGACACTCACGTCCAGCGCCGAGACCGGCTCGTCGCAGATGATGAGCTTCGGTTCGGTGGCGACGGCTCGGGCGATGGAGATGCGCTGGCACTGACCGCCGGAGAACTCGTGCGGCCGGCGCGGGCCGGCCGCCTCCGGGTCGATCCCGACCGTGTCGAGCACCTCGTCGACCTTGGCCGTACGGGACTCGGCGTCGCCGAGCTTCCAAATGTCGAGACCCTCGCGGACGATGTCGCGCACGCGGCGTCGTGGGTTGAGCGAGCTGATCGGGTCCTGGAAGATCATCTGCAGCTTGGGTCGGGTCTGGCGGAGCTGCTCGCCGCGGAGCTCGGTGAGCTCCTGGCCCAGGAACGCCACCGAACCGCTCTTGGGCTTGACGAGCTGCATGATGGCCCGACCGGTGGTGCTCTTGCCGCAGCCGGACTCGCCGACGAGACCGAGGGTCTCGCCTTCCATCACGTCGATGCTCAGGTCGGAGACTGCGTGCACGGTGGCGCCGCGCCCGGCCGGGAACTCGACGACGAGTCGTTCGACCCGCAACATCGCCTCGCCCTCCGCTCGGAGGTGCGCGGTGCCGCTGCCGGCCATGTCAGCTACCTCCCACGTGGGGACCGCCGGCGAGGGGTGCGGCGGTCGCGGTTGTCGCACCGTTGGCGTGCACGCCGGCGATCTTGGCGGCCTTGGCGGCCTCGGCCGCCGACGCGAGGCCCGCGGCTTCGTTCGCCTCGAGCGCGGCGCGGCTCTCGGGTGTGCCCACCGGGATCCAGCACCGGAACTCGTGTCCGGGGGTGGGGGCTTCCACCAGTGGGGGCTCCTCCTCGATGCACCGGGGCTGCACGTACGGACAGCGGGGGCTGAACTTGCAGCCCTGCGGGGGGGCGACGATGTCCGGCGGGCGGCCGGTGATGCTCAACAGCCGGGTATGGCTCGGTGCGGCGATCTTCGGGATCGACAACAACAATGCCTCGGTGTACGGATGACGCAGCTCGGAGAACAGCACCTTCGTAGGAGCCTTCTCGACCACCCGTCCCGCGTACATGACCATGATGTCGTCGGCGCGCCCGGCGACGACGCCGAGGTCGTGGGTCACGAGGATCATCGCCATGTACCGCTCGCGCTGCTGATCCTGGAGCAGGTCGAGGATCTGGGCCTGCACCGTGACGTCGAGCGCGGTGGTGGGCTCGTCGGCGAACAGGAGCTTGGGCCCGCAGGCGATGGCGATGGCGATCATGATGCGCTGTCGCATCCCGCCGGACATCTGGTGCGGATATTCCTTGAGGCGCCGGGACGCCTCGGGGATCCCGACCGACTGCAACAGCGCGAGGGCGAGCTCACGCGCGTAGGACTTCGAGATGTCGAGGTGCTGCAAGAGCATCTCGGTGATCTGCTTGCCGATCTTCATGACCGGGTTGAGCGAGGTCATCGGGTCCTGGAACACCATCGACATCTGCGAGCCCCACAGGGAACGGAGCTCGGCGTCGGTGGCGTCGATGATCTCGCGCCCCTCGAAGGTGATCGAGCCGGTGCGCTCGGTTCCCGACTTGGGCAGCAAGCCCATGATCGAGCGGGCGAGCACGGTCTTGCCCGACCCGGACTCGCCGACGACGCCCAACGTCTTGCCGCGCTCGAGCGACAGGCTCACGCCGTCCACCGCGCGGGCGATGCCGCGGCTGGTGTGAAAGTGCGTGTGCAGATCTTCGACCGCGAGCAGCGGACCATCGAGCGGCGCCGCTTCGAACCGCTCGCCGGTCGGAGCGGCCTTCTTGTGGCGTTTCACAGGGCGGACTCCCGGACGTCGGTACGGGCACGAATGACGTCACCCAGATAGTTCAGCGACAACACCGTGAGGAAGATGACCAGCGACGGGGCGAGCACGATGTGGGGCGACGCCTTGAGATCGGCCTGACCGGCGCTGATCATGTTCCCCCAGGTGATGACAGACGGGTTCACGCCCGCCCCGACGATCGCGAGACCCGCTTCGGCCACGATCACCACCGCGACCGACAGGATGGCGATCGCGAACATCGCGGGCAGCGTGTTGGGCAGCACCTCGCGCAACATGACCCGGCCGTGCTTGGCGCCCTGGGCGCGCGCGGCCACGACGAACTCGCGTTCGGACCACGAGAGGCTCGATGCGCGGGTGATGCGCGCGAGCACCGGTGTGGCCACGATCGCCAGCGCGAAGGTCACGAACCACACCGTGTGGCCGAGCACCTCGACGACGAAGATCGCCAACACGAGTTGGGGGAACGCGAGGAGGATGTCCAGGAGGGAGCCGATGAACCCCCCTACCTTGCCCTTGAAGTACCCCGAGAGCATGCCGAGGAACCCACCGACCAGGAAGCCGAGCCCGATCGAGACGAACCCGATGATCAGCGACGCCCGCCCGCCCCAGATCGTGCGGGAGAAGACGTCGAGGCCGGACGCGTCCAGGCCGAACGGGTGGTCCAGGCTCGGCGCGGCCGCAATCACCGACAGCGAGCCGTCGCTGCTGAGCTCGGGGAGGGTCGAGTCCCGCTTGGGATCGGGAATCGGCAGGATCGGCGCGGCGATGGCCGAGCCGATCACGAGGATGAGCCAGATCGCGGCCAGCCAGGCGCCGATGCCGAGACGCTTGCGCCCGGCGGCCGCCCCGGCGATCTCGGGGCCGGCTTCGACCGCCGCGATCTGGAGGCTCGCGGCGTCGGGCGGCACCATCTCGCGCCGCTCGTCGGTCGCGAGGGACCGGATGATCTCCTCGCCGGGTTCAGCTGACGGCTCGGGCATGACGGATCCGCGGGTCGAGGACGGAGTAGAGGATGTCGACACCGAAGTTGAGGATCACGTAGAAGAACGCGATCAACACGACGAGCGACTGGATCTCGAGGGTTTGTTGGCGGAAGATGGCTTCGGCCAGCTCGCCGCCGATGCCGGGGACCTTGAAGATCCGCTCGATGATGATCGCGCCGCCGATCAGCGCGCCGACGTTGAGGCCGGCCACGGTGAGCAGCGTCAGGCTCGACGGCCGCAGCGCATGACGGAGCAGCACGCGCCGGGTCGGGAGGCCCTTGGCCTTGGCGGTGGTGATGAAGTCCTCCTGCAGCGTGGCGATCATGTCGGAGCGCAGGAGACGCATGTAGATCGCGATCTGCGCCAACGCCAACGCGACTGTGGGCATCAGCATGTAGCGCCAGTTGTCGAGCGGGTTGAGCGGGAAGTTCGGCAGGTTGGACTGGGTGGGTAACCAGCCCCATCTCGCACCCACGAAGATCACGAGCAGCAGCGCGGCGACGAACTGGGGCAGGGCGAGCATCCCGAACGCGGTGACGTTGGTGGCCTTGTCGAATCGCGAGCTCGCCTTGTGCGCGCTGAGGATCCCGAAGGGGATGGCGAAGAACAGCGCGAGGAACTGCGCGTAGAGCATGAGCTCGAGCGAGACGGGGAGGCGCTTCGCGACCGTCTCACTCACCGGCACGCTGCTGATGTTGTCTCCGGCGCCGAGGTAGATCTGACCGAAGTCGCCGGTGACGAAGTTGCCGACCCAGTGGCCGTACTGGGCGAAGAACGGGTCCTGGAGACCGAGCTCGTTGCGGACCCGATCCTTCTCCTGCTCGCTCGAGAACGGAATCATCTTGGCGACGAGGTCGTCGTTGCCACCGATGAGCTTCACGAACCAGAAGGACAGGAACGACACGACGAACAGGACGACGACGAGCCGGACGATCTTCGAAAGGACCATGCGCATGGCGTGAATTCCTCCCCTCGTCCGGCTCGTCGTCTCCTGATGGTGCGAGTGCTACTCCTCGTGCTCGCGAACTAGTTGGACGTCCAGAGGCCCAGCATCTGGTGGTAGCCCGCCAGCAGGTCGACCGGCTTCTTGTTGCCGGGCGCGCCGTCGGCCGAATCCGGGTCCGGCAGGTTCGGGCCGCTGACGCCGTGAACGTCGCCTGAGTGGGCGACGAACCACTGCGTGTACCAGGTCCACATGTTGTAGGCCTGCTCGCTCATCCGCTTGTTGAACGTCTCGTACTGCTCCCGGCGCTTGTCGGGATCGGGCTCCTGGCGTCCAGCGTCGAGGGCATCGTTCATGATCTGGTCATCGACGTGATTGAAGTTCACGATCGAGCCGCCGTAGAACCAGACGTAGAGCGTGTCGGGATCCTGGCCCGGGTAGTTCCGCCAGCCGAACGCGTCCACGCTGCCCCCGACAGCCTGGTTGATGAGCGTTCCCTGGTCGACCGGCGGCGCCAGCGTGACGTCGATGTCGAACTCGGCGAGCTGGCGCTTGACCTCCTGGAAGAGGGTCTGGACCGACTGGTCGAACGTCGTGGCGATCGTGAAGGCGAACGTGCCGCCGTTCTTGGCCTTCACCTTCTCGACCAGCTTGTGCGCCTGCTCGGGGTCGTGGTCGGGGAAGCCCGAGTCCTCGACGTAGCCCATGATCTCGGTGTCGAAGACCTGGTTGGCGTAGCGCGCCTGACCCTTCTGGTCGATGAGGTTCAGGGCGTCACGGTCGACCGCCATGGCGACTGCCCGGCGGGCGTCCACATCATCGAGCGGCGGCCTGGCCACGTTGATCAGCATCTGGCTGATCTCCTGGCGGCCCTCGGGCTCGAGCTGGCTGACCGCGCCCGAGATGTCCTGGGCCTTGGAGAGGTCCTGGCCACCGCTGCTCATCGTCATGTCGAACTGGCCGCCCTCGAGACCGCTGAAGCGCTGGCTCGACTCCTCCTGGACGATGAAGTTGACGCCGTCGAGGTAGGGGAAGCCCTTGCGCCAGTAGCTCTGGTTCTTGACCGTCTTGACGTTGCCGGTGGTGGGATCGAACGAGGCCACCGAGAACGGACCCGTGCCGATCATGTCCGTGGCGCAGTCCTCGCTGTCCAGCTGCGCGGCCGCGGCGATGCCGGTCCGGCCGGTGGTCCAGAGAAACGCGGGGAACGCCACCCACGGCGTGGTCATCGTGACGACCACCGAGTTGCCGCTCACCGCGACGTCGGCGATGTTCTGGTACACGAAGCCGAGGAGAATGCCCTCGCGCCACGCGTCGATGTTCTGCTTGACCACCTCCGCGGTGAGCGGCGTCCCGTCCTGGAACGTGATGCCGTCACGGATCTCGATCGTCCACTCGGTGTAGTCGTCGTTGTGGGTGACCGACTTGGCCAGGTAGGGCGCGTAGACGTCCGGGTCCTGGGTCGGGCGGGTCAAGGTGTCGTAGACCGCCTCGACGACGAGGATCCCCGAGATCGCGAGCTGGGCACTGGGGATGCAGAAGTCGGTGGTACCGCCCTCGAGCGCGTAGGTGAGCGTGCCGCCGGATTGCGGCGTGCCCTCGTCGCCCGAGCCCCCCGAGCTCTTCTTGTCGACGCTGCTGTCGCTGCTGCTGCTGCACGCGGCTGCGACGAGCGCGAGGACCATGAGCATGGCCACGAAAACGAATGCCTTGGACGCTCGATGCGTGCCGTTGCGCACTACAACCCCCCGGGATCATGGGCGCCGACCGAGATCGGCCCTGCTGGCATCCGGCGGCCGATCGGCACCGGATGTGACGCGACGTAGAGATGTCGAGACCTGTTGTGACGTGCGGCACGCAACGTAGGAACCCTTTGCCGCCTTGTCAATATTCGCCGGCCCTTTTCACGGGTGCGCGAAGCTGGGAGATGGCCCTGGACCTGCCCTCGGGGGCGGCCGGATCGGCGCGTGTCACGTCGCGGGTGGAATCTGTTGGGGACATGACGGTCCGCCGGCCGGCCTCTTGCGTTCCCCCGCATCGATCTCCTCACGCCTCCGAGCGGCAAGACGCTCGCCGGTGGATGCCGTGAGCAGCGCCGAGAAGGGCCTCGAGGTCAGCTCCGAGCTCGTGATCCCCGCCGACGAGCTTCGCTGGCGCGCCGATCCGTCGGGCGGCCCGGGCGGTCAGCACGCCAACGTGACCCGCAGCCGGGTCGAGGTGCGCTTCGACGTGGCTGCCTCTCGGGTGTTGAGCGAGACGATGCGAACCCGCCTGCTCGAACAGCTCGGGCCGGTCGTGCGCGCCGGCTCCTCAGAGGCTCGGTCCCAGGCGCGCAATCGTGAGCTCGCTCGCCGACGACTCGCCGAGAAGCTGGCCGAGGGCCTCCGGGTCGAACGGGCTCGCCGGCCGAGCGTCCCCACCAGGGCCGCCCGTCGGCGCCGGGTCGACACCAAACGCCGCCGCGGCGCGATCAAGCGCGATCGGGGTCGCTTGCGCGACGAGGAGTAGCGGTCGGGCCTGCTGCGGCCCTGGTCAGGTACGCAGCCCAGCCGGCGATCCCACAGAGCTTGGCTCCCGCCGCGAGCGACACCCGTCCGGGAATGCCGGGCGCGCCTTTGGCCGCCAACCAGAGCGCGAAGAAACCCAGAGCGACGGTGAGGATCCCGACATCGGTCCGAGCGATCTCGGCGCGCGAGGACCACAACCACAGCGCGAAGAGGGCCGCGTAGACGGCGAGGACCACTCCCGAACCCAGTCCGGTCGCGTCGGGAATCACGGGTTTGTGCAACTGCCAGAGATCGTCGGCGAACATGAGTGCGCTGAGCACACCGGCGCCGGCGAGCATCCGGGCACGGGCACGAGCCTGGTCCTGGGCCTGGGCGCTCCGTCGCAGGCGCGCCCAGCCGACCGTCGCGGCACGGACTGCCCACGACCAGCCGGCCAGGCCGACCACCCACAGGCTCCCGCGCGCGAGCGACTCGCTCGGATCCCACCCCGGTTCGACGAGTGCCGACGCGTGCTGATCGACCGCCACGAGCTTGACCGCCACGAGCAGCACGCCGAGCGGTACGTACACGACCACGAGCGTCGGAACACAGGGTCGGCCGTAGCGATGCCAGAGTGCGGCGAGGGTCGTCACGTCGGATCGAGACTACCGGCGCGGGATCGCCGTTTGCCCATGGCCCGGGCGCGAAGCTCCTGTCGTGCCGATCGTTGCCCGAGTGGCGCTCTTCGTCGCAGGCGTCGCGCTCGTCCTGGTCGCGCTGGACTCGGCCGTGCGCACGTTCGTGCTGCCGCGCGGCGCGTCCGTGCCGTTCTCGCGTGCCGTCTTCTCGTCCGTGCGCAAGATCTTCAACGGCGTGACTCGGCCGATGCACACCTACGAGGCGCGCGATCGAGTGATGGCGCTCTATGCGCCGTTGGTTCTGCTGGTGTTGCCGGTCGCCTGGCTCGGTCTGATCCTCAGCGGATACATGCTGATGTACCGCGCGCTCGACATCGATACCTGGGCGGACGCGTTCCGCACGAGCGGCTCGTCGCTGTTCACGCTCGGCTTCCTGGAGCCGGGCGATCTGCCCGGCGTGGCGCTGTCGTTCTCCGAGGCCGCGTTCGGGCTGGGCATCCTCGCGTTGCTCATCGCCTACCTCCCGACGATCTACGCGAACTTCTCACGGCGCGAGGTCCTCGTGGCCCAGATGGGCGTGCGGGCCGGCTCGCCGCCGTCGGCGGTCGAGCTGCTGGACCGCTCGTTCCGCATTCGGCGGATCGACGATCTCGACGCCTTCTGGGAGTCGTGGCAGACCTGGTTCAACGAGATCGAGGAGACGCACACTTCGCTCTCGGTGCTCGTGTTCCTGCGCTCGCCCGAACCGGGCCGTTCGTGGGTCACCGCGGCGGGGACCGTGCTCGACGCGGCCGCGCTGCACCTGTCGGTGGTGGATGTCCGACAGTCGCCCGACGCGGGTTTGTGCATTCGGTCGGGGTACCTCGCGCTCGGCGCGATCACCGACTTCTTCGATGTCGAGCGTGACGCGGACCCCTCCCCGGACGATCCCATCAGCATCACCCGTGACGAGTTCGACGATGCCTGTCGAGAGCTCGGTGCCGCGGGCGTTCCTCTCGTCGGTGACCGAGAGCAGGCGTGGCGCGACTTCCGGGGATGGCGCGTGAACTACGACCAATCGTTGCTCACCCTCGCCGGGCTGGTGGTGGCTCCGTACGCGAGGTGGTCGTCGGACCGATCGCTCAGCTACCGCCGCCCGCGGCTGCGTCGACGCCGCCCATCGTGGCGTTGACGCCGGCAGGCGGGTCGATCCTGGCGGGCGTCTCCGCTTCGGGCGGGGTCGCGGCCGGCGTCTCCGAGGAGACGGCGTAGGCCCACGCGGCGAAGCGGTGGGCGGCGTTCACGGTGTTGTCGGCGCGCACCGAGTGGAACACGTCGAACGCGTGAGAGCCACCGGCGATCTCGGCGTAGGCAACCGGGTGGCGTGACGTATCTCGGAGCGCCTTGACGAACGCTCGCGCCTGGTCGACCGGCACGAGGTTGTCGTGGTCGCCGTGGATCACGAAGAAGGGTGGCGCCTCGGCGTGCACGCGATACACCGGCGACGCTCGCTCGAACCGGGCCTGGTCGTCGGCGATCGACGCGCCCATGAGCCAGGTGGCGAGGCGCATGTCGGTCGGCGTGCCGTCGGGGTCTTGGAACGTGTCGACGAGGTCGTAGACGCCGTAGAACGGGATGCACGCGGCGACGCTGGTGTCGACCGACTCGAAGCCTGGTTGATACTCGGGATCGTTGGGGGTGAGGCCCATCAACGCGGCGAGGTGGCCGCCCGCCGACCCGCCGGTCACGACGACGAAGTCGGGATCACCGCCGTAGTACGCGATGTGCTCGCGGATCCACGCGAGGGCGCGCTTGCAGTCCACGAGGTGGTCGGGGAAGGTCGCCTTGGGGCTGAGGCGGTAGTTGTTCGCTACGCAGACCCAACCGGCGGCGGCCAGCTCGTTCATGAGGGGCAGGCCCTGCTGGCTCTTGTCGCCGATCACCCAGCCGCCCCCGTGGATCTGGAGCAGGACCGGTGCCCGGTCGGCTCCGGCTCGCGGTCGGTACACGTCGAGAAGATGACGCTCGCGCGCACCCTCGGCGTAGCGAAGGTTGCGGATCCGCTCGACCCCCGGTTCACGGAGCCAGAACGGGAAGAAGAGCTTGCGCCACGGCCCCTTGGGTCCGAGGTGGGCGAGCCGACCCGGGGCGATGCGGTCGCGGTAGTCGGCACCGAGCGCGTCGCGGAGCGCCCGCTCCAGCGTGTGGCTGCTCCGAGACGCCACGACGATGATCCAGACGAGGCCGAACCAGGAGAGCGCGGTCACGGCGAGGCCGACGAACCCCGCGGCGCCGCTCAGGGCGCCGAGCGCGATGAACATGACGGTGGCGACCACCTGCCACGCCAGGTGGAAACCGGCGAGCTCGCCGGTGAGCCACGCGGCGAAGAAGCTCGGCCCGACGAGCTGAATCCGCCGCGCCGGCCACAAGGCGTTGGCCGTGAACCAGAGACCGATCAAGCTGACCGCGAGGAACAACCAGGACATCACGCCACGATTCTAGGGACCGGGGCCATCATCGGTGGCCGGCGGGTCATACTGCGGTTCTTGCAGCGGCTCACCGGACTCGACGCAGCGTTCCTGCAGATGGAGACGGCGACCAACCACATGCACGTCATGGCCGCCGCAGTCCTCGACCCCGGCGAGGCCGAAGGCGGCTTCACCGTGGACACGCTCCGAGCCCTGGTTGCCGACCGGATCGAGCGCCTTCCCCCGTTCCGACGTCGCCTGGTGACTGTGCCCTTCTCGCTCCACCATCCGCTCTGGGTGGAGGACCCCGGCTTCGACCTCGCCTACCACGTCCGGCGGGTGGCGGTCCCCTCACCGGGGGGACGCCGTGACCTCGCCGAGGTGATGGGGGAGATCGCGTCGCGCCAGCTCGACCGGGCGCGCCCGCTGTGGGAGATGTGGGTCGCCGAGGGCCTGGAGCACGGGCGGACTGCGATCATCGCCAAGGTGCACCACTCGGCCATCGACGGTGCCTCCGGGGTCGACGTCCTCGCGCAGCTCGTCGATATCGAGCCCCGTACGGTCCCGGCCCGCGACATCGGTGCCGCTGCCGACGACGATGGTGATGCTCACACAGGGGTTCGCGAGTGGGATGGCGAGCGCGTGCCCTCCGAGATCGAGATGGTGCTGGGCTCGGTGATCTCGATCGCGCGTCAGCCCGCGAAGGTGCTCAAGGCGGTTCGCGGCGTCACGGGATCCGCCATGCGGGTCATCAGTCGGCTACGGCACGAGGACATACAGACCGGGGCGCCCTTCGCCGCGCCGCGCCTTCCGTTCAACGCGATGATCACCGCGCACCGCCAGGTCGCCTACGCCGAGGCTCCACTGGCGGACGTACAGGCCGTGCGTGACGCCTTCGGGGTGACCGTCAACGATGTCGTCCTGGCCGTCGTCGCCGGCGCGATGCGTCGCTACCTCGATCATCTGGATGCCCTGCCCGACACGCCGCTCGTCGCGGTCGTGCCGACGTCGGTCCGATCGGCCGACGAGCACGGCGACATGGGGAATCGTGTCTCGGCCATGTTCACCCAGCTGGCGACGGAGCTGGACGACCCCGTCGAGCGATTGTTCGCGGCGCGTGACGCCATGACCGACGCCAAGCTCGTGCACTCCGACATCGGTGGCGACACCCTCGCCGAGCTCGCCGAGGTCGTTGCCCCGTCGTTGCTGTGGGGCGGAGCCCGCCTGTTCGGCCAGCTGCGGTTGGCCGAACGCGTCCGCCCGATCCTGAACGTCGTGGTGTCGAACGTTCCCGGCCCTGACTTCCCGCTCTACTTCGGCACGGCGCGGCTCCTCGAGCTCTACCCCATGGGCCCGATCTTCGACGGCGCCGGTCTCAACGTCACCGTGATCAGCTACCTCGACACCATCCACGTGGGCCTCATGGCCTGTCGCGAGACGGTCTCGGAGCTGTGGCACCTCGCCGACGCCTTCCCGCCCGCGTTGGTCGAGCTGGTCGAGCGAGCCCGCGAGCACCCGGTGGAGCCCCCGGTGACAGCTACTACCGGCAGAACGGGCACTCCGGCCGGATCAGGCGAGGCCGTCGAAGAGTGATGTCTCGGTGCCGGGCGGGCGGTCGCCCCGGCGAATGAACCACTCCCAGCCGAAGGCTTCGCGGAACACGTCGTCGGGCATGGTCATGAAGAAGGAGGAGTCGCTGATCTGACTGGCGTGCGCGGCCATCGCCGCCCGTTTCCGGGTGACGAACTCGCGAACGTCGACACCCGTGGTGATCTCGGCCTCGGGCGTGCCGAACGTGTCGATGTCGACGGGGTCGGGCATGTCGTCGGCGATGTCGGCGGCCTCGGCAGCTCGCGACTCGAACATGCGGCGCACGTGGTCACGGTTCGTCGTGGCTTCGTAGACCCGGGCGGTGCCGGCGAGCTCGGCCGCCCGCACGCCGACGCGGTGGACCTGGATGTGATCCGGGTGGCCGTAGCCACCGCGCTCGTCGTAGACGGTCAGCACGTCGGCGGTCTCGATACGCAGAATCTCGGCGAGTCGGGCTGCGGCCACGTCGACGTCGGCCGACCAGAACGCCTCGGCGGCGTCGTTCGTCGGCTCACCCATCATTCCCGAGTCGTGGTAACCGAGGAACTCGACGCGCGCGGCGCCGAGCGCCGCGGCGGAGCGCCGGGCCTCTTGGTCGCGGCGATCGCCGAGGGTCTCGCCCGGCGCCAGCACGTCGTCGTCGACCTCGCCGAGCTCACCGCGGGTCGCGAGCACGAGCACGACCCGGTGACCGTTCGCGGCGGCCTGGGCCATCACCCCGGCGGTGGTGATGGCCTCGTCGTCAGGATGGGCGTGGAAGCACACCAGCGTCGCGGGCATCGGGTCATTGTCACCCCTGGAGCCTCTCGCGTGAAAGCGCGCTGCCTGGTGGAGGGCGGAACCTGACGTTAGAGTCAGCTTCGATTCGGATCGTGGTTGCGTCGTTGACGGGGGGTCGAGATGCGGTTGACCGGAATTCGGGCTCGAGGGAGCGTACGGGTGATCGCGCTGCTGGCCGTGCTGGCCCTGGCCGCGGGGGCGTGTTCGAACGCCAAGGAGAAAGACTCGGGCTCGGGGGGCTCGGGCTCCGGCGGCGGCTCGACCGAGGTCATCGACCAGCCGGGCGTCACCGCCGACACGATCAGGGTCGGAGGTGTGGCCTCGATCACCAACCCACTCAACGCGCCCTACGGCGACATCTTCGAGGGTGTGAAGGCCTACTTCGCCATGGTGAACGCGAACGGGGGGATCGACGGCCGCGACCTCGAGGTCGTCTCCGAGCGCGACGACCAGATTGCCAACAACCTCCGTGAGGTCGAGGGCCTGCTGAGCCAGGACGACGTGTTCGCGGCGCTGGGCATGGCGACGATCTTCGACTTCAGCGGTGCCGATGCCCTCGCCGAGGCGGGCACCCCGACCTTCGGCTGGAACATCAACGAGGACTGGACCGGCAAGCCGAACCTGTTCGGCAACGTCGGCGCGCTCTGCATCGGCTGCACCGGCATCGAGCTGCCGTGGGTCGCCCAGGAGCTCGGGAAGACGAAGATCGGTGTGATGGCCTACGGCGTGGCCAACTCCAAGAGCTGCGCCGAGGGAATTCGCGACTCGTTCGAGGAGTTCCCGAGCGCCGAGATCGGGTTCTACAGCGACAGCCTCGCGTTCGGGACCGCGGACTTCAGCGTCGAGGTCGGCAAGATGAAGGACGCGGGCGTCGATTTCGTCACGACGTGCATGGATACCAACGCTGTGCTCTCGGTGGCCAAGGAGATGCGCCAGCAGGGTCTCGACGCCATCCAGTACCTGCCCAACGGCTATGACCAGGAGTTCATGGCGGCCAACGGCGAGTTCTTCGAGGGCTCGATCGTGCGGGTCCCGTTCGCGCCGTACGAGACGAAGCCGCGGCCCGAGGGGCTGCAGGAATACCTGCAGTGGATGAAAAAGCAGGGCATCACCCCCAACGAGTACACGACCTACGGCTGGATCAACGCCGCGATGTTCGTCGAGGGTCTGAAGGCCGCCGGGCCCGAGTTCACCCAGCAGAAGGTCGTGGACGCCCTCAACGAGATGACCGACGACACCGTCGGCGGCATCCGGGCCGGGATCGACTGGACGACCGAGCACGACGACACCATGCCGCCGGAGACCTGTGGTGCCTACGTGGTCGTGAAGGACGGCGAGTTCGTCAGCGAGTTCGTGCCCAAGGGCAAGGCGTTCGTGTGTCACCAACGCAGCGACGACCTCGCCGCGGACCCCACGTTCAAGTAGCGGGGCGCGAAGAGCCGACGACGACGGGATCGCCCACGTGACGGATCTGCTCACCTACGTCATCCAGGGGATCCCGTTCGGGTGCGTGTTCGCGCTCGTCGCGATCGGCCTCGTCCTCACGTACAAGACCAGCGGCGTCTTCAACCTGGCGTTCGGCGCGCAGGCCTTCCTCTCTGCCGCCGTCTACTACGACGTGCGGGTGCGCCACGCGTGGCCGATGGTCCCCGCCTTCGTCCTCGCGGTGCTCGTCGTCTCCCCGCTCGTCGGCCTGCTCCTCGAGCGCCTCATCTTCCGCCATCTCCGGACCGCCTCACCGGTCGCGAAGCTGGTTGCCGCGCTCGGGCTGCTCGTGGCCGTCCCCCAGATCGTCCAGATCTGGCTGGGCAAGGGGCCGACGTTCGGCATCGTGGGCGTGTGGTCGGACGACAACGCGCTGTACCGCTTCGGAGACTTCGTCGTCGACGGCCGGGAGATGGCGGTCTTCGTGTGCACCGCGGTCGGGGTCGTCGCGCTGTGGGCGCTGTTCCGCTTCGCTCCCGTCGGGCTGCGGATGCGGGCCGTGGTCGAGAGCCCGCGCATGACCGAGCTCGCCGGCGTGAATGCCGACCGCGTGAGCGCCTCGGCCTGGATGCTCTCGAGCTTCTTCGCCGGCCTGGCCGGCGTGCTCGTGGCGCCGTTCTACGCCTCGCTGTCGCCGACCGACTTCACCACGTTGCTCGTCGCGGCGATCGCGGCGGCGGCCTTCGCCCGGCTCACGAGCATCCCGCTCGCGCTCGTCGGGGGAATCCTGTTGGGCATCTCCCAGGGACTGATGGCGGGCTACCTGCCCCCGGCGAGCCTGCTCGCACGCAACCTGCGGCCGACGCTGCCGTTCCTCGCCCTCTTCCTGCTCCTGCTGTTCTGGCCGGGGTTGCGGACCGCGATCCAGAGCAAGGACCCGCTCGCCGGCGTCGACCCCCCACCCCTGCCGCCGGCCGCCGAGGAGCGCGGCCGCTTCCTCACCATTGGCACCCGAGTGTTCGGCGTTGCTGTCCTCGGCGTGCTCGTCGTGTGCTCGCTCACCGTGTTCAGCAGCTACTGGCTGCTGATCTTCACCCAGGCCGCCATCTTCGCCACGATCTTCCTGTCGATCACGGTCATCACCGGAATGGGCGGACAGGTCTCGCTCTCCCAGGCCACCTTCGCGGGCATCGGCGCGTTCGCCACCGCGCAGATCGTCGGCACCTGGGGCCTCGGGGTGCTGCCGACCCTGCTCGTGGGCGCGGCGCTCGCGGCGGCGGTGGGGGCGCTGCTGGCGATCCCCGCCTTGCGCCTCGGTGGGGTGTTCCTCTCGCTCGCGACGCTGGCGTTCGCACTGATGTTCGAGAGCGTGTTCGTGCCTTTGGACTGGGTCGGCGGTGGCATTCGGCCCCTGCGGGTCCCGCGCCCGGCCGGTCTCAACGACGACAAGATGTTCTTCCTGTTCTGCGTGCTCGTGCTCGCGGCCGTGGCGGGGCTCGTCGTGCTCATCCGCAAGGGGACCACCGGCCGATTCCTCGACGCGTTGCGCGGGAGTGACGTCGCCGCCCAGTCGATCGGGATCAACCCTGCCCGGGCCCGCATCCTCGCGTTCGCGGTCTCGGCCGGGATCGCCGGACTCGGCGGTGGGCTGCTCGCCACGCAGAAGGGAATCGCGCAGCCGGCCGACTTCGGGTTCTTCTTCAGCCTCTTCTTCGTCGTCGTGGTCGTGACGCTCGGCGCGCGCACGGTCGAAGGCGCGATCAGCGCGGGCCTCGGGATCATGCTCATGCCCGAGATCCTCAAGTGGGCGGGTCTCTCCCCGTCGTGGCAGTTCGTGCTCTTCGGCCTCGGTGCCATCACCTACGCGCGTCATCCCGAGGGCGTGCTCGAGTCGAACAAGCGACGCTCGTTGGCGTTCGTCGAACGGCGCCTGCCGCGCCGGTGGCGCGGTCCCGGCGGCTCCGGCGCTCCGCCCGGCGCCGCGCCTGCCGCCGACGCCGGTGCGCTACCGCCGGTTGCCGCCGCGCACGTCCGCGGCGGTTCGATCGGGGACAAGTTGGGTGGGACCTGATGGCCCTCCTGGAGGCCGAGGGGATCACGAAGCACTTCGCCGGGATCACCGCGCTCGACGCAGTGTCGCT